>OLPF01000796.1_pt1 | contig 30301 bp, 24 predicted proteins | sample 1673121 | NCBI WGS metagenome assembly OLPF01 (sample SAMEA3136756, study PRJEB25190) | human gut metagenome
GGCGGCGCGCCACCTCTCGCCGCGCTACTCTGCCCCACGTCCTGTCGCGGGGCGCACGGCGCTGGGGTCGTGGGACCTGCACAATCACTCGGTCTTCTCGGACGGCTCTTGTACGGTTGACGAGCTCATTGCCGGGGCGCGGGCGGCAGGCCTCACGCGTATTGCCATTACCGATCACGACTGCCTCTCCCAGCTCTCCTTTATTCGCGCGAAGTCGCGCGAGCTAAGTTTTCCGGTGCTTGCGGGCGTCGAGGTGTCGGCGCACGATCCGGCGACGGGGCGCAAGGTGCACGTCCTGGGCTTTGGGCTGGAGGCGACCGCAGACGGTTCGGGGCCGGTTGAGCGGCTCGTCGCGCCCACGCTGTTCGCGCGCACGGCAACCAGCCTATGGCAGGCATGGGTACTCAAGCGCGAAGACGTTGAGTTCTCTGGTCACAGGCTCTCGTTCGACGAGGTGTACGATGTCGCGAGGGCAAGCACGGGCATCTACAAGCAGCACATCATGGAGGCGCTCACGCGGCGCCCGCATACCGACCCCGATTACCAGTTCTGCTATCAATGCTGGTTCAAGGGAGATAGCCCGGCGAATCGCACCGTCGAATATCCGACGGCGGTCGAAGCGGTGCGCGCCATCCGCGAGCAAGGGGGTGTGCCGGTTCTCGCGCATCCGGGGCAGACGAAGTCGTGGGCCATCGTGCCGGAGCTCGTTGGCGCAGGGCTCATGGGCATCGAGGCGTTCCATCCGGACCACGGGCCCGTTGAAGAGGGGCTGGCATTCGAGCTCGCCGAGCGTCTTGGCCTCTTCGTGACGGGCGGCAGCGACTACCATGGCAAGTACGGTAGCTCTCCCGCGCTGGGAACGAGTTTTGTGTGCCCTGAAGAGGCGGGAAGCAAGGTCGAGGGGCTGTTTGCCAGCGAGGCCGCGCTTTCGTAGCCCGCATCCACGCGCATGCTACGTCTTGGGCGCAGGGCGATGGCCCCGGTTTCTGCTGCGCCTTGGGTGCGGAGCGATTGCCCCGGTTTCTGCTACGCCTTGGGCGCCGGGCGATAATTTCGATCTCCGCTACGCCTTGGGCGTCGTGGCGATGACCTCGGTTTCTGCTGCGCCCGGCTCTCCCGTGAAGAAACGCGTGAAGCGGTCGAACTGCACAAGGAGCCATTCAAGCGGCGAAGGGGCCCGGACTTCCTCTGCGGCAACGAGCTCAACGGAGGCGAGCTCCGTTTCTCCCTGACAAAGCGCGAGGGTCCCTGCATGGTCGCCGCGCTGCACATCGCCAGAAAAATCGACGGTATCGACCTTGAGCGAAATATCGCCCTCGAGGTCGAAGTAGCTAGCGGTAGCGTTGGCGTCGGCAACGGTGACATCAACGGTCTTGTCGGCCCAATCTGTATCGGACGCGCGCGCAATGAGCGGGTCGCCGTCGGGCGTGAGCTTGCTGCTCTCAAAGAGCGGAACGGTCTTGAGGTGCTCGTAGTACCAGTTTGCGAGTGTTAGGGTGTTGCTGAAGCGGGAATCGTTGTCGCTGCAACCCAAGACAACGACGTAGACCTCTTTCCCGTCGCGCTGGAACGTTCCCACAAAGCAGGTTCCCGCATCGTAGGTGGTGCCTGTCTTGCCGCCCACGTTGCCCTCTTGTCCGAGGATGTCGTTGCGCACCTTGAAGGTGACCTCGCGCTCGGCGCCGTCAGCACCGGTTACCGTGATGGTGTTGTCGCCGCTGCCATCGATCTCGCGGAACGTGTCGTTTTTCATCGCGTAGCTGAACATCGTCACCACGTCGCGCGCGGAGGCGTGCATATCGCCAACCCAGTCTCCGAAGTCAAGCCCATGGGGGTTGGTGAACGTGGCGTCCATGCCCAGCTCGGCCGCCTTGTCGTTCATCGCCTGGATGAAGGTTGCGTACGGGTCGGTGCTTGCGGGGTCGATGATTGCTCCCACGGTCGTGGCGATGGCCATGGCGGCGTCGTTGCCCGAAGGGATGAGGAGCGCCCTGAGCGCTGTCTCAAGGGTGAGCGTGTCGCCTTCTTGCAGGTGGGCGGTCGACTCGCCTACCGTGGCCGCTGCGTGATCGACGGTTATCGTGGTGGAGAGGTCGGCGTTTTCGAGCGCAACGATGGCGGTCATGACCTTGGTGATCGAGGCGATCTTGGTCTGCGTGTCGGCGTCGCGTTCAAAATAAACGGTTCCGTTCGGGTCCATGACGATTGCCTGTGCCGCTTCGATATCGGGAAGATCGGCGTCGGCGAGCCCGCGCTCTTCCGCCGTGACTCCGCAGACGATGTCCGTCATGCGCGTTTCCGCTCCGGCGAGGGAGGGCGTGCCAAGCAGCACGCAGCATGCGAGGCTCAGGACCGCGAGAATCCGCGGCATGAGGGCGCGGGCGCTTTGGGCATGGCGCGCGGGGAGCTGGAATGATTCGAGCACGGTTCCTCCTTGTGGCGCGAGGCGGGCGCATCGAGTTGGTGGCTGCGCTCCATTATACGGTTCTGTGGCGAGCGCATCGCGCGTGGTACGACTCGTTGAGGCAAGGCTCCGTATCGGGCGGTCCGAGCGTGGTCGGAACTGGGGCAGTCTCACATGCGCTTTGCAGACGGACGGCATCGCGCGTTCCCTGTTATGGGCGGTTTCGCGTATGCGCGGCACGCGGGCTGTCTTGCACCGCCTCGCGCACCTCCGTTCCACCTTAAGCCCCGTATCATTCCGCCAACGGTATGGGAGAATGGTCGGAAAGCCGTTAAGGTTAACTTAAGCTTCGAGGGCTATCTTTGACCCGACTTCCCCGCGGGCATAATGGAAGGGGGGAAAGGAGCCATTTGGTGAAAACGCGTATCCTCGTCGTGGACGACGAGAAAACTATTACCGACCTCGTGGGCATTTATCTGCGCAACGAGGGCTACGAGGTACAGCTTGCCTATAACGGCGCCGACGCCGCCCAGGCCATTCTCACACAGGAATTCGACCTTGCGATTCTCGATATCATGCTGCCCGATATCGATGGGTTTGAGCTGCTGCGAACCATTCGTACAGACTATACCTATCCGGTTATCATGCTTACCGCGCGCGATTCGCAGACCGACAAAATCGAGGGTCTGTCGCTCGGCGCAGACGATTACGTGGTTAAACCGTTCCGCCCGCTTGAGCTCGTGGCGCGCGTAAAGGCGCAGCTTCGCCGATATACGAGCTGTGGAAGCCGCGATCAAGCGGAGGAGCAGCAGCTCATCTCTATCAACGGGCTGGTGATCAACCCAGACGCGCGGTCTGTTACGGTGGACGAGAAGCCCGTGCGATGCACGCCGATCGAGTATTCGATTCTGCTGTATCTGGCGGAGAATCGTGGCCGCGTCGTGCCGGTTGAGGACCTGTTCCGCGCCGTGTGGAACGAAGAGTTCATGGCGAGCTCCAACAATACGGTGATGGTGCACATCCGCCATCTGCGCGAGAAGATCGGTGACGACGCGCAGAACCCGCGCTTTATTAAGAATATCTGGGGCGTGGGCTACACGATTGAATAGAACGTTCGAGGTGGCAGCCGCAGCGGCGGCTGACGGCCTCGTTTTTCGTTGACTACGCGCCGGCCGGTCGGCACCCTCGTTTTGCGTTGACTGTGCGCCGGCGGCTGACTGCCCCGTTTGATGTCAGTGATGCGCCTGCGGCGGTAGGCTGCTCCGTTCGATGCCAGCGATGCGCCGGCGGCTGCCGGCGGCCCCGCTTGGTGCCGGGCGTGCCTCAGCGGCGGTCGGCAGGCTCGCACGGCGCCGGAGTGCGTCGAAGGCGCGCCCGCTCAACTCATCTTCCATGCCGTTTTACGCAGTAAGAGCGAATTTCGTGCCTCTTATTGCGTAAATCGGCATGGAAGATGCATTTCAGCGAGCATTAATGAGACGGGCGACAACCGGGCCACGTGTTCGATCGTGGTCTCTCGTCGCAGCACGACCCCGTTCGCCAGCGTTTCCAAGCGCACCGTTCTCAATCGTGTCGTGCGCTCGTAGCGCCCAAGCGAACCGGCCTCATTTGCATCGCTCGCTTGCGGGCGCATGCGGCGCCCAGGCGCATCGAGTTGGAGAGCCAAATTAACTAAGTCTTCAGTATCCAGCGAAAGCGGGCTTTTTATACTGGAACAAACAACCCGATGCAAGGTCTCAGCGATGCGCCTGCAATGCTCGATGCAAGGTGTGCGCGCTGGTGTAATTCGAGGAGCACGCAATGAAGCTAAACGATATTGCCCAAAGTAGGCCTGCTCATCCCCCTATTAATCCGCTCACGGGGTTGCCGAATACTCCTGAGGCCGTTTCCGGTACAGCAGCGCCGGGCTCCGCAGGGGCCGCTGCTTCCGATTCTCCCAAGGCGACCGTTCCACCCGCGGCAGCACCCAACCTTCACAATAAGGAGCGCGACCCCGCTTATATGGGTACGGATGGGGAACGGAGCTTCTCGTCCGAACAAGAGCCTGCTTCGGTGCCACCCGTTTCGGCATGGGGCTCCGCTCCGGGGGATGCTCCGGCATGGGCATCCGCTTCGGCTTCGGTGGCACAGCCTCCCGTTTCCGCCGCCACCGATAACGACGCCCTGTTTGAGCGCTTGCAGGCAGCCGCGGGAAGCCGCGTGGTTGCAACCGCTATCCTCTTCGCCCTGTTATTCGCCATCGTAGGGCTCGATGAGCTCATGCTCTTCCTCGTCATGTTCTTCGTTGGATATCTGCTGCTCGACCGGTTTGTCAACGTGCGCCAGTGCATCGTCTTGGGCGGTGTGGCGTGGCTTGTGGTTATCTTGCTGGGCAACCTCGTTATCGGCAGCACGTCGGTGCCCATTTTCTTCAGCATCGATTATCTGTTTATGTTTTGCGGCTTCCTCTTTGCGCTCGCAGTGTGCATGGCGTTTTTTATCGGGCGTGCAATGTACGAGCATGGCGTGGCGCGCGGCCAGGAGGAGGCAGATCGCTCCATCGCGATGCATATCGTGGGGCGTCTTATCGACCATCCCGACGATTGGAGCGGCCTCGACGGTGACTATCTTGAATGCGAGAGCGCTATCAACCGTGTGCGCGAGCGGCAGCGCGCGGTAGAGAGTGCGGGGCGCGATGAGGCCCGCCGCAAGGACGACCTTGTAACCTATCTGGCCCACGATCTCAAAACGCCGCTTGCGAGCGTGGTCGGATACCTTTCTCTTCTTGAAGAGGCTCCCGATTTGCCTGCTGAACAGCGCGTGAACTTCACGGGCATCGCGCTCGAGAAGGCGCATCGCCTAGATGCGCTTATCGAGGAGTTCTTCGATATCACGCGGTTCGATTTCCATGACATCGTACTCACGCGAGGGTATGTGGACCTCAATCTCATGTTGGGCCAGGTGGTTGACGAGTTTTACCCAACCCTCACCGAGCAGGGAAAGACCGTTGATCTTGAGGTGCCCCTGGGGCTCACGGCACTCATCGACGGCGATAAGATGGCGCGTGTGTTCAACAACGTAATGAAAAACGCCATCGCCTATAGCTACGAGGGCTCGGCGATTCGCATCACGGCCGAGCGGGCGGGCATGGAAGATGACATGGATGCGAGCGCTGCCGAAGGTCCGGCTGCGGCGAGCGGGGTTGAGGCGAAGGTGGTTGCGGCCGCAGAGCACACGGACGCACCGAGCGGGATCGCGGCGGCGAAGCGCGCGGCCGTAGCAAAGGTGGCCGTAGGAGAGCCCGCGCGTGCCAAGGATGCCGGAGAGGTCATCATCCGATTCGAGAACCAGGGAGACCCCATCCCGGAGCCGAAGCTCAAGGTGATCTTCGAGAAGTTCTATCGTCTCGATGCAGCGCGTGCGACCAATCGTGGCGGCGCTGGCCTCGGCCTCGCCATCGCCAAGGAGATCGTGACCGCGCACGGCGGCGCCATCTCGTGTGAGTCCACACCGGAGCATACGGTGTTCACGATCGTGCTTCCTGCGTAGGTCCGTCTTTATGTCCAACGAGGGACTACGCAAACGGGAGCTGCCCTCATTTGGTATGAGCGGGGGCGGGCGTGCCGCGCGCAACGCCCCCGAAGACCGACCGGCGTGGCGGGGTTGAGGACGGCCCCTGTGGGGATAGGCGGCCCGCGCGCAACGCGGCCCCCGCGAGGGTAGGCGGCCCGCGTGCAACGCCCCGCAGGGCTCTTTACATTCCCTTGACAATGCCCTTTCAGCAGGATAAACCGCAGCGCGTACCATCTGGTAACCATAAGGACTACCTTCAGCCGGCGCAATGTAAAGCCGGTGTATGATGGAGCGAGAACATACCGCGAGAACGCGACGCTTCTGCTGGCGATGGGCTCTGGCAAACGGGCGCGCATCTTGTTTGGAGTGACGGCAGCTATGATTTACTACGTCGAGGACGACGACAACATCCGGGGTCTCACGCTCTATGCGCTGCATCAGCAGGGCATAGAGGCCGAGGGCTTCTCCTGCGACAGCGAGTTCAAGGCCGCCGTGGCGCGCCGCGTGCCCGATGCGGTGCTTCTCGATATCATGCTGCCTGACACCGATGGCCTCGAGATTCTCCACCGCCTGCGCGCAGACCAAGAGACCGCCACGGTGCCCATCATGATGCTCACCGCCAAGGACACCGAGCTCGATAAGGTTGTTGCTCTCGATGGCGGCGCAGACGATTACCTCACCAAGCCCTTTAGCCTCATGGAGCTCACGAGCCGCTGCCGGGCGCTCCTGCGCCGCGGCGGCATGACCAAGAAGACGAGCGACGTTCTCTCGAGTTCCGGTATCGTGCTTTCCCCAAGCCATCGCGAGGTTACGGTCGACGGCAAGCCCGTCAAGCTCACGCTGCGCGAGTTCGACCTGCTCGAGTATCTCATGCGCAAGCCAGGCGTGGTGTTTAGCCGCGAGGCGCTGCTGCAGAGCGTGTGGGGCTGGGACTTTGACGGTGGTTCGCGCACGGTCGATGTGCACGTGCAGACGCTCCGCCAAAAGCTCGGCGATCGATCGGGCTGCATCGAGACCGTTCGCGGCGTGGGGTATCGCTTTACCGACCACGTGGCGTAGGCGCTCGGTGTGTGGGGCCGGCGCAGAGGAGTTAGCCCATGAGCCCGATCGGGAGTAAAAAATCACTGTTCAGGCGCGTGTTTGCAACCATCTTTTGCATCGCGCTCTTGGTGGTCGCGATTTTCACCTTGGCAGGGGCCGGTTACCTCCAGGGCAACGTGGCTCGCGTTACGCGTAGCGAGTTGCGCGACGAGACGCGAATCGTCGCTGCGTCCCTCAACGAAACGGTCGACGATATCACGGTGCTCGAGCGCCTGTCCCTCGATGGCAAGCGCGTCACGCTTATCAACCCCGACGGCTCGGTCCTGTACGACAGCGAAGAGCCTGCGGAGGAAATGGAGAACCACGCGAACCGCCCCGAGGTTGCCGATGCGATCGAGACCGGGAGCGGATCGTCGGAACGCTCGAGTTCCACGCTGGGCGAGATCATGCTTTACGAGGCAGTTCGCCTCGATAACGGCACCGTGGTGCGCCTTGCGCAGGAGCAGGACGGCATCTTGGCGATTCTCGCCTCGATGGCGCTTCCTATTGTGCTGCTGGCTGTCGTGTTGCTGCTCGTTTCGTTCGTGGCGGCGCGCCGGTCGGCGAGCTCGATCATCGCTCCGCTGCTCGAGGTCGATCTGGATCATCCCAAGCGCAACAGCGAGGATGTGTATTCCGAGATGGAACCTATGCTCAATCGTATCGAGAGCCAGCGTCAAGAGCTCAAGCGCCAGATGCGCGTGCTCGCCGACAACGATCGTATGCGCCGCGAGTTCACGGCAAACATCACGCATGAGCTCAAGACGCCGCTCACGACGATTTCCGGATATGCCGAGCTCATCGCGGGCGGCATGGTGGCCGACGAGGCCGATTTGCGTGACTTTGGCAGCCGCATCCATCGTGAGGCCGGTCGCCTCACGTCGCTCGTGAACGATATTCTCACGCTCTCGAATCTCGACGAGGCCGAGCGCACGGATTCAGAGAACTCGGCCGACGTGCTCGGCTCCACCGAGCCGGTTGACGTGCCTCGTATGCTCGAGTCTATCTCGCAGCGCTTGGAGCAGGTTGCCAAGAAAGCCGATGTGACGATACTGCTCGAAACCAAGCCGGCGATGGTGGTTGGTGTGCCCCGCCTGCTCGACGAGCTTGCGTATAACCTGGCGAGCAACGCCATACGCTACAACCTACCGGGCGGTTCGGTCACGCTTTCGTGCGGAATCGACGAGGGGGAACATCCCTACATTCAAGTCATCGATACGGGCATTGGCATCGCGCCCGAGGAGCAGGACAAGGTCTTCGAGCGCTTCTATCGCGTGGACAAGAGCCGTTCGAAGGTGCGCGGCGGAACGGGCCTGGGCCTTGCCATCGTGAAGCATGCCGCGGTCTACCACGGCGCGAGCATCGATCTGGCAAGCGAGCTCGGCATGGGCACATGCATTACCGTGACCTTCCCCGTGCAGGAGCTGCCTGAGCTATAGGTACGGCATGGGGCTTGCGCCATCGGGCGTTGGGCTGCGGGCCTCGCAACCAGGCCTCGCAGACGAGCCCTGCGCGCGTTGCTCAATTGTCGTATGATGGCGGCATCCATCACAGGCGAAAGGTGTGCCGTGGAAACCACCGTCAAAATGATCTGCGGGGCGTGTTCGCCGCAGGTGCACGATGACGCGTTTGCGGTTCGTCGTGCGGTCTTCATGGAAGAGCAGGGTTACGAGAATGAGTTCGAGCCCATTGATGAGGACCCCTCTTGCATCCATGTGGTTCTTTATGCTGGTAAGGAGCTTGCCGGGTGCGCGCGCGTGTTTCCCGAGGAGCTTGAGCGCACGCTGAATCCCGGCATGCCCCAGTCGCCCGCATGTTCGCTTGATGCGGGCGTGCAACAAGGCGAGACCTACATCATGGGACGCGTCGCCGTGATGCCCGCCATGCGTCGCCGCGGGCTTGCCCGGGAGCTGGTGCGCGCGAGCGAGCGCGCCGCGCGCGAGGCGGGTGCCCGCCTCATCAAGCTCCATGCGCAGGAGTACATTCGCGGTCTCTACGCAGCCGAGGGCTACGAACAGATCAGCGAGGTGGACTACGAAGACGAAGGCCAGCCCCACCTCTGGATGGCCAAGCGGCTGTAGAGCAAGGCCTGCACCGCCTTTGTGCCATTATGGGGCCCTAGGCCAGGTTCTCCGAGTTGGCCTTCCCCTAACCGCCCAACTGCTCATAGCGTTGTATCGATGGCATGAGCGTTGCGTAGAGCACTCGACGTCGAGCCTCGTAGGTAGCGCTGCGTAACCTTATGCGTTTTCCAAGGGAGTGCGCGATGTTGTGCATGAGCTTCTCGCAAAGATGCTCCTGCGCAAGATCCTCGTACCAAATATTGAGCACCGTGATGCCCGTGCCGGTGAGGCGATTCTGCCGACGATCGTCGCGCACCGTTCGTTCTATCGAATGCGCGCGCCGCCCCTTGTATTCCAGGCCCACTCTCTCCTTGTAAAAGAAAATGTCCGCCCACTTTGGTCCATCGGCGGTCATAATTCGCTGGTTCATTTTCACTCTACCGAGGTTCCATCCACCCATGCAGTTCGGAAGGCTTACCAGTAGGGCAGCAACGGTTTCCATGGGGGAGTGTGAACCGTCAGCGATAAGGCGGGCGAGCCGTCGAGCGCGCTTTGAACCGTTCATACCAGAGCAGCGTTCAAGAAAGGTGGATATCTTTTTCGCGCTTGTTATAGGGGCATCTGTACTGGTGTAGCCGTCCCAGGAATCTTCCGATACATCGAGAACGTAGGTACCGCAGAGCTCAAATCCAATTCGCAACAGCTCGACGTCGTCGATATCGCGGGAAGCCGCAAGCTCGAGGAAGAGCAGCTCCGGGGTGACTATCAGCGTATCTTTGTTGAGAATGATGAGCGATCGTGCTGGAAGAGGATGCCGGTGCGTATGCCGAGCAACAAAGCGAGGGGCGTGTCCGGTTTTGGTTTCACACAGTACATGGCAAGGATGAGTCTTGATACCGTACCGTTTCAGGTCGTCCTCAAGCATGGGGCGCGGAGGCACCGAGCAATCATTAAGCTTGGCGGTTCGTGGCTTATGCAGGATGTCCGGCGCGAGACGCCCACTTGCGCGGTATAGCTCAAGGGCCGATATGTTGCAAAAACACTTCCTCATAGGCTAAGCATAGACGTGCTGTCAGTCGTTTGACGTGAGCTGGTAAATACGAACCAGTCGAAATCCTGGTAAAGCTGACAAAGCACTAAACGGGTATGTCGTTCGGTGCGTTTTTGTGAGCATGCCCTTCACACATGAGGAAGTGAGGTGAAGATGGTCATGTGGTCCGCTGGTAACTACCATTGCGGGATCTTTTCGGGCCATCAGAATGGATCGGCCGGACAGGGGATGCTAAATGAGGGTCGGGGTCCTGACAAGTGGAAACAGCGCCTTGCTGGTGAGAAGGATTATAGATTATGGCGGGTTTGGCCAAATAGATACGAATGGTGGTAATTCCAGATAAAGTTTAAGGCGCGGTTGGTTTGGTGGAGTTGCCGTTGCGCGCAGCCAGCTGATTTTTCCGGGGGTAAGCGGCGAAATATGCTCAATACAAGGAAGCTCGACGCTTCTACAGAACCTTGCAGGAGGTAGCGAATTCCACCAATCGTATCTAATTGGCCAAAGCAGTTAAAAGATGGCAAAAGTTGGCCAAGTATTATATCCAGGAGGTGCTTGCGGCCGGAATGTGCGGGGGAAATTGATCGTCGCGGCGCCGAATAGCTCGGGAGTTTAACTACATAACCCCCGTTTCACATTTTGAAATGATTGTTAGCTCGATTACTAGATAGTTCCATCCGGGTTGGAATTATCACGAGGAAATAACGTGAGCAGTGCATATATGAGCACAATAGGGATATAAAATCTAAGTCTCAACATGTTAGGTTTGTTGAGTGCTGTACGACCTGCTACTTAGTACGTGCCGCGCGCTCAACAAGCATCCACAGGGAGGAAGGGAACGCAGCGCATGCGCAAGTTCAAAACAGAGAGCAAGAAGCTCCTCGATCTCATGATCAACTCGATTTACACCAACAAGGAGATCTTCCTGCGCGAGCTCATCTCCAACGCGTCGGATGCAGTCGACAAGCTCAATTTCAAGAGCCTCACAGACGATAGCATGCAGGTCGACCAAGACGATCTTTCGATCCGTGTGAGTTTTGACCGCGATGCGCGTACCATTACCGTTTCGGATAATGGTATCGGTATGACGGCCGATGAGCTTGAGAAGAACCTGGGTACCATCGCCCATTCTGGCAGCCAGGAGTTCAAGACCGAGAACGCCGAGAGCCAGGGCGACGCGGTCGATATCATCGGTCAGTTTGGTGTCGGTTTTTACTCTGCGTTCATGGTGGCCAAGCGCGTTCAGGTCGTGAGCCGCGCGTATGGCGAGGATGCGGCGAACGTATGGGAGTCCGATGGCCTCGAGGGCTATACCATCGAGCCCGGCGAGCGCGCGGGCCACGGCACCGATGTGATTCTTACGCTCCGCGACAATGAACCCGGCAAGGACGGCGAACCCGGCGAGAACTATGACCGCTACCTGAGCGAATGGGCCCTCAAGGACCTTATCACGCGCTATAGCAACTACGTGCGCTATCCGATCCAGATGATGGTGACCAAGAGCCGCCAGAAGCCCAAGCCGGAAGATGCAGGCGACGATTACCAGCCCGAGTACGAGGACTATCAGGAGCTCGAGACTATCAACTCCATGACGCCGATCTGGAAAAAGCGCGCCTCGGATGTGGAGCAGAAGGATTACAACGAGTTCTACAAGAGCACGTTCCACGACTTCGAGGACCCGGCGCGCACCATCAGCTTCCATGCCGAGGGCGCGCTCGAGTACGACGCGCTGCTGTTTGTTCCCGGCCGCGCGCCGTTCGACCTGTACAGCAAGGATTACGAGAAGGGCCTGGCGCTTTATAGCTCCAACGTCATGATCATGGAGAAGTGCGCCGACCTGCTGCCGGACTATTACAACTTTGTTCGTGGCGTTGTGGATTCCGAAGACGTCTCGCTCAACATCAGCCGCGAGACCCTGCAGCATGACCGCCAGCTTCACGCCATCGCGCGGCGCATCGAGAAAAAGATTACGGATGACCTCTGCGACATGCGAGACAACGATCGCGAGGCGTATGAGAAGTTCTTTGAGAACTTTGGCCGTGGCCTCAAGTTCGGTATTTACAACACGTACGGCGGCAAGGCGGACGAGCTTGGCGACCTGCTGCTCTTCTGGAGCGCCAAAGAGCAGAAGATGGTCACGCTCCGCGAGTACGCCGAGGCCATGCCCGAGGGTCAGAAGGCCGTCTATTATGCTGCCGGCGACGACCGCGAGCGCCTGAGCAAGATGCCCGTGGTGACGGGCGTGCTCGCGCGCGGCTACGACGTGCTGCTGTGCACGCAGGACGTTGACGAGTTTACCTTCCAGGCTATGCGCGAGTACGTGGCGCGCGACATGCCCAAGATCTATGAGGACGACGCCGCGCGTGAGGCGGCCGAGAAGGCTCAGGCCGACGGCGCGGAGCCCGAGACCGAGGATCGCCGCCTGGAGCTCAAGAACGTGGCGACGGGCGACCTCGATTTGGCGAGCGAGGACGAGAAGAAGGAGGCCGAGGAGGCTACCAAGGAGCACAGCGACCTCTTCGATGCGATGAAGGAGGCGCTTGGCGACAAGGTGGAGAAGGTCGCCGTCTCGTCACGTTTGGTGGGGGAGGGCGAAGCTCCCGCGTGCATCACGACCGAAGGCCCGCTTTCGCTCGAGATGGAGAAGGTCCTCAAGCGCGGTCCCGAGGGCGAGGCCGAGGGCCTGCCCAAGACCCAGCGTGTGCTGGAGCTCAATGCAAAGCATCCGGTGTTTACCAAGCTTGCAGCCGCACAAGATGCGGGCGATTCTGAGAAGATCGCGCTGTATGCCGGCCTGCTCTACGACCAGGCGTTGCTCGTAGAGGGTATTCTGCCTGAGGATCCGGTGGCGTTCTCGCAGCGCGTGTGCGAGCTGATGTAGGCCGCAGCTGCTCGGCTTGCGACTGCTCGTAGGTTGCTGAGGCTTGGGCTGCGGAAGCTTGTTACCGTGGCCACCTCCTTGGCGCATTCGGTTTTGAAGAAGGCCCCTGCGGGGGCCTTCTTTTGTGAAGCGGCATCGGGGAAGGGGGCGGTTACTCGCTGTCTTGCGGTGCTAGCCCATTAGATATTCCCAAAAGCGGAGCGAGCGCATAGCTAGGCCGTGCGCTCGCTCCGCTTTTGGGAATATCTTTTGCAGCCGCTCGGTGTGTCGAAGGCCATGCGCTACGCGCGAAGGGTCGCTGCGTGCCCAAGTGGTTCGGTGCTTAGGTTTTGAAGTGCTGCTTGCCAGCTATGGCGCAAATTATCGCATTGGTCGGGAGAGCGCCGAGCATCTGACCGAATGGCTGGCATGAAAGAAGGCTTAGGAGCATTCATGCGGGTGGTGGAGCCGAGGAGGCCGGATCCTGGTGTCGGGGGGAAGGAATAGGGGTTCGCATGTCGGGTTGAGGCCCTGAGTTCCATGCGTGCTGCGTCTTTGGAAGAATGCATGCACGGCCTCCTCGTTCATCCACCGGTACGGTTGCATCCGTGTGCTGCTCTTGGATGCACAGCCCCATTATGTCCGCAAGGCGCAAAACAGTTACTTATGACATGCCTAAGAATCGCTTACATAAGCGTGGAGGCCCAATGCACGGCAGAAACAGACGAATTACCTGCGCGTTTTTGGTGCATGCTCGTTTATAGTCGCGATGACGCGGGCCATGGTTTCGTCAATTTTGTCGCGTTTGAGTTCACATTCCCAAATAGTGATGGGCGTCCAGCCGAGTTCTTTCAGCTCGGTGATCGCACGGGCATCGCGCTCGATGTTGCGGCGAAACTTTGCCTCCCAGAACTCGGTATTGCGCTTCGGAGTCGAAGGGTTGCAGTGCGGGCATCGGTGCCAGAAGCATCCGTTCACGAAGATAGCGATTTTGCGTCCGGGAAACGCGATGTCCGGCCTGCCTGGAGCCTTCTTCCACTGAAGGCGATAGCCGGTAAGGCCAGCGGCTCGCAGGCGCTGGCGTACGAGCAGTTCGGGTTTGGTGTTTTGCCGCTTGTTTCCTTGCATGGAATGGCGGCTGTCGTGGCGGCGCTTGGCGAGGGCAGCAAGGTCTTCGTCGCTTGATGTCCGCGAGAGCGTATTGACGAGCTCTACATCTGCGGGCATCCACGAGAGGGTGGCGAGAGAGCGGCGCTCGATCCAGCGTATTTCGAGTTGGCGATCGCTCTTCTGGGGTTTGCCCTCTTCGATGCGGCACGAATAGCATTCCATCGAGAGGTGAAAATCCGGGTAGTCGTATTCGACGGTGTAGATGTCGCAGAGGTCGGTCACGCGGATGTTGAGCTCCTCGGCAAGTTCGCGCCGGCATGCGTCTTCGGCCGTTTCTCCGCGTTCCACCTTGCCGCCAGGGAATTCCCAGAGGCCCGACATCTCTCCGTAGCCGCGTCGAACGGCGAGCACGCGGTTGCTATCGCCGTTTTCGTGGATGATTCCCGCTGCCACACGGACTGTTTTCATGCAACGTACTCCCAGCTTGACTTTGGTTCTCACCGTATTGTACGCATCTTGGGCGGCCCTCGCCGATTTACCATGACGGTTGTGGGCGCGGAAAGCCGGCGGGGGCGAGTCGCCGCGGCTGCAAGCGCGGGAAGCCGGCGGGGGCGAGGCGTTTGTGAAAAGCCGGCGGGGCGGAGTGCTGCACGCCTGCGAGGATTCGTTGAGGGCCGGGCGGCTTCCGGGCGAGCCGCTGCTACCGCGGAAAGCCGGAGGAGCGGGGTCGATACGCCTCGAAACCAGGCACAACCTCAGCCTTAAGCCTTCCTTCACCCTACCTTACAAAACTGCAATCCGCCTGTAAGGCAAATCGATGGCACCTCGAAGGCCATCCTGCGAGGATAGCATCAGGAGGTGGTCCCAATGAAAACCACGAACGTAAACGCAGCTGATCGCAAGCTTGCCTACGCGAGCCCCTATGATGTCGAGCCTGCGCATGAGGTGCATAACCCCGTGGTCAGGGCGGGCATGTCGGTGGTTGAGATGGTGGCATGGCTTGTGGTCATGGCGGCGCTCTCCATTGGCATGATCGTGCTCTTGTGGAACGTCTCCCGCTAGCAGTGGTTTGCGCGCACCGGGTGTTGGCGTTTCACATGTGGTTCGCAGACACCAGGTGCCAGCGTTTCACGCGGAGGCGGCCGGAGGAGCTCGGTTGAGCCTTGTGGAACATCTCCCCCCCCCTGGCTGGTGACGGTGCTGCAACGACTCGGCGCACCGTCGCCAGCATGGGAGCAAGGTCCGCTGCTAATGTCCCATAATGGAAGAATGACTGAAAGGAACGAAGATGCCTGTACTTACCCAGCAAGCGCGCCATGCGGCGGGCGCCGCCGGAGTCGCCGGTGCCCCCGTGCTCGACGTTCAGCATATTGAAAAGATCTATGGTAGCCGCAGCAACGTGACGCATGCGCTGCGCGATGTCTCCTTTACCGTCAACCAGGGCGACTTCGTGGGCATCATGGGTGCATCCGGCTCGGGCAAGTCGACGTTGCTCAATTGCGTCTCTACCATCGATAAGGTCACGAGCGGCAGCGTGATCGTGAACGGCGAGGACGTCACGAGGCTCAAGAGCCAGCAGCTCACCAAGTTCCGCCGCGAACAGCTGGGGTTCATTTTCCAGGATTCCAATCTTCTCGATACGCTTACCGCGCGAGAGAACATTGCCCTGCCGCTCACTATCAGCCGCGTGCCTGCCAAAGAGACGCTCGCTCGCGTGACCGAGGTCGCCGGGCGCCTTGGCATCCGTGAGACGCTGGACAAGTACCCCTATCAGCTTTCGGGCGGCCAGCAGCAGCGCGTTGCCGCGGCACGCGCCCTGGTTACCAACCCGGCCATCATCATGGCCGACGAGCCCACGGGTGCGCTTGATTCCAAGAATGCGCGGCTTCTGCTCGAGAGCTTCGAGACCATGAACCGCACGTACCGTGCCACGGTGCTCATGGTCACGCACGACAGCTTCGCCGCGAGTTACACGCAGCGCGTGCTCTTCATCCGCGATGGTCGCATCTTTACCGAGCTTCGGCGTGGCGGGTCCACGCGCCAGGAGTTCTTCGACCGCATCATGGAGGTTGTGGCCATGATGGGCGGGGAGGGATCCGATGCTCTGTAAAATAGCCTTGGGCAACGTGCGCCGCGTGGGCAAGGACTATTTGGTCTACCTGCTCACGCTCACGCTTGCCGTAACGGTGTTCTATGCGTTCAACACCATATCCCTTCAGGTGGACATTGCCGGCGTGACCGAGCAGAACTCCGGCATGGGCGATTTGCTCGGCGGAATCATCAACGGCCTCACGCTGTTCCTGGCGTTTGTGATGGGCTTTCTCATGGTCTACGCAAACAACTTCATCATGAAGCGCCGCAAAAAGGAATTCGGCCTCTACCAGGTGCTCGGCATGAGTCGCGGGCAGGTCGCGCGCATCATGGCGCTCGAGACGTTCTTCGTCTCGCTCGTCTCGCTCGTGCTGGGGCTCGTGCTCGGCGTAGGGCTCTCGCAGCTCATGGTGTTCTTCACCGCCTCACTCTTCAAGACGCAGATCGCGAACTTCCACTTCTTCTTCTCGTTCGGCGCGTTCATGATCACGGTGGGATGCCTCCTGGCGATCTTCCTCGTGACGCTCGTCTTCAACCTGCGCGTGGTCGCGCGGGCAAAGATCATCGACCTCATGAGCGCGAGCCGTCAAAACGAGAACATCAAGGTTCGCAACCCCTGGCTCTCGGCCGCGGTCTTCGTGGTGGGCGCGGCGCTCATCGGGGTCTCGTACGCGCGCTTGCTGCAGGACGGCTTGCCCTACGACGGCCAGCCCGAGGCCATGACGGCGTTTCTCGTGACGACCATCATGGTCGTGGTGGGCACGAACCTCTTCTTCCTGGGGCTTTCGGGTTTTTTGCTCAAGGCGCTCCAGGCGGCGCGCGGGCTCTACTGGCGCGGGCTCAATATGGTCACGATGCGCCAGCTCGCGGCCAAGGTGAATACCGTGAGCTTCTCGATGGCCATGATCGCCATGATCCTCTTCCTGGCCATCACGTCGGTGACCGCTGGCATGTCGCTTGCAAGCGTGATGAACGAGAGCGTGGAGCGCGGCACGCCGTTCGATTACACGCGCGTGCTCGTCTATTTCGGTCCGCAAGCGGTTGCCGAGGAGAACGCCTACGCCGAGGCCAACGGCGATGCGACCCGCTACGCGGTGGCGACCGAACCCATCGACCTCGTCGAGGCAAGCAAGGCCGATACGGTGGGCGAGGGAACGGCCGACGCGCACCCGTTTGACGTGTCGCAGATTGCCGGCGGACACGTGCAGGTGGATGTATACGATTCGACGCCGCTCGGTGCCGACGCGCCGCTCGTGACGCTCAACCAGCTGTGCGATGCGACGGACATGGAGATGCCTTCGGGCGTGGATTCGACGGGCACGGCGGAGCTCGGCCTTGGCGTGGTGAAGGAGAGCGTATACAACGCGTACCTGCGCTATCGAGGCATGGACGAGATTGATCTGGGCGCGAACGGCTACACGATCATCTCTGACATGGGAGCTACGCTCAACGATATCTATAACGCGGCGCTCGCGCAGGGTGTGGAGATCGATTTCAACGGACACGCGCTGCGTCCGGTAAGCGACCGCGTGAACGAAGAGGCGAGCGCCTTCCAAAACGCGATGTTCGGCATGAACACGGGAACGATCGTAGTGCCCGATTCCTATGTCGATGAAGCCAACCTGCCGCTCTATTACGGCTACCTGATGGTCGATTACGCCGATGGCATTTCGACCGAGGAAGGAGACGCTTTCATCAACGAGCTGCGCACCTATCACCCCATCACCAACGATGCGGGCGAGATCGTGGCGGGATGGGGGTCCGAGGCTACTCGCACCCAGAGCTACGAGAGCGTGGACTCTATGAACGGCCTGATCTCCTACCTGGCTATCTACATCGGCTTCGTGCTGGTGCTGGCGTGCGCTGCGATTCTGACCATCCAGCAGCTCTCGGGCGTGGCCGATGCGAGCCCCAACTATCGGATACTTGCCGAGCTGGGTACGCCGACGCGCCAGATCATGCATTCGACGCTCGTGCAGCAGGCGATTTTCTTCGTGTTCCCGCTCTTCATCGGGGTTGCGCACTCGTGCGTGGCGCTGAGCGTGATCGTGAAGCTCGTGCAGCTGTTCGGCGGCTTCACCATCGGCGGCGCGGTTGGCCTCACGGCGTTCATCTTCTTGGTGGCATATGGCGGGTACTTCTACGTGACCTACCTCATGAGCAAGGGCATCGTGAGGGATGCGATCAGGGCGCGGCATAGTTTGTAGCGCGTCGTCCGGATGGCTTCCCGCGCCCGGGCTATGTGAGGGCTTTCGACGGGCCAGGCGGGAATTAGCTTGGCCCCCGTATCTATAGTTGAGAGGAGGGCCGGATGATGATTATCGATGCTGTTATGCAAAACGTAACGAGCGTCTGGCTGCCTATTGCAGGATGGGTGGTAGCTGGGGTTGCCATGTGGCTGGTTTCCGGCCGCTCGCAAAGGCGCGACGACTAGGGTCTGCGCTCCAGCTGAGGATTCTGCAGGCTTTGATGTTGGAGCGGGGGCGCGTGCTTCGTTGTGCGTGCCCTCCGCTTCGTTTCGGCCCGCCTGGGGCCCGTTTTTGGCTCGCCCGGTGGTCCGGTTTCAACTTTTGGGCACTTCAATGACGATGTGCGAAGTATACGATTACGGCGCTCGTCGCTGACCAGGCAATTTGTTCGCGCTGAGGCAGTCTCTACTTCGGATTCGTTGGATAGACTGCCCAAAAGTTGAAAAAGCTTTCAGGCGGGGCTCCGAGTGGTCTTCCGAACCTCGGATTTCGGGCGTTTCCCGCGCGTTCTGTGCATAGATTGAACTTCTGTTTGGAGGATAAGAGCAACAAAGTGGGCGGAGCTGCAACTGCAGCCCCGCCCACTTTGCATGAAAGGGTTTGAAATGAGGGGGAACCCTGCAGACCCATGTGCCGCAGGAGCGATTTCGGCTTACACCGACGCTGCATAGGGGCGCACGGGCCAAGACTGGTGAGTGTTGCTCGCGCCATCGCCCTCCCGCAGCTTGCGCAGGAGCGCTTCGTAAGAACGGCGCAGATTTGCGCGCTGGTCCTCGGAGCGGCTGCGCGGTGTGCGCATGCGGATGACGCTTCCGCTCGCGCGCCCTGCTTGCCTGGTTGCCCCGGTGGTGTCCGGCGCGGCGGCCTTGGCGGCGGGAAGGGGGTCTGCTTGGCGCTTGGTCCCCGTGCGGGAGGATGAATGCTTGCGATGCATGCGATGTGCTCCTGTTCAGCGTTGCCGGGCCGTCTGTTTTGCTTTGGCATGTTGGACGCCCGACGGTCGTGTATCGAATGCCATTTGGTTTGTACCACCCGGCGCGGACAATAAACCTAATCTTTGCTTAATCCCGCGCCCTGCGCTATTTCTACAGGGACGGTTAGCTCCCAGGTACGGTTTTCCTACGGGTACGCTTGGCCTACCGCGTAAAGAGAACCGTCCGGTGGCAGAGCCTCCTAAATACGAGATGCCCCGCTGCGGCGCAGGCGACGCCCAGCCCGAGGTTGAGCGCATCGCCCGCCGCAGCTCCAAGGGTATCCATGAGCATCCAGCACGCAAAGCCCCCGCCGAAAGCGGCGGCCATGCCGCCAAACACAGTAACCATGATGGGCATGCTGCGCTTCACGACTTCGTTCGGGGTGTTCCAGGCAAAATTGGGCGATGCGGCGTCGACGGACAGGGCGATCGTGATGAGCAGATAGAACACTCCAAATCCCAACACGACGATCTCGAGACCCTGTAGCGCGCCCGCCTCGCCCGAGACGACCAACACGATTGCACTGATTGCCAAGGTGATTGCAGCTGGCAGGGCGTTGGCGGCAAGCTTCGCGCCCAGAACTGTGCGCGGGGGCACGGGCACAGTTGACATGAGCCACGCCGAACGTCCTTCGAGCGAGATCGAGCACGCGGCGCTGGGGCACATGCAGGTGCAGAACACGTACACCCAGGGGATGAGCACCACGAGGCGGCTGGCGTATGCGCGCACGGCTTCATCGGTGATTTCGACGCCGTCCACTACCCCCGAGGTCAGGAGCTCGCGCATACCCATGGCCGAAAGCGCAACAGCGACGACGACCATGAGGATGTAGCCGAACAGGCAGTTAAACGCATAGGAGGGGATGCCGATGAGCGTTCGGAACTCTTTGTTCATCATGGCGCGGAACGGCGATGCCCCGCTGCGGCGCTCGCGCAGACGCTCCGCGGTATAGCGATCCCGAGCGCCTCCCTTGCTCGCCAACAGGCCGTTGATAGGAAGGTAGAGGCGCTGCATGATTTCCAGGCATGCAAGTGCAACGCCAAGCGAGAGCGCAGCAAAGACAACGAACGGCAGCGCACTGCCCGAAATGATGCCCTCGCATGCCCAGGCGGCCGGCGGGTACAGGGCGGTGAGGCCCGCGCCCATGGCAGACGCAACGCTGCCGAAAGCAGCCAGCTTAGCAGCGGGGTCGCTGGCGGTGCCCGCGCTAAAAGAGAGCGCATAGGCGCCAACGAAGATTAGGGTGAAAAACGCGAGCGCAAGAACTATGTAGGCAAGGTTGGCATGGCGGAAGCGTACCGTGAGCATGGTGACGCCGAACGCGGCGAACACGGAGACGCTTACCGGCGCGAGCGGCGCGAGCGGGATGCTCAGGACGGCGAGGGCGATCGAGGCGGGGTCTGCGGGAGTATTGAGGAAGTAGACGACGAAAAGCGGCGTCATGAGCACGATGCTCAGCACGATGGCGGCGAGGAATACGGTGCCCAGGCGCGAGGCAACAACCGCGCGCCTCGAGATGGGCAGCGACATCACATGGTCCCAGTCGGCGAGTCCAAAGAGCGTGCCGCGCGCCTTCATGAAGGCGAACACAATGCCTGCGAGCGAACCGACAACAAGGGCGAATGCCGGAATGACCTCGGTGAGGCCCATGGCGACGAGCCCCATGCCCATGAGCGCGACATATGCCGCCATCAGGGCGCCGAGCGCGATTGCCACCACGCCGGCCAGGGCGAGGCGTGCGGCGCGCGACCGCCTCTTCGATCCCTGGCGCTCGGGTGCGAGGGAATTAACGAGCGCGAGGACTTGCACGCGGCAGAGCAGCGCGAAACCGTTCATCTACTTCATCCCCTTGAGGTGGCTGCGCCCATTAGGGCGAGCGTTATCGGTTGTTGGATGAGCAGCTTGTCCGGTGTTGCTCGGATGCTCAGGATCTTCTACAAGGTCGAGGAATACCGCCTCGAGCGATTCGTCGCCGCGCACCTGCTCGGTGGGCCCGGCGGCGAGCAGCTCGCCGCCACGGATGATGGCCACCTTGTTGCAAAGCTTCTCAACTACCTCGAGCACGTGCGACGAGAAAAAGACCGCGCTGCCGCGGGAAGCGAGCTCGCCGAGCATGAGCTTGAGCTCGTGAGAGGCAACAGGATCGAGGCCTACGAAGGGCTCATCGAGCACGAGGAGCCGGGGTTCGTGCAGGAGCGCGCCAATGAGCACGAGTTTTTGACGCATGCCGTGAGAATAGCTTCCCACCGCATCGCCAAGGGCGCCCATAAGCTCAAGGCGCTCGGCAAGTTCGGTGATACGCTCGGTGCGTACATCGGCCGGGACCTGGAAGATGTCGGTAAGGTAGGTGAGGTACTGGATTCCCGTCATGAATTCGTAGACGTCGGGATTGTCGGGAACATAGGCGATGAGGCGCTTGGCCGCGACGGGGTCGCGCGCAACGTCGATGCCGCACACGCGGATGCTGCCCCCGTCGATGCCCTGCACGCCCACGATCGAGCGGATGAGGGTGGTCTTGCCAGCGCCGTTATGGCCGATGAAGCCGTAGATGTCACCCGGCTCTACTTCGAGTGAAAGATCGCGCACGGCTACGGTGTCTCCGTAGCGCTTCTGGTAGTGATCGATAGCGAGAATGGGCACCTCGGGGGCGCTTTGCGCGTTCATGGTATCTCCTTGATGGGGGTGAGACAGTTGTGCCGGGTACAACTGTCTCTCTGTTGCAATGTATGAGACAGTTTAACCCGGCACAACTGTCTCATTGGGATTTCGGCGGCTTCGGGGTATCGGCGGCACCCTTTTTAGGCAGGCGGCCGGCGCGCTTGAGTGCGTCGCGCAAGATCCACTCGACCTGCCCGTTGGCGCTGCGCATCTCATCGTCGGCCCAGCGCTGGACCGCCTCCCATATGGCGGGGTCGATGCGAAGGGGATATTGTTTGCGCGCCATGGCGGTCACCTGCTGCTGAGAGTTAACAATGGGGTCGAGTGGCGGTCAATCTTGGAAGAGCGGGCCGGATGCTGTTTGCCTTGGAAGGCTGGGCCGGAGGCTGCTTTACCGAGGCTGCCTCCCCCGGCCCATCGTTATTCGACCTTGAAGGCTAGTAGAGAGATCCTGCGTTCACGATGGGGTGCGCTTCGGATTCGCCGCAGAGCACCACCATGAGATTCGATGCCATCTGCGCTTTGCGCTCCTCGTCGAGCTCGATCTTGCCGTGCTGGCCGAGCTCGTCCACAGCCATTTCGACCATGGTGACAGCGCCCTCAACGATTTTCTTACGTGCGGCGATGACGGCTTCGGCCTGCTGGCGGCGGAGCATCGCCTGAGCGATCTCGGGCGCATAGGCGAGGTGCGTGAGGCGCGCGTCATCGATGGCGACGCCGGCGGGCGCCAGGCGCTGCGTGAGCTCGTGCTTGAGGGCGGTCGAGACCTCCTCGATATTGCTGCGCAGCGTGATGGAATCCATGGAGTCCGAGCTGTCCTCGGCGTGGTCGTAGGCATAGATGCTCGCTACGTGACGGAGCGCCGTTTCGGCCTGCGTTGCCACGAACTGCTCGTAGTTGTCCACGTCGAAGAGGGCCTTGGCGGTATCGGCCACGTGCCAAACGACCACGTTGGCGATTTCGATGGGGTTGCCCATCTTGTCGTTGACTTTCAGGATGTCGCCGTTCAGCGTGCGTGCGCGCACCGAAACCTTGGTGGAAAGGCCGCTCGCTGCTTTGGCCGCCGTCTCGATGCTCTTGCTCAGCGAGAGCCCGCTTTTGCCCACGGCGCTCGCTACGGCATCTTCGGTGGCAGAGTTGGAGCCCATGCTGCGGCTGTAGAACGGGTTTGCCCAGCGGAAGCCCTCGTCACGCACGGTGCCCTTGTAGTCGCCGAAGAGGATGCACACGCGCGCCTGCCCGGGCTGCAGGGTGAAGAAACCGGATACGGGAATCCAGATCAGGCAGAAGGCGGTGATGCTGAGCCCCAGGCCCCAGCCCGAGAGAGGGCTTGCCGCCACACCGGCCTCGTCGGCGTTCACGAGCCCGATGATGCTCAGGACGAACACGGCGACGATGGCAATGAAGGCGATGAGAATGACGCCAAGCATGCCCCAGCCAGATGCGGCCTTGATCTTCTTTTCCACGCTCATGAATGTTCCTTTCGCGAAGCGCTCCGCCTGCGTGACGGCGAAGCGTTGCCCCTGATATTCCTCGGGGGGGGGGCGACTCCCCGGCCACGGGCGCCGTAGGGCGCCGAGCGGTCGAGCGCTGCGTGCTCGCGTTGCTCTGCCGGTGCGTTCGCTATGCCGGTGGGCGTTTCGCGCCCCGCCGCCTTGCGCTCGCGCCGCTTTGCTGCGGATGCTTGCCGCCTTGCCGTTTTGCGCCTGCGTTGCGCAGCCGGCAGACACTTCGCAGCTCACAGCCTCGTGCCGCTTCGTCGACAGGCATTCCGTGCTTCCTGTCGACCTCCGTGGTGATGCCATTGTGATATCACATTGAAACTAAGTCAACTACCGTTCACCGATTGGCGAACGGCGGTGTACGGAGGTGGACTGCGGTGATTGGTGAGTTGCCGGCTGAGGTCTCATGGGGCAGTTTATATGCTGGCCTGTGCCCCGGGAGGGCAACCTGAATGCTGGCCTGCGCCTCGGGAGAGCAATTTGCATGCTGGCCTGTGTCTTATGGGGACAACTTACATGCCGATTTACGCAATAAGGGGCATATTGGGACCGCGGACGAAAAGTTGGACCCTTGGGTCCGGACTGGAGGTTCGCATGCGCGACGGGGAGACGGTCGGGCTGTTCCTGCTCGCCCGCGAGGAGGGGATGGGGTTCGCCGAGGCGGCCGAGTTCGCCGGGGTCGCCCCCCCCGGACCGCCGAGAGGTGGGCCGCCGGGCTGCTGCCGCACTCCGATCGCGGCGGGCACTACAGATGGCCCGGCTGGGTCGCGCTGTGCCGCGGGAACCGCCTGGTGAGGAGCATGTCCCGCAAGGGCAGGAGCTGCGACAACGCCCGCATGGAGGGCTTCTTCGGCACGCTCAAGTCGGAGTTCTTCCACAGCCGGGACTGGGAGGGGGTCGACCGGAACGGCTCCATGGTCGAGCTGCACCGCTGGCTCAAGTGGTTCCGGTCGGGCCGCGTGTCGGAGTCGCTCGGCTGGAGGACGCCGGACGGGAACCGCAGGCTCCTGGGCTACGCGGTGTAGGATGTACGGGAAAACGTCCGCGGTCCCGGAACGGTTGCACATGCAACCTATCAAGAGCCCCTCGCGCGTCGTGGCCGCCCGTATCTTCTGTTGGATTTATCAGTGAATACGCTGTTCACCGACGCAGTGCTTGCTGAGTTGTTCTGCTCGTCTGAAGACGCCGCTCAGCCTGATGCCGTGCAATCAGACGACGCGCAGGCCGACGACGTACAGTCCGGCGACGCGCAGTCCGGCGACGTACAACCCGGCGACACGCAAGACCAAGCGCGCAATCTGCCTTCGGTTGAAGAGCGCGTGCGGCGCATTCACCGTCGTTTGCTTCGTGGTTCCGTGATTCTGCGCGGCAATCTGCCCCATGCTTGCTTCGAGTCTGCACGCGAATACGACCGCGTGCTCTCGGAGTGGACGGCGCTCGATATGAAGTATCTCTGCGATCGATGCGGCGTCGATTGCCAGGTCGTATGGGGGACGCGTCATGGTTTCTCGCACGCATGGAATATGGTGCGTGTGGATGGCCGCTGGCTCCATGTCGATGCATGTGCCGACCGTAAGCTGGCAAAGGCGTATTTCGCTGAGCACGATGACCCGGACCGCGCGCAATCAATCTTCTTGGAAGATGGCAGTCTGTCCGTTTCCGCCCTTGAGGCTTTAGAGGAGCGCGTGCCCGATATAACGGTGTATCTGCTGCGCACCAACGAAGAGATGTCTGTGACCTACGACTGGAGCCTGGCCGGCTTGCTGCCGTATCTGTAGGAGCCAGCGACGGCGCGTTGCCCTGGGCGAAGCGTTGCCCTGCGCGGCGCGGTACCCGGCCGATTGTTCCGGCGCGGACCGTCATGATCATGCGGACCATGTTCCCCCGAGGGCAAGCAAGACCATATACTATGGGAATATCGAGGATGGAGGCTCATATGAGTGAGGCCCAGGAAAGCCATCGCGCTCTTAGCCTGCGCGATATCGCCGAAGACGAGGTCGCATGCGAGCGGTTTCGGCTCCGGCTCGGCAGCTATCGCGACGAGCTTAAGCTTCTTGTGTCGGAGATGTCCGGCCTGCTCGCCGCGCTTAATGCGAACGCGTGGGAAGCCGCGGAAATGAACCAGGAGAAGCTGCGCGCGGCGCTTGATCGCGTTCCGCGTGAGCGGGAGCTTGCATGCGAAGCATATTCGGACGCCTCGGTTATCGCTCTGCTCGTGCACGCCCTGCTGAAAGACCGTGCTCGCCAGGGGCCTCGGCGCTGCAAAGATGAGTTCGCCGCGTGGGAAGAAGAGCTTGAGCGCTATGCCTGGTTCGACGTCCATGGTGTCGCCTATGGTTCAATCGCAGACGACGCTCTCGCTGTCGAGCCCCTGCGCCAGATCGGGCAGCTTGCGGCGCGCTTGCTGAACGACCCCGATGCACCGGCGTTTCCTCTGTGCTCGCGTTACATTACAGCCGATGATCTCGCACCCGACCCGGACGATGTTCCCGCGCCCGGTGCTGCAGAAGACCCCGCGTCCAATGCGCTGCCACCCGCATACGCGGACGCGGTGCCCGGTTTTGCCATGGGCGATATCGACCAGCTCGAGTCGTTCATGTCTTATGTGGCGGGCCCTAATCCGTGTGCTCACGATGAGCGCCGGGTGCTGCGCCGCTTGCTCGGCAGCGGATCGTTGGTTGTAGAGCTTGCATCTGGCGAGAGCGTCGTGCTGCTGCCGCGCGGGTTCTGCAGCCGCTTCGATGCTGCTGTCGAAGGGCCGTGGTGCTCGCGCGAGCTGCATCTCGTTGGGGAAGGCGAGGCAGCATGGCTGCCCCAGCAGGTCGAGCGCCTGCGCGTGCTCGACTCGTTTCATGCTGTGCCACCGCGTCCCTTGCGCTACCTGACAGGCACGCGGGAGGCCCCGGCCCCTGATGTCGATCGCCCCGTTCGCCTGAACTTGTCCCTGCATAACATAGATGTGGGGGCTGAGCGCCTGTGGTATGCCTGCCCCGTGGACGAGCATCCTGCTCTTGCGATAACGCCTGCATGGGCGCTGTGGCGGGCGCTGCAGCTAGAGGCAGAGGCGCCTGATTGGGATGCCTCGTATGCGCGTAGCTTGCTGCGGGCGGTGCAGCTTGACCGGGAGCACGACGAGCTCATCATCCCGCGCGACCTCCTTGCATGGGCGGGTATTGACGTAGGCGAGCAGGCGTTTGCGGTGGTCGGCAATGGGGAGGTCCTCGAGCTCTGGCCGGCTGAGGCATGGCACCGCGTCGAGGAAGAAAGCGCTTTCGACCTCAACGCGCTCTTTGGTGAGTCGTAGTACGAATGACCTGGACCGTGGCACCGAGATTCGACGAATGCGGCATATCTGGAGTTAAGAGCGGCGAGCGCTGCAAATCTGGAGTTACGGCCACCCGCGGAGGCCGATAACTCCGCATTTGCAGCGCTCGATGTGGATAACTCCAGATTTGCTGCGCTCGGGGGCAGGCCGGTGCCGGTAACTCCAATTTTGCCGCACTCGGCAGGGTGTAATTCCATATTTGCAGCGTTGGGTGTGGGCGGGGAGGGCGGCCTCGGGCGTGCGTTGATTTCGATCTTTCGGCCTGCAATTCGGCCGCATCCTATGCATGCGCAAAAAACCACGCGCGCGGGGCTATATCATCCCAAATCGCTGCCCTTAACAGCAGGTGCCTATGGTATTCTTCAAAACAGATAAGTTCTCGGTAAACGGTCAAAAATGCGGCGCGAGCGTCAAATTGCACCGGCCCGTACCACAGTCGGTGTGCACGGTTGCTCCGTCGTGTGCGCCGGGTCCCGAGTAAGCAAGCCGGCACCTGCCGGCGCGAACAAGGAGCGTGGTTACACGATGCAGGAAGCATGGGAAGGCTTCGAGGGCGGCACCTGGACCGACGAGGTTGACGTCCGCGACTTTATCCAGCGCAACTACACCCCCTATGAAGGCGATGAGTCGTTCCTCGCTGGTCCCACCCAGCGCACCAAGGACCTCTGGGACTACGTCATGGGCCTCCTTACCAAGGAGCGCGAGAAGGGCGGCTGCCTCGACATGGACACCAAGGTGGTCACGGGCATCGTGAGCCACCCGGCCGGCTACATCGACAACGAGCACCCCGAGCGCGAGACCATCGTCGGTCTGCAGACCGATAAGCCGCTCAAGCGCGCGCTGCACGTCAACGGCGGTATCCGCATCTCCATGCAGGCGGCCCAGCAGCACGGCTACAAGATCGACGACGACGTGGTGGAGAACTACACCTTCCGTCGCAAGACCCACAACCAGGGCGTCTTTGACGTCTACACCCCCGAGATGCGCGCCTGCCGTTCGTCGCACATCATCACGGGCCTGCCCGACGGCTACGGTCGCGGCCGCATCATCGGCGACTACCGTCGCGTTGCCCTCTACGGCGTGGACTACCTCATCAAGGACAAGGAGGCCCAGAAGGCCTCCACGCCCAAGGTCATGACCGAGGAGAACATCCGCGACCGCGAGGAGCTGCAGGAGCAGATTCGCGCCCTCGGCGAGCTCAAGATGATGGCCGATTTCTACGGCTACGACATCTCCGGCCCGGCCAAGAACACGCAGGAGGCCATCCAGTGGATGTACTTCGCGTACCTCGCTTCGGTGAAGGAGCAGAACGGCGCCGCCATGTCCATGGGCCGTACCTCGACCTTCATCGACATCTACGCTGAGCGCGACCTCGCCCGCGGCACCTTCACCGAGGAGCAGATCCAGGAGTTCGTGGATCACTTCATCATGAAGCTCCGCATGGTCAAGTTTGCTCGTACCCCCGAGTACCAGAACCTCTTCTCCGGCGATCCGCAGTGGGTCACCGAGTCCATCGGCGGCATGGGCGTGGACGGCCGCACCCTCGTCACCAAGACGGCGTTCCGTTACCTCCACACGCTCGAGAACATGGGCACCAGCCCCGAGCCCAACCTCACCGTGCTCTGGTCGAAGAGCCTGCCCCAGGCATTCAAGGAGTTCTGCGCCAAGACCTCCATCGCCTCGAGCTCCATCCAGTACGAGAACGACGACCTCATGCGCGTGTACCATGGCGACGACTACGCCATCGCCTGCTGCGTGAGCTCCATGCGCATCGGCAAGGAGATGCAGTTCTTCGGCGCCCGCGCGAACTTGGCCAAGTGCCTGCTCTACGCGCTCAACGGCGGCGTGGACGAGATTTCCAAGAAGCAGATCGGCCCGAAGTATCGCGCCGTCGAGGGCGACACGCTCGACTACGACGACGTCGTGAGCAAGTTCAACGACATGATGCAGTGGCTCGCCGGCGTGTACGTGAACGCGCTGAACATCATCCACTACATGCATGACAAGTATTGCTACGAGCGCATCCAGATGGCGCTGCACGACAAGCACGTGCACCGCTGGTTCGCCACGGGCATCGCCGGTCTTTCCGTCGTGGCCGACTCGCTTTCCGCGATCAAGTACGCCAAGGTTCACCCCGTTCGCGACGAGCAGGGCGTGATCGTGGACTTCGAGGTCGAGGGCGAGTTCCCCAAGTACGGCAACGACGACGACCGCGTGGACAAGATCGCGCACGACGTGGTGCACCAGTTCATGGAGTACATCCGCATGAACGACACCTATCGCAACTCCGTGCCCACGACCTCGGTGCTCACCATTACCTCCAACGTGGTGTACGGCAAGAACACGGGTGCCACGCCGGACGGCCGCAAGAAGGGCGTGCCGTTCGCTCCGGGCGCGAACCCCATGCACCGTCGCGATACGCACGGCGCCATCGCGAGCCTGAGCTCCGTGTCCAAGCTTCCGTTCCGCGATGCCCAGGACGGCATCTCCAACACCTTCTCCATCATCCCGGGCGCGCTCGGCAAGGAGGACCAGGTGTTCTTCGGCGATATCGATCTGGACAGCCTCGACTTTTCCACGGCCGAGATCTCCGTTGAGAACCCGGACTGCGCCGAGTGCTAACAACGCCGGCAACGTTGGCAATGGGTCGGGAAATTTCCAGTCCCATTGCCAACTGCTAGTGTACTAGAAGCAATTTGGCGTTATACTAGTAACGATTCCTAATGCGGCGGCGCGACGGGTTGCCGCGCCCCTTCGAAAAGGAGAAGCACATGAACGTCACCGACGTCCCCCAGGCGCAGGCCGACAACCTCGTTAACATGATCGATGCGTATGCCGAGAAGGGTGGCCACCACCTGAATGTTAACGTGTTCAACCGTGACACGCTGCTCGATGCGCAGCAGCATCCCGAGAAGTACCCGCAGCTCACCATCCGCGTGTCTGGCTATGCGGTGAACTTCCACAACCTCACCAAGGAGCAGCAGGACGAGGTCATCTCCCGTACCTTCCACCAGGGGATGTAACTCACGCGTTCTGCCTGCTAGAATGTGGCAACGCTCCTGCGATTCCAACAAAGCTGAGCTTAAGGGCCGGTTGCGAGGCGTATCTCGCAGCCGGCCCTTTGCGTGCGGGGCGCAGGAATTTGAATGTGAACAGCAAAAAATGGATAACTTTGTCGATTTTCTGCTCTCCGATGACGCGCAGGCCGGCTCATTTCCGCGCGAAACGCCTTGTTATAAAGAAAAGCGAGCCACACAGGAGCTGTTTTGGCCTCTGTAAGAACGTTGACCGCCATCCGAGTGCAGAAAATCGACAAAGTTAGCCATTTTTGGGTTATAGGACAAAAAGTGTGTCCGCTTCAGAGGTGTCGACGCAGGTCGGCACC
>OLPF01000800.1_pt1 | contig 30249 bp, 28 predicted proteins | sample 1673121 | NCBI WGS metagenome assembly OLPF01 (sample SAMEA3136756, study PRJEB25190) | human gut metagenome
CGATATTCTGCGACAGGCTCTTATTTTCTTGTCTGTTGGTCGGGGAACAGTTCACGAACTCTGGCCGAAGGACGAAGATGAAAAGGAGACGATTGCGTCTAGGGTAAAGGAACTACGCAAGGGTCGCCAATGGAATCAGGCACAGCTGGCGAAGCAAGTGGGCGTAGCTCGATCGCAGATCACACGCCTGGAAAGCGGAGCAACGCAAAACGTCAATTCTGACCTAATTATAAAGTTAGCCCAGGTATTTGGCGTAACAACAGATTATCTCCTCTGTGTAACAGGCATTCCCCATGAAAGATATGCCGTTGTGGAGAAGCTGGGGCTTTCCGAGGGCGCTGCCAAAAGACTTGCCAATGGCAGCATAGATCGGGATGTGGTGAATCGCCTACTGGAGCATAAGGAATTTGGCAACCTATGCGCGCTCATCCGAATCTATTTTGATGACAGCATGGCTGAGGGGTATCTTGCCAATAACGAATTGCTCACCTTTGGCACCGTCTTGTTGAAGCAGTTTGTGCAAGAGCATCCTGACAAACGCGGCGACGTGCTGGACACAATCAGACTGCTCAATGCACAAAAGATCAGCACAGATGAGATCAATACAGAAAGAATCAGCAGGAGCTTTCAGAGAATTCTGACAGATATACGAACGGGCATGCGGAAAAAGGAGCCGACAACGCCGACAGCAGCCCACGAGTTGATCGACATCATGCAAAACCAGACAAAAGAAAAACCCCTCTCCCAGATAACGCTGGATGATATAGCCGACGCAATCATGATAATTATAGACAGAAGACATCATCCACCGTCTGCGGCCCGGAAGATTATCGAGCGGTTTGTCCGATGGGTTATGCGATACTATGGCGGCAGCAGGCGTAACAGTGTGAGCAAAAAATTTGAGGCTCATCAGAATATTCTTGAGAGTTTGGATGAGGCGGAAAAGAAGATGGAAGAGCAGCAGGCGATGCGGGATGATACAGGCTCTATAACATAACAAGCCACTCAAAATTGCCGATAGAAGAAATTCTCCGCAGGCAATCTCCACTGTTATGCTTTAACATGACAAGGTACATTTTCTTTAGATACAGCTATGCTGCCGTAATACGAAATGAATGTATATTCAGGAGTTGCGGAACATTCATCCCAGCTAACAGTTCAAGTGCGGAGGAACTCGCCTCCGCACTTGAACTGACCAAACTTATCAAACCCAACCTCATTCGTTATTTTCCATGTACACCATTGAGATATACCGATTGCACGCTGCCACGAAGGCGTCTATGGAAATGTTCTGGTTCACGAGCCGCTCTACCAATTCGTTCAATTCACTGGTATAGAGTGTTTCCTCCTGAACCACCATCGCACCGGCCGCAGCCTGCCACACAGCAATATCCTCGTTGCTGATCTCATACAGGTTAGCTTCGTAGAGAGCACGGCTCTCCTGTAAGGCCTGCAGCTGATCCCGATGACCGGCACTGTCTTCCTGCGCACTAAGAACTTCGATTTGCCTGTTGATCTCCTCCAATTGAGCTTCAACATAGCTGCTGATCTTTGGCGCACTTTGATCTTGATAAAGGACATAGTCAGTATCGCTGCTCTGCTGGGCGATATATTCAAGGTACGCTATCGCCTCAGCCTGATGCATTGAATAGGGATTGACAAGCACCATGTAAGTCTGCGTTTGGATCGCTGAGGGGGAGTCATCCCCTACGCGCAGCGGCAAATGGGCATGCTTGCTGATGGGGATATAGACAGTATTCAGAGAGTATACCCGCTTTTCATCGCCTGTTTCCATCTTGTACGGTGCTTCCTTGGGCACTTCATTCAAGATGCGCTCCAAGAGGCTACGCAGCAATTCGCTGTCGAAGCTCAGTCTTTCCCCTTGAAGCTCCTGTTCAAATATGTAGCGGCGCAGACTGTATTCGATCAGCGACTTCTAGTCGTAGTCCATGGCATCAAAGGGAACATATTCACCGCTTACAAAAACGTTCTCGTCCGTCAGCACCTTCATTTGATCCAGCAATTCGGGAATTGTCGCCGGCACTGGGAGGCCGTACTCGGACAAAAGGCTCTCATCCGCGCCAAACATATAGGGCTGAGCGTCAATAATCCATGCGGTTAATTCACCTGCATCTGTCCATAGAGCTTTGGACAGGCTGGGATACAGTCTTTCAACCTGCTGCGTCAATATGCTGCTCGCGGACAAATCAACAAAGTAATGCTTCTTCTTGATTGTTTTCAAGCTGGGTGTGCTTTCCGGCGTAAAACCGATCAAATCTATAATTACTGTTGCGCATGTTGAGAATATCCGACAGACTGTCTTCCGTTGAGGATACCGTGATCCCTGTTTGAATGGTAAAGCCGCTGTCATAGGCGGTGTGGAAATTGGCCAGCGTCAGATTTCCTTGCGCATTTTCAATCACCTGATAGCTCATGAGCTTATCCGCCTCAACGATGATGCAGTCGTCGCCGGCAGCAACAATCCTTGTCCCATGAATGGGTGAGATCACTTTGCTCATTGTATCCAGCTGTTCGCCGCTGTAAAGAGCCTGCTCTCTAGCAGCACCATCAAAAAGCACAGCCCAATATTTCCTTTGATCGCTGCTGTAGTCAAGGGTATAAATGTCTCCGGATACGGGGAGATTGGCCGCTGTTTGCTGAAGCTCTCCGCTTTGCGGATCATATTGGAACAGATACGCCTGCATGCGATCGTAATCCATATCATAGGCCATAACGACGCCGTCCGCCACGATCAGCTGTTCACCGCAGCCCTCGTTCAAGCTGAAAGCCCCATATGCTGTTACCTGCCCAGTCTGCCCACCATAGGAGGCAAGGAGCGACGGCTGACCTTCCCTGGACAGGGTAAAGAACAAAAGATCGCCAACAAAAGCGGCATCCATGGCCCCATAGGTTGCCTGTTCCAAGGGGATGACGGCTTCTTCCTCCCATGTGGACGACGAGGTATCTATGCGGTATAGCCGCTGTTCATATTCCGACGAATCATCGGAGATCATTGTATGGATATCCCCGTCACCGGAGCAGAAAAGGAAGGTAGCGTTTCCCAACCGTGGCGCAAGATATTTGCTTTCCCCTGTTTCAAGATCGACTTGGTATACATTCGCGTTCGTCAGAACTGCCAAATGATTGCTATTCAAACGGCAAGCATCGTAGATATACTCATCAGTGGGAAGAGACGCAGAAAAATATGCGGCATACGCTGTTGAAACACAGAGGAAAGTCATCATTCCAAGCAGGATGAGCATAGCTTTTTTCTTCACGGTAGACTCCTTTCTGTTGCCCATGATAAAGGGTGAAAGCCAGGAGGATCAATGCTCCTCCTGGCCTCTGCATGATATTGTAAAGCAAGTGACATCACGGAGTAAACGAGTAAGTTACCTTCACTTGCTTACCGCTCTGAGCAGTTTCAGCTTTCTTCCACACAGGGTGATACTGAGCGTTTGTTACTATTTTATCCGCATATTCCACCATGTAGACTTCATCGCTACACGTGAACGTGCAAGTCATCGAAACCGACGAAAACCATTTTCATCACCCATTGCCGCTGCCATCCTCGTCAACCGTAAGTCGAAGGCAATCGCCCGTGTATGCGTCTATGGCAATGGTGAAGCCGCGAGCATGGGTCATCATGGTAACGTAGACCTCACTGCCTTCCACCGAGATAAGCGGTTCATAATCTGCCATGATTTGGCAGGTGGTATCGGGATTCATTTCAATGCAGTAGGTCATAAGAATGCGCAACAGGCTTTCCTGGCTAATGGGCCCTGCTTTGTCTTGATGCAGGGCTTTCAACTGTGCGAAGGCTTCCTGATTCGCTTCCTGCGCGCTCCAGCGGGATAGCACATCACTAATTTTCCATTCCTGCATCACAGGAATTTCAAGCACCATTTCTTCCGGCGGCGGCGTTGGTGTGACCAACCGTTCCGCCAGCGCAGGGGATACAGCAAGCATACAGCAAAGGCAGCCTACGATCAAACGTTTCATGATTCTCCTCCTATCTGTTTTCCTTATTCCACCCAAATCATATTGGAGATGCGGCTTAACTGCTTACAGAACTGTTCTATAGTTATTACGTTGGAAACGAACTGCTGAATATAGGGCTGTATGTTGGCAGCAAAGGGAGCTTCGCTATCGCTCTGGCTCAGATATCGCGATGTGGCCGAGAGTTTCATGCAGGGCAGCATATCCCGGTATGCCTGAATGCCCGCCTGTGTCAAGGTGCGCTCCGTCTTTCCAAGTAAGTAGGTAAGAGGCTGGTCATATGTAGAAAACAAGGCGTAGCGCATTTCCACAGACAAAGAATCAGGCTGGCTGAGATACGCAATCAGTGAAGCTACATCCGCGGGCATCTGGGTGGAACGATTGCCCAGCAGCACCACGACATCCGTTCTGATAACCATCTGATTTTCATCCATCTGCAGGGGCGGCAGAATGACGGCATTGCCATCCATCTGTAACAGATTGGCTAGATTGCAAGTGCTGAAGAGCGTTTCATTGCCCAAAATCGCATTTTGCTCAAAGCGTTCCTGATTCATTGTCTTCTTGAGCGCCAGGAATGTATCCAGCGTTTCAGTCAAGATCGGATCATTGAAGGAGAGTGGCTCATCGCTCTTTTCAAAGGTGAGCACATACTGATCGATCAAACGCGATAGGAGCGTAGAGAGGCTCCAATCATCGGTAACATTCACATCCGGATAGACATTCGCATAGTTTTCCTCCCACTCGATCATCAGCTGAAACAGTTCCTGATAGGTGCAAGGGTAAGGCGTTTCTTCTCCGAAGGTCTCGCGCCATAGTTCCCGATTTACGGATAATAGATTGACGGAAACCATGGTCGGCATGGCAACTACCTGTCCTGAATCATTCAGCAGCAGAGATTGAAAAATAGGATACATCTTCTCCACCGTAGCGCTGATGTTCTTCTGCTCCGTCAATGGTAAGGCGTAGTCCTTATGAAGAATGTCTTGATAGAGCTGATTAGCGTATAACGCAAACACGTCCGTTGTCCCTGATTGATTGACCAGCGCCTCCACGTCTGCTTCGTTCACGCTTGAGATTGAACGGAGGAGGTTGATATGTGGATTCTGCGCAAGGAAGGATTGATACGTAGCGTCATCCTGATGCAAAAGCCCTTTCATCACCAGTGTTGTCTTCTGCATCTCTTGAAGCTGCGCCGTTGTATAGCAAATCGCTTGCCCATCCTTGATCCACGCAAGCGTACCGTTGGCAAGCAAATGCATTGCACCTGCACCATAGAGTACAGCGAGTTTTTCCATCGGGCCACCAGAAACAGATTGGCAGATCATACCATTTTCAACAAAATCATTCCCCATCACCTGCACCACAAGGCGCTGCTCCTTCTCATGCCACGCCACGCGCGTGATGGAAATACCACCGTCGGAAGGTTCCATCCTTGGCATCTGAACGGGGAGTGGCTGCACTTGCCAAGTATCAAGATCAAGTGTGAACAACGCAGTAGCCCAGACCTCATCAGATACTTGGATGTTTAACAGTGCCTGATGCGGTTGATAGGCAATACACTGAAAGACAACCGCAGGTATAGAAACTCGGAACGCTTCGGATGTATCCACACGCCACACCTGCAAGCCATCCGACAGCTGCAGATAGATCGTTTCATCCTCAGCAAAGGCGTTCAGTATGGTGTCAATGGGGCAATCCTCGTCGTCAAACCAGTTAGAGGTATCAAAGGCAACATCCGCAAAATGTACGCCCTCTTCGTCCATTCGTCCTACCAGTCCTGCGTAAGCGTTAAGGCCCCAGAGTCCATCATTGCCCATTAGAATATGGGTAACGCCTTCCTCTATGCGCTCCTGCGATGATGCATCCATTTGATGATAGTCCTGCATTGTCACATTGGTAATGGCGCAAACGGGCGAATAAGTCTGTACACCCGTTCCCTCCGCATAGGACAAAATACAGTCGTCTATAAGCAGATAGACGGTTTTGCCATCAGAAACCGATTGATAGATTGCTGCATCCGTCAAAAAGACTGTTTCAGTGGTGGCTATAGTCGGCAAACAGAGTAACTGCAGGACAGCGCATGCGAAGGGTAAACGATGTTTCAGCACTTTTCTCCCCCTTTCTTACCGAATTAAAAACAGGATGGCCAGCAGCAAGGAAATGGCTTCCTTGCTGCCGGCTAATTTCATACCTTTCGGTAAGATGACATCTCCCATCCATTTTTATCGTACCTCCTATGATGCCGTATCGCACAAAGGACTTTCTCAAAATGGTTTTCCTCTCTATACTTCTCGCGCCCTTAACGGCACCATAGCATAATACCGTTGGATCAAAAAACTTTGTGCACGAAATAGGCTTTTTTGTGCCTGAAATACATGAAAATCACAAAAGCAGCCGCACAGCATATCCAAACGGACAAAGGAAAGGCTACCATTCACCATCTTCATGAATGGACAGTGTAGACAAGATATGCTACACTTTGGACAGCAGGGAGCCAAGGAGGTGGAGCAATTGCATGTAGTACTCTGTGATGATGAGAAGCTGTTTCTCACGTCAGTAGAACAGAAAATCAAGGCATGGGCGCAGAAAACCGGACACACCAGCGGGCTCATGCTTCACACTTTCACTTCCAGTGAGGATTTGCTGGATGCCTGGGAACATGGTATGCAGATAGATGCTCTGTTTCTGGACATTCAGATTCCTGGTGAAATGAATGGCTTGGCCGTGGCAAAGGAGATCCATCGTGTCAATGAGTATATTCCCATTGTTTTTATAACAAGTTATGGGGAATACGCTGAGGAGGGCTATGTGGTCAATGCATTGCGATACCTTCGAAAGCCAGTTTCCGATCAAGCTATCTCCGAATGCATGCATATTCTATGGCATCGGTGGGAATTGCAGCAAACTGACAGTGTTGTTCTGGATATGCCGAACCAGATTTTACGCCTGCCTGTGAATTCTATCTTCTATGTGGAAGTATTAGGACACTATTGCATCATTCGGACAGTGGATGACAACAAGGAGTATAAGCTAAAGCAATCGCTGGAAACAATTCGCAGAAAGCTGCCTTCCCAGCTTTTTGTGCAATGCCATCGCAGCTACCTTGTGAACCTGATGTATATCCGCCATATCACGAGTGGAAGCATCACCATGGCAAACGGTGAGGTCATCCAACTAGGGAGAGTCTACCAGTCGCAGTTGATGAAGCTGTTCCGTCAATTTTATCTGGAAGGAAGCCATGAAGAATGCTGATGATTGCACTGGACCTGCTGCTGACGATTTATCAGGGTGCTTTGCTCATCTATGTGATGAAAAAGCAGTTTGTACAGCGGCCTCATTCGATCCTCTATGAAGTATCTGGTGTCTTGTCATTTACCTTTTTCCTATTGTTGATACAGTACCTTCATCTGCCTATCCCGGATAGCTTGGCTATTCTGATTCCGTTTCTTTATATCAAGTGTACCTCTCATGAGCACCTGATGACATGCGTTCTCTGGACGCTTCTGGACGGTTTCCTGTTCCTGGGCACGCTGACTTTGGTAAGCAGCCTGTTTGATATTCAAATTGGTGTGAACGGAGGCGTTCTTGCTGCTTCGGACGAAACGCAAATGATTTACAATTTTGCAGGAAACGCTGCGTTAACGGTGGTTTTCAATATTGCTGCCAGATTTGGTAAAGTGGATCACATTATTTCCTTCAAAGAGACATTTCTCTTTATCCTTATGCTCCTGCTCTGCTTTATGATGAATGAATGCTTTTTCATCGCACGCCTATCCGGACATGAAGGAGATATTCTGCTGATTGGCTCCGCATGTTCTTTTGTTGTAATGATTTTAACCATGGTTCTCTATGAACGTCTGACTGAAACCACAAGAAAGCAGCGGCAGAGCGAATTGGAGGCGCAAACCGCACGGCTTGTAACAGAGCATCAAGAAGAGCTGAAAGGCATCTATAAAAACATGCTGGCCGAACAGCACGATTTGCGGCATCGTGTAGCCGCTGCCGAGGAAATGCTGTCTTCTGCCACGATCAATGATGAGGATCGCCGCCATGTACTCGAACTGTTGAAAAAGTCCGGCCATCCAAAGCCTTTTATAACAGGGAATGTTGCCGTAGACGCTATTCTGAAAGCGAAATCTACAGTGATGGAAAATGCGGGAATTACTTTCGAATTCGTGGAATACTCGCTTACCTCATTGCCGATTTCCGAGCAAAACTTTTGTATGCTGCTAGGCAACCTTCTGGATAACGCCATCGAGGGGGTTATGCGCCTGCCTGCCTCCAGCTCATCACGAGGAATTCGTTTAGCCTTTTCCAAGGTTTGGAGCATGCTGTTTATTACTTGCACCAATGACGTAGATGAAACAAAACTCAAGCGCTGCGGCGAGGATTTTCTTACTACCAAAGAGCATCCTGAGCTTCATGGCTTTGGTACCAAAAGCATGAAAAAGATTGTGGAAGAGTCGGGTGGAACCATCGAGTTTGAGGTGGGGCAAGGGAAATTCACAGTTCATATTATGTTGGCAGGGAGCGCACCATGCTGATGAAAATAGCGCAATGGTTGACAGCCGCAATTTTATCTGATCTGCAAGACGAACAGCAACGCCTTTTATATGAGTATGGTTGCGAATTATGGCTATACACCGTTTCCAGCACGCTTGGCCTATTCCTCATTGGCGTACTGCTGGGTGCACCTCTGGAAACCGTGACGCTGATCGCCATCTTTTATCTTTGTCAAAGCAATGGAGGTGGCTATCATGCCAGCACCCATATGAAGTGTTTTCTTACCATGGTATGCGGCCTGTTGGTTGGCCTGCTGATCATTCGTATACCAGGCATTGATCCATTATTGCTCATTGCTTGCACCATCTCTATTCTTCTATTGCTGGCTTTTCCGCTGTGTCTGCACCCTAACAAACAATACCTGAAGGGTAGCGTCCAGAGGTTGAAGCTGCGTTCACGGTTGATAACATCAGGCATCGTAATAGGTATTGTAGGATTAAGGATTTTTGAAGGTAAACGTCTCTTTCTTGCCGGTTGCAGCGCGGTATTCCTTTCCGCGGTATCAAGACTGATTGCTGCTAGCAAGTACCTAAAGGATTCTCCATGAATGCATTAAGCGCAGACCTCCAGATCCCCTTGAGCATCGTCCTCCATATGAAACGATATCTGTGGGACGATGGATCACCCGTGGCGGCACGCAAGTGATCTGCCCCAGCGCAACTGCCCGGCCTGGATACCGCGCAGTTTGCCCTGCTCTATGCGTAGAGAAAGCCGGAAGCAATGCCTGCAATGATAACTGATCGCTGACATACATGCGGAAGGTTCAAAGTCATTTACACTGGAAAACTGTTCAAAAACGGTTCAAATCGTGGTTTAAGAACGCGGAAACCTTTGATTTACAAGGGTTTGCAACCTTAGACAATAAAGATGGGGTTCAAGAGGCCGGAGGTTCGAATCCTCTCACCCAGACGCTGGATCAGATGAAACATCTGATCCATTTCTCGTTTTGGGGATCATAGCATTGCCCTTGGGCCTACAGCTTTGGGGGTGCTCGCTCCTCCGCAAGCCTGCTGCGCATGGTATGAGCTGGTCAATGTTTCCTTTTTTACCGTGAGCATACACTTTTTCATGATAAGGGCTTGCTGCCCGTTCTTCGCAGACAGCAAGCCCTTTTGTATGTACTCAGATTTACTTTACAAGTGCCGGATTTCTCACGCTTCTTAGCGGTAGGCGCTCGTCAGTTGCCTGTACAACCTGCGGCATCTTTCCGCTTGATTTGGGTTTATTGGTTGATCTCCGCGTACAGGGCGTTCCACTTTTCCAGCATTTCGTCCTTATGCTCGGTCAGCCATGCCACATCGCGGTCCACCCAGGTAATCTCACTGTCCGGAGGCAACCAGGCAATCTCATACTGCGCCTTGGGATTGGTGAAGCGCAGGGTTTGCAAGCGGTTCGCCAACTCGGTTTGCCCCTCGGGGCTCATGAGGAAATCAATCATGGCTTTTGCCGCTTCGGGATGGGGGCAGCCTTCGATCATGGCGCAACCCATGGACGTGGCCGACGCGCCATTGGTGGGGTACTGCATGCGGATATTGGTGGAGCCAGCCTTCAGCAGCGTATCGGCGCCATCCTCATAGGTAAGGCCAACCACATATTCGCCGCTGTCCACGCTCTTGAAGCACACGGAGGAAGAGGTGGAGATCACCAGGCCGTTTTCCAGCAGCGCCCGCAGATAGTCCCAGGCCTCCTGGGTATCATAGCCATATACGGCAAAGATATTGCACATATTATTCCACGCCGCCGAGGAGGAGTTGGGGTCGGAAAGCACAATGCGGCCCTTCAGCGCCGGGTCCAACAGATCCTCGTAGCTCTGGATATTCAGCCCCAGCTCCTTTTCCAGCTCCACATTGATGCAGAAGCAAATGGTACTCAGGTGATCCTGGTTGTACCGCCCGTTATGCGACTTGTAGGCGTCGGGGAGATCTGCTTCATAGGGGGAGAGGTATTCGGCAAAAATATCGTCGTTGGCATCGCCGTCCGCGGGGGACAATCCACCCCACTGCAGGTCACCCTGGGGGTTGTCCTTTTCCGCGCGGATTCGCGCCGCCAGCTCGCCCGCGGAGCCGTTCACCACCTCAACCTCCACGTTGGGGTACACCTCGTTGAACGCTTCAATCAGGTTATCGATATCGTTGTCCGTCATGGAGCTATACAGTACCAGGGGACCGCTGATTTCTTCCGCCACCGCAGAAAAAGCCACCAGCAGCATCGCCGCCGCCACAAGCAGGGAAACCAGTCTCTTCATAGGGGATACCTCCTTACAAGAAAGTGATTTGCAACCAGGCGCCACCGCCTGGAGGGTTACAGCTTGATGTCTTCCGATTTGGTTACCGCCAGATACAGAATCAGGGAAAGAGCTGTCAGCACCGTCAGAATCGCCGCAAAGGCGCAGGCCAGGCCGTCATTTCCCCGTGAAATAGCCGCATAGGTGGACATGGTCAAGGTGATGGTCTTGTTATTGTACAGGATAATGGCACTGGACAGCTCCGTTACAATGGCCACCCAGCTGAGCACAGCGCCGGACATGATACCATTGGCCATCATGGGGGTGGTGACGGTGAGGAACGTCTTGATCTTGCCCGCCCCCAGGGAGATGGACGCCTCCTCGGTGCTGAGGGGGATGCTTTGAAGCGTTGCCGTAGCGGAGCGTATGGTGTAGGGCATTCGCCGTATGACCAGCGCTATAATCATAATGGCCATGGTGCCCGTCAGGGCAAAGGGCTGCCTGCCAAAGGCGATCACCAGCGCAATACCAATGATGGAGCCCGGCATGATGTACGGCAGCATGGACATGGTGTCAATAGCATGATTCAATGGCCTGGGCCGGCGCACCACCAGGTAAGCAATGAGAATGGCCAACAGAATGATAATCGCCAGGGAAACCACGCCAAATATCACGGTATTCTCGATGGAGCGCACCAGCAGCTTCTTCATGGCCTTTTCGTAGTTGATCAGGGAGAATCCCGGCTTGAACACCGCGCCTTCGCAGTTGCGGAAGGAGAGATAAACAATATAGATCTGCGGCAGGAAGGCCAGGGCAATCAGCCCATAGCAGTACAAGTACATCAGTACGCCGCCCAGGCCCTTGGGCTTGCGCTTTTGCACTGGATGCAGGGCGCTGATGGAGAAATTGTATTTCTTGGTAGCCCATTTCTGAACGAAGAACACCACGGCCGTCACCAGGATGGCAATGACCGATATGGCTGCGGCAAAGTTATGGTCCGTGCCATTTTCACCCAGGTATTGGTTGTAGATTTCCACAGGGAAGGTGCGGTACCCCTCACCAATGAGCAGCGGCGTACCGAAGTCCGCAAAGGCACGCATGAACACCAGCAGCGATGCCGCCAGAATGGTTGGCATGGACAGCTGCATCACCACCGTGAAAAAGCGCTTCACCCCGGTGCAGCCCATATTGGCAGAGGCCTCCAGCAGCGTGTTGTCAATGGACTTGAAGGCGCCGTTCATGTACACAAACACCAGCGGGAAAAACTTCAGCGCCTGAACCATCAAAATGCCGCCAAAGCCGTAGATGCTTTGGATCTGTATGCCAAAGATATCCTTGATAAAGCTGGTAATAACCCCATTGCGCCCCAGCAGCATGATCCAAGCATAGGCGCCGATAAAGGGGGCCGACATGCAGCAGAGGATGGATACCACAAACAGAAACTTTGACCCCTTTAACTGATAGAAGGAATAGAAGTATGCAAAGGGGATGCCCAGCAGCAGCGTTACAGCCGTTACCGCAATGGTAACCTTAAAGCTGTTCAGGATGGTCTGGGAATAGTAGGGCGTGGAAAAGAACTTGTCAAACTGCTCCAGGCTGAATTGTCCCTCCGCATTGAACACCGACTGGCGCAAAATACCAAACAGGGGATAAATCAGGAACAGGACAAAAAGCCCCAGGAAGATCCAGGTGATGGCCGTCCAGACCTCCGGTTTTCTGATTTTCATGCGCCCACCGCCTTCTTCCTGCCGTCCATGGCGGCCAGATCATTCTGCACCCCCGTAAGGATATTGGTGGAACCATCCTCGGTAAACAGATTTGCCTTCCGGGTGTTCAGGCGCAGCCGTACCTCCGTCCCCGGAGCGATGACCGAGTCAATGGTGGATTCCTGGATGATCTCCGCCGTTTCCCCACTGGTGAGATGCACAAAATAGTGCGTATTCAGGCCCAGGAACACGCAATCGTCAATCACGGCGCGCAGCCCTTCTGTACCCTCCGTTTCCACAATCAGCTCTTCCGGGCGGGCGCACAGCTTCACCTGCTGGGGTTTGCAGTAAGCCGGCGACAGATTCTCAAAGGTTACCCGATAACCGGTGGGGAGCTCCACCGTGGCCTTGCCTTCTCCGGCCTCCACAATCCGGCCATCCAGGATATTGCTGCGGCCAATAAAGGTGGCCACAAACAGGTTTGCGGGCCGCTGATAAATGTTCTTGGGGGTGCCCACATGCTGGATCACGCCGCCGCTCATCACCGCAATGCGGTCGGATACCGCCATGGCTTCTTCCTGGTCATGGGTAACATATACGGTGGTGATGCCCACATTGTTCTGGATCTGTTTAATGACTGTGCGCATTTCCACCCGCAGCTTGGCATCCAGGTTGGACAGGGGCTCGTCCATGAGCAATACGTCCGGCTCGATGCACAGCGCCCGGGCAAGCGCCACACGCTGCTGCTGGCCGCCGGAGAGGCGGTCCGGCATGCGGTCGGCCAGTTGGTCTATCTGCATCAGTTTCAGGAATTTATCCGCATGGGCATGGATTTTGCTTCGGTCAAAGGCGCGGTTCTTCAGGCCGAATTCCACATTTTTGCGCACGCTCATGTGGGGAAAAATCGCATAATTCTGGAATACCATGCCGATATTCCGCTTGGCCGGGTCCAAGTCATTGATCCGCGTGGAATTAAAATAGAAATCCCCGCCCTCAATGGAGTTGAATCCCGCAATCATGCGCAGAAGCGTAGTCTTGCCGCATCCGGAAGGCCCCAGCAGTGTAAAGAATTCTCCCCCGTGGATGTCCAGCGTCAGATCCTGGATGACCGTGTTTTCCCCGTACTTTTTCACCGCATCACGGATGAAAATGTTCACACTCATTTGACTCAGCCCCTTCCTTCTACGGTCGCCCGGAAGGCGCAGGAAATACACCCGCGCTCATCGGCCGGCTTTTTCCTCCTCCAGGTGACAATTTGCTTTATTTAGTCATATTGTATCACGTTTTATGTGTTAAGTCCATAAATTTTTTCATAAAACTTTTGATGTTTTATCAATATATAAATTATTTCATATTAAAATAGGGATCCTATCCATATCGCAAAAGACGCCTTGCGCCGCTGCATGATCTGTGATACAATGAAGAAAAGTACGGACATATTGCAAAGGAGGCATTCCCGCATGTTGGAAGCATTGAAGGAATTGGTCTGCAAAGCCAATCTGCTGCTGCCTGCCCATCACTTGGTCACCTTCACCTGGGGGAACGTATCCGGCATTGACCGGGACAAGGGGCTGTTCGTCATCAAGCCCTCCGGCGTGCCCTATGAGGAGCTCAAGCCCCAGGACATGGTGGTTATGGATCTGGAAGGTCACCGGGTGGAGGGTGAGCTGAATCCCTCCTCGGACACGGCCACGCATGCGGAGCTCTACCGGCGCTTTCCGGAAGTGGGCGGCATTGTCCATACGCACTCCCGCTGGGCAACCATCTGGGCCCAGGCGGGCCGGGACATTCCCGCCTATGGCACCACCCATGCCGATTACATTTATGGTGCCGTTCCCTGCGCCCGGGATCTCACCCAGGAAGAAGTTGAGCGCGCCTATGAGCTGGAAACCGGCAAGGTGATTGCCGCGCACTTCGAGGCGCATCACCTGAATCCTTTGCACGTTCCCTGCGTGCTGGCCCGTCATCACGGTCCCTTTGCCTGGGGGAAAGATCCCATGGAAGCAGTGCACAACGCCGTGGTGCTGGAGGAAGTGGCCATGATGGCATGGCACACCGAAGCCCTGCCCAAGGCCCAGGATACTCCCTCCCTGCCCGACTATGTGCGGGACAAGCATTTCCTGCGCAAGCACGGTCCCAACGCCTACTACGGGCAGAAGAAATAACCCCGCTTTTCCGCGCCGGTTGCCAGCGGTCATGCACCTTTTCCCGACGCTATCACACTGCGGATTGTCTTTTCCTTTTCCCCCTTTCCCTTTGAAAAACAGAAAAACATAAAAAAGTCGCAGCATGGTAAAAATTTCTCCATTTTTGATAAGGATTTTATTGCCATGCTGCGACTTAATATATGAGAGCGTATTGTTTGTTGTTTTGTACCAGGAGGTGAGTGTGACGCCTCATAGTCCTGCCCCCTCCCCAGCGCAGCAGCGCCCGCCGTCCAGGGCACCCAGGCCCCCAGCGCACCGGCGCCCCTCCCTATGGAGCAGGCCTGGCAAACTGGTGATGGTCCTGGCCGCAGCAGGTTTTGTATTTGCCCTGATCGAGCTGGCGAATTATGGCCTTCAAGCCCTACGCAGCAGGCAGCAGGCAGCGGTGCTGCAGCAAGCGAACCTGCTGGCTATTCAGGAAGCGGCTGCGTATACGGCTTCCCCCACGCCGCAGGCTGCATCCGCCGCCGCCTCACCCCTGGCAGCGGACAGCAGCCCCTCGACAGCTTCCCCCACGGCAACCCCCATCACCTTCAAAATCATGTCGCCACGTTTTGCAAAGCTCAAGCAACAGAATCAGGACATTGTCGCCTGGCTCACCATTCCGGAGCAGCTGGACATCGCCGTGGTGCAGCGGGATAACACCTACTACCTGGACCGGGATTACCTGGGATATCACAATGACAACGGCGCGATTTTTCTGGATATGGGTTGCGACCTGACCGGCAACCCCAAGGCGCTGATTTTGTACGGGCACAATATGAAAACCGGGGCAATGTTTGGCAATCTGCGAAAATATGAGACCTACAGCTATTTCCGTACCCACCCCATCATCACCTGTGATACGCAGTACGAAGAGGGGGATTTCCTGATCTTTGCCGCGTTGCGCGTGAATACCGTCTACGGTTCCACCCGCTTTGTCAACTACACCATGTACAATCAAATGACCTCAGCGCAACAGGAGGAGACGCTGGCCGCTCTGCTACGGTTGAATGCGTTTCCCGCACCGGTGGACGTAAACACGGGCGACCAACTGCTGATTCTCTCCACCTGCACAGGGGACGACCGGGAGCGCCTGCTGGTATGTGCCCGGCGCGTACGCCCCGGCGAATCCACGGACGCACCCACGCAGTAACGCTTTCGCTGGCAACCGCCCGATATTAAAAAAGCTGCAAAGGCGATAGCCCGCGATCAGGTCCCCCGCATCGTTTCCCCGGAAGCACACACACTCAGCCCTGAAGCATTTATGAAAGGATGAAAAGCAATGAAAATGAAACGCATTTGTCTGTTCCTGGCGCTGGTGCTGCTGGCGGCCTTGACGTTCTCCGCCTTCGCCCAGGAGGACGGGAACACCCCCACGGAGCCGGCCGTGATCCTGCGTGGCAACCCCACCACCGGCTACACCTGGACCGCCACCGTGGCGGATGAAAAGGTCGTGGCCGTGGTTGACGACGGATTTGCCCAGGATGCCGCAGAAGAAACCGCCACGGGCGTAGGCGGCTTCCAGCGCTACGTTTTTGAAGGAAAAGCGGAGGGATGCACCACCGTCACCTTTACATATGGCCGCTCGTGGGAGGCGGAGGCCCCCCTGTACACGCTGGTGTACGACATTGCCGTAGACAGTGAGCTACAGGTGACCATCGTCGCCACCACCTTTACGGAAGGGGCCATTGAGTAACGTACCTTTTCCAAGTTTTCCACTTATTTTGAGCAATATACGCCATCGAAAAGGAGCATCAACATGAGAAAAGTTTGGACAGGATTGCTTGCCTTGGTACTGGTGGCCGCGCTGTGCGCCCCCCTGCTGGTCAGCGCCTATGCCGATGCCATGGTATATTATGTAAACACAGCAAACAAGAAATCCCTGAACATGCGCAGCTCCACCGACCTGGGCAATAACATCCTTACCTCCATTCCCAATGGCGCGGCGGTTGTTGTTTATGAATTTCTAAACAGCAACACCTGGGCGCATATCGGCTATGGCGGACGTGACGGCTATGTCATGACCCGATACCTAAGCCTGACACCGCCCTCCACCCAGCCCAGCACTACGGAAAGCCTATCCTTCAAGGATTTCAAGTCTACTTACTACCTCGCGTCGGTCAAGCCCTCCACGCCTTCGGGCTATGTGAACATGCGCTGGGCGCCCTCCAAGTCCACCGCCGTCCACGACATCTACTATTCCGGGTCCACCCTGCAGGTAATCGCTGAAAGCAAAACCTGGTGCCAGGTTTATGATACCCAGAAGAACATTTGCGGTTTCATGATGAAGGAATTCCTGGTGCCCCTGAGCTTCGGTTTGGAGGAGGTAAGTCAATGAAGAAGCTGATTGCACTGTTGCTTGCCGCACTGCTCATGATGAGCTTTGCCTGCGCGGAAGAGATCACGGCGGTGGAAACCACCATTCCCCTTTCCCAGCCGGATAGTCCGGTGACCATTACGCTGACCTATACCGGGACCCTGGACATTGAGTTCAGCCCCTACGCCCCCGCCGATCAGGTTCGCGCCACGGTTCACAGCGACGATCACGCCGACGTGGTCATCAGCATTGCGCCCTCCGACGTGTACGCGGGCATGTCCATGTCGGATCTGACGGAAGAGGAGATACAAGAGCTGCAGGAGATTGCCGGCTCCCAGTATGAAAACCCAACCTATGCCACGGAGGCCTCTCCCGAGGGCAACCTGTACCTGTTCGTCAGCTCCAATGATGAATGGGACGTGGATTCCCTTTTCACCATCTACGAAGGGTACTTTGTGGAATTGATTCAGTACCACGACGACTTTACGGAGCAAACAGAAGCGGATGACAATTTTGCCCGCAGCCTGCTGTATGGGATTGCCTTTTCCACCAACGAGCCACAGGCGGAATAATGCCTGACACGTTTCCGGTCGGCCTCCATGCCAGCCGGAAACGTTTGCGTTTTTTCATAACCTGCTAAAACGCAGCAAGGTTCCCGCCCACCACTGACCCAAACCCATGAAGGAAGGACCCGTGAGGGGCGCGTGTATGCACGCGCCAGTGAAAAACAATGACGATGCGTAGAAGGCTTCTCTCCCTGCTGCTTCTGCTGGCCCTGGTGCTTAGCCTGGGCATCTGTTCGGCTGCCGCCGAAGAGGATTTCACCATTGAGAGCAAGGCGCTCTATGGGAATGATCCGCTGTATATCGACCTGAACCTAAACGCTGAAGACATCACCGATGATGCCAATTTCGTCGTCATGCGTGAAGGTTCCGCCATTCTTTACGCGGATGCCAGCATGAGCATGGATGCTTCCGATGACAATACCACCTATACCCTCTACAATCCCACCAGCGAGGCGAAACGCATCGCGCCCGGGACGCCGGTGGCCTTTGTTGACGAAACAACACTGGAGGCCTTCTTCTTTCTCCCCACCCAGGTCACGGTTCAGTCCGACCGCATGGTCTTTACCTGCAGCCCCGAGGATGTGCAGCCGGAGGAGCTGTTTTTCAAAATTGGCATCGATACCTCCAAAACCTTTCCTTTCAGCCAGAATCTTTCCTTTAGCAACCCTGCCGGTACGCTGAAATTTAGCGGCGCGCTCACCGGGGATTTCTACGTCCAGGTAAAATACAACGGTTTCACCCTGGAAACGAACACCTGGGTGAGCTATAATTTGAAGGATGCTGTCCTTGAAGTCAGCGACAACTTTTCCCAGGAGATTCCCATTTTGAAGTTTCCTTTCTCCGGCATACCCGGTGTGGGGCTGGAAGTGGGGGTTGGGCTTGGGCTCTTTGTTGAAGGAGACACGAAAGTCAGCTTTGACATGCAGGACGGCAAAACCGGCTTCGGCTTCAAAGCCGCGCCTTTCTCCACGCCGAAGTTCAGCAACCTATCGCAAAAACCCCAGCTGAATGTGGAAGAAATCATTGCCAATGGCAGCTTTGAAGTGGACCTGACCCTTGGGCCCTCCCTGGATGTGCTTTCCGTTGCCGGCATAGGCTGCGACATTGCCGCGGGCATTGCCATTTCGGCTGATCTCACGGGGGACGAGGGCGGCAGAGACCCCGATCCGCTGGTGGGGGTGCGGCCCATCAATCCCAACGAGTGGCACGTCTGCAAGGAGCTCTCCTGCCTGCAGGGGGAAATTGATGCCCTGGTGAAGCTGGAAGCCTGGGCGCAGCTGGCCGGACACGTCTGGTCAGCGCACTATGACCTGGCCCATGAAAAGTACTCCGATTTCCACTACTCCTTTACCTTTAAGGAGTTTGAGCTCGCGCCCTGCGAACACTATCTCTATCAGGTAGACGTACGCGTCCTGGAACAAGGGTCGCAAAAGAAAACCCCGATGGAGGGCGTGACCGTCACCTATACGGAGGTGCCGCCATATGCCGACCGAAGGGGCAAAAGTTACATTGAAGGGGTAACTGACAAGGACGGCTATGTCTACCTGTACATGCCCGTAGGCGACGTCAAAATCACCGCCACCTCATGGCAGGATGATCCAGACACTCCTGTCACTGACCCGCACAAAGTCTCTACTACGGCAGAGTATAAAGTTAGGCCGAGCAAAGAAGGCCAAAAAGTCGACATCGAGCTTATCCGTTATCACTTTATGACACTGGTGTACTTTGACGAAAACGCAGGCGGCGAAACCGTGGAAAATATGCCAAATCCGTTTTGGGTGGAAGAAAACCATACGGGCACCATTCCAAACGAGGTTCCGCGGCGTGAGGGCTACATTTTTGTAGGTTGGTCAGCGGATAAGAACAGCACGACAGCCGGGTATATCCCAGGTGCCGAGATCAAGGTTGAGGCATCGAACATTCAGCTGTTTGCGATTTGGACGAAAGATCAACCCAAGGTGAATTTCCGCACCATTACCTACGTCGCCGATGGTGATGGTGATGGCGCTGACGTGGTGCTGGCGGACAATCCCCAGATCTACTTTTCTAACGTCGATGGCTTCCCCCTGATCAACCCCTGGCGCAAGGATTACGTTTTTGTTGGCTGGACATGTAAAGAGGAAGTGGTCGGACTCACCACACCGAAGCTGGATGTAACTGTCCAATGGAATCAAAAATTTGGAACTGAATCTGACTTCGTCAACAGAACCTACGTGGCCAATTGGAAGCCCGTGACCTACAATGTCTTCTGGCTCAACTGGGACGGCGCTCTGCTGGATGCTAGCCGTGACCTGGAGGCAGGGGTTATCCCCAGCTACACGGGAGAAACGCCGCACCGTGAGCCGGATGATTCCTGGTACTATGTTTTCTCCTCCTGGCAGCCTGCCATCGAGCCGGTCTCCAAGGATACCACCTATACTGCCACATATACCAGTTACCCGTTGCTGAAGCTGCTGTCCTCGCCCCAGGATGCCGCTTTGCGCAAAGGTGAAAGCGCGGTCTTCCGCGTTACGGTATCCGGCGGTCAACCGGCCCTGGCCTATCAATGGTATATGATTCCCGCCGGCCAGAGCGGCGATCCCGCCTCCGGCGCCGGTTCCCCCATCAGCGGCGCCACCGCCCCCACCCTTTCCGTCACTGCGGACTATGCCATGGATGGCAACCGGTATTACTGCGTGGTACAGGATTCGGTGGCGCAGCGGGTTGTATCGGACGCCGCAATGCTCACGGTACGGAAATCCCCGCTGGTGCTGCTATCCTCCCCCCAGGATATTTCCGTGAAAAAGGGCGAGACGGCCACCTTTACCGTAAGCGTTTCCGGCGGCGAGCTGCCCCTGACCTATCAGTGGTATCTCATTCCTGCCGGACAGTCCGGCGATCCCGCCTCCGGCGCGGGTTCCCCCATCTCCGGGGCCACCAGCGACCGTCTGTCCGTAACGGGCGACTACGCCATGGATGGCAACCGCTATTACTGCGTGGTACAGGATGTGGTGGCGCAACAGGTTGTTTCCGCCGCGGCCACGCTGCGCGTAACGCAGTCACCGCTGAAGCTGCTTTTCTCCCCCGATGATGCCTGCCTGGAAAGCGGTGAAACGGCCACCTTTGCTGTGGGTGTTTCCGGCGGCGAGCTGCCCCTGACCTATCAGTGGTACCGTATTCCCGCCGGGCAGTCGGGTGATCCCGCCTCCGGCGCGGGCTCCCCCATCTCCGGGGCCAATGCCGCCACCCTGACCGTTACCGCCAGCCAGGCGCTGAACGGCTACCGTTACTACTGTGTGGTGCAGGATGTGGTCAACCAGCGGGTGATTTCCGACGCCGCAACGCTGTATGTCTCCCAGCCGGCTTTGATCCTGCTCCAGTCGCCCCAGGATGCCACACGCCTGGTGGGCGAGGACGCGGTTTTCAGCGTTTCCGTTTCCGGTGGCGTGCAGCCGTATACCTATCAGTGGTATGTCATTCCGGGCACGCGCGGTGAGAGCAACGTCTTTGCCAGCGCCATTGCGGAAGAAGGAACGCCCGTAGCCGGGGCTGTTTCCAGCCAGCTGACCGTTACCGCCAGCATTGAGCTCAACGGCAACCAGTATTATTGCGTCATACAGGATGACATTGGGCAAAAGGTTGTCTCCGAAGCAGCCAGGCTGGATGTGGTCAAGCCTGCGCCGCAGACCGGGGACCAGTTCCCGCTGCTGCCCCTGCTGGCAATGCTCCTGGGATGCGGCACCATTCTGGTGTTCGGCTACCTGCTGGGCAAGAACAAGTTTTTAGGTAACCGCCGGTGATTCCCGGCGCGTGGCGTGCTCTGCCGGTGCGGCGGGGCACGCCATGCGTCCCCTTTGAGGCCCCGTGCTGATTGTTTTTTCTTTGTCCTCGCCCGGATTTTTGCCCCAAGAGGGTTTGCGTTCTCCTTGAAAACATGGTACCTTCCAAAATGAGCAGGCAATACATCAAGAAAGCGAGGCAAAGAATGTTTGATTACCGATGAAGAGCTGTATGCCCGCTTTCTCTGTGGGGAGGATGACGGGCTCAGGGAGCTTATGGACCGGCACATGAACCGGCTGACGCTGTTCTGCTTTACCTTTCTGCACAGTGTCACGGAGGCTGAGGAAATGGCGCTGGACGCCTTTGCCGTGGTGGCCTTGCGAAAGAGCCTGTGGCGTGGCGGCAGCTTTCAGGGCTGGCTATACCGGATCGCAAGAAATTTATCCATTTCGCGGTACCGGACCCTGCGAATGAACCAAATGAACCTGGGCGCAGCGCAATGCCTGGCGGCTTCCAGCGCAGAAGCAGTCTACCTGCAGCAGGAGGAGCGGCAGGAAGTACTGGCGCACTTGAGCCGCTTGCCCGAGGGCGAACGCCGGGTGCTGACGCTGCTGTATCTGGAAAACATCAGCTATGCCCAGGCGGCCACAGTCCTGGGCATGGATAAAAAAAAAGTGGATAACCTGGCCTATCGCGGGAAAAAGAGGCTGCGCGAATGGCTACGTAAGGAGGAAAGGTAATATGCATGAACTTCTCACCTGCTGCCTGATTGCGGTGCTGGCCTTTCTCTTTGGCGTGGTTGCCGCCATGCTTGTAAAAACGCTGCACATGGAGACGAAGCAACATGGACGCAACGATTCTCTATGAAATGCTGCGTTGTCTGGTCTGTATGGTGCTGGCATGCTGGTTGATTCAAAAGACCCTTCACGTGCCGGGGTATCCTGCGCTGTACGCGGTAACCGTTGCAGTCGTCTGCCTTTTCCTGGGGGATGTTTATTGGCTGGCGCACCTGATGATCCGGGGCAGCACGCCGGTGATCCTCTCTGCCTGCGATGCGGCCTATCTGGGCTTTTGGCTGATTCTCAACGCGGGGCTTCCCCGTGCGGCGCAGCCGGAGAAATCCAGCAAGGCCTTTGCGGCGCTCATGGGGGTTTTTATCCTGCTGAATTGCATTGGTTGGATGGTTTGGACCAGCAGTTGGTTAATTAACCTGCTTTGGGCCATTCCACTGATGTTGATTGCCGTGCGCAGCGCTCTGCGCACAAAGGTGGACCTGTCCTCCCGCACCTTTGCTTTGTATGCACTTCTGCTGGGCGCATTGATGGTGGCAGAGACGTTTGCTTTCCTGCTGCCGGCTGTCCATTGGGAAAAGGTCAAGCTGCTTTGCAGTTTGGTATGGCTGCTCTCCCTCGTCCAGTTCATCCGGCTGCTCAAGGGGAAAGGCACGCTTGCGCAATTAGCCATGCCCGGCCGGGTGCTCATCCTGGTATACTGCGAGTGCTCTTCCTTTCTGTGCACAGGCGTGGCATACAACGTCTTTCAGCTATTGATGCTGGGGTTTCTGGCCTATTTTGCCCGATCCGTTTCTAAGGAAGGTGAAGCGTGCCATGCGCTCTGAGCTCTTGCTGGCCTGCATCAGCGGGCCGCTGCTGGCCGCGCTGTTGCTTCGGGGAAATGCTCGCCGCCTGCTGGCCGCGGTCTCCGGTGGCATGCTGGCCGCCTTTATCTCCGGTACTGTCAGCGGTGTTCTTGCAGGAATCGTGCAATACGACAGCATGGCCGCTGTACTGTACATCAGTCCCCTGGTGGAAGAGGGAGCAAAGCTCCTGCTGTTTGCGCTTTTCTTTTTCATATGGCAGTTACAGGAAGGGGAAACGCAGGAAATTGTCATTGGCATAGGCATTGGGTTTTCTTTGCTGGAAAGCATTGCTTTGCTTTTTTCCTCTGGGAACGCGTCGCTGCTGGCGCTGTTTTTCCGGTGTTTCTTTTCCTCCGCGATACACGTTGCGTGTGCGCTGATGCTTATTCTGTCCATACAAATGATCCATCGCATGGCCATGGAAACCGTAACCGGCCTGATGGCCGTTTACGCGGTTACCGTCACGGTCCATGCGCTATACAATTTGCTGGTGTCCTGCGCCGGCCTTTCCCGTGTGCTTGGGTATATGCTCCCGGTCGCCCTGATTGGCGCAGGTAAAGTTCTCTTTGCAAGACAACGGTTAGAACGGGGTGAAAAACATGCGCATCAATGATGCCTTAATGCAGGAGGTCTTCCGGCGCGCCGAGGTCATCCGCGAAAAGCAACTCCAACGAAGGAAGCTGCTCATGGGCCTCAGCTGCGTGGTACTGTCCCTGGCGCTTCTCTTTCTACTCAATGGCAAAACCGGCATGACCGTCGCCAGCTATACCGAATCCTACGGTTCGCTTGTGTTTGAGGGCAGCGGGAGCCATTACGTAATCATTGCCGTGGTTTTTCTTTTTCCTGGGCTGCCTGGTTGGCCTTGGCGCCGATAGGCTGTACAGGCAATGGCATCGCAAGCGCGTCCGGCGCTATACGCAAAAGTGGATTGGCGATGGCGGGGCGTCCATTTCCAGGATACCGCGCACACCTGCCAGCGCAGGAAAATCATAACGTAGTACGGCCCTGGGCGTCAGGCTGAAAATGCTCCCTCTCCGGCACACAGTGCAAAAACTGCGCGTCAGAGAGGGAGCTTCTTTTTTTCTGTTCAGGTTTTCCGGTGCTTTTCCTCCGGGGAAATTCTTCCTTGTGCCCACACAGATGATTCAGCTCATGCACGGCAGTGCACAGGCGAAACGCCGCTTTCACTGTTTGCCCAATGCCTGCCATGCAAAGGTCTTCTCCTATTGCTTCTGCGTCCCATGCAAATATTTTTTCTCATACGCTTCCGCCGAAAGCGGGGGATCAAAGAGAAATCCCTGGCCATAGATACAGCCAGCCTGGAGCAGCACCTCTTTTTGCGCCTGGGTTTCCACGCCTTCCGCCACGCAACGCATGCCGCTGGTATGGCAAATCTCCACCAAATCCCGCACCAGCATCTGGCTGCAACGGTTTCCGGCCAGATCGGAAATCAGCGTCCGGTCCAGCTTCAGGCAGTTAAATTTCACATGGGTCAGCAGGGCGGCATTGGCGTACTGGGAGCCGAAATCGTCCAAGGCAAATTGCAGTCCCAGCTGATGGAACCGGTCCATGGCATCCGAAAGGCTCTTGCTTTCCACATTGCCGGCACTCTCGGTAATCTCCACCTCCACCAAGCAGGGCTCCAGGAGGGGGTACTGGCTTTGGATCGCCAGCACGGAAGCAGGCAAGGCGGGATCAGACAATGTAAACCGGGAGAAATTGACCGAAACCGGCAGGGATGCCAGCCCTTTTCGCCGCCATTGGTCCAGCTGCGCCAGGGTACGGTTGAGCACATACAGGTCAAGATCCCGTATCAGTCCCTTTTCCTCCATTTCCGGAATGAAGCGGCCGGACGAAACCAGGCGTCCCCTTTCATCCAGGCCACGGACCAGGGCCTCCGCGCCGGTAACTGTGCCATCGGTTCTGTTGACCTTGGGCTGGAAGTACACTGTAAACCGTTTCGGCCGGATAAAGTCCCTGGCCGAATGCAGCGTCGCGCCCTGGGCACAGTCCTGCCGGTATTGGAGAGGGACCCGTTCGCAGCGCATGATGGACCGAGCCTCATTGACCAGCTCCTTGCCAGTAAACACACCGTCCGCCCAGGTATAGCCCACTCGCACCGTCTTGGGATACCTGCACTCCAGCACGGAGCGCAAGCGATTGCACCGGCCAAGGAATACTTCGTGGGTGGTATTGGGGCAGAGGATTACAAACTCAGCGTCCCAGGTGCGAAAAAGATGGGTGCTCCCGAAAAGGTCCGCCAGCGCCCTGGAAACATATTGCAAAACCTCCCTGCCGTACGCAAAGCCCAGGCTGCCATTGATGGACGGCAGGCCGGGAATATCCAGGCACACCGCGCCCATGGAGCTGTATGCATCCGAGGTAAGGGTGCATACGGCATTGGTATAGGAACGCAGGTTGGGCAGGCTCAGCAAAAGAGCCTCTCCACTGTCTTCCTGTTCCTGGCCCTGGGGGTGAAAGCGCTTTTCCTCCCCCGCAATGTGGGGAACCAGCATGGCTGCCAGGGCTGCATCCTCCAGGTGTTCCCGGGGATTCTCGATACAGAGGAACCCGGCCATCCGTTGATCGTTTTTCAGGGGAAGCACAGCCAAACGCCATGGCTCCCCCTCCTTGCCGGCAGTCGTGGAAGCCATGTTTCGGGTTAAGAACACGGCCGCCTGCCCCTTCAGGCAGCGCTGAAGCATGGGAAGAACCGGCAGAAAGCATGGCGGATACGCACTTCAGGGCCGTATCCTTTTCCTCTTCCGTCAGGGGGCGTTCCGGCAAAGCCTCCTGGACGGTGACCTGATCCTCCGGGCAGGACTGCCGCAGCTGGCTCCAATCCCCCGCCTCTTGAGAAAAAGCCACAATATCGCTGCTGGCGTTCTGCCATCCCTGACAAAGCTGGTGGCATTGAGCGATTACGGCCGCCTCATGGGCCTGCGCAGCATCACCGGCCACCACCCCCGCCACAAAACGCAGGGAGTCCATCCCCTTCACATCCGCAAGGGAGGTCCTGACAAAGGCAAAGGCGCCCTCCAACATTTGTTTGACCTCATCCTGATTGGCTTCAGGGAAGAACACCAATAGCTCCTGCCGGGTATACTGGCCCACCAGGGCCCGTGGCCCCAGCACCGCGGCGGGATGGCTGCCCTGCCGCGGAGATGTTTGCTCCAGCCGGTCCAATCCCTCCAGCTGAATCAAGGCAAAGGCGCACGGAACCGCCATGCCCTGGTTCATCCGGGCTTCCACCAGGGCGCGGGTGGTGGCCCTGTCATACAGTCCCGTCTCTGCATCCCGGACGGGGCGGCGTTTCCAGCTCCTGCTCATACCGGTGGCGGGCATCTGCCCGCAGAAGCCAAAGGTAGAGATGTATATCCCTGGTGAGCGAATCCTGGGCCAGGTTCATCCGGCAGTTGACCCAGCCGATGCTTCCGCTGCCATCCACCCGGCGGTAATCCATGGAGCAGATACGCTTTCCCCGGGCAAAAAGCGCTAACAGCTGTGCCGCGTCAAAATATGCGCTCAGAGAGCGGCGGTCATCCTCCGAGAACATTTTCTTCCGCCCCTGTTCCAAGGCTTGCGCGCAGCTGATGGTGCCCCTACCGGCGTGCCGCCCTTCCATCCAGTATTTCTCCACGCTGTTACGGCTCAGGTTTCCATGGAGCACCCCCACCAGATAAGGCGTCAGCGCATCTGGCAGGGCATGTTCGGTCAGTATGGTTTCCCTGGGCCCCTGCATTGTCTGGGGAGGTTTTTCAATAATGCCCACCGCCCGGGCTGCGCCGGCATCGTCCTCCAGCCGCCGGTATGACAGGGATGCCCAGCTGTAGCAGCCGGTATCCTGAAACTGGATGATAAAGTTCCCATACCCCTGAATCCGCCCTTCCAGCAGTTCCCGGGCGAATTCCCGAAAGTTCTTTACGGAGCTGGGATGAATCCAGCCGTTTTCAATAAGAAAATCGGGGAATTTTCCCTGGGGTGGCGCGGTTACCTGTGGAGATTTACTGTAATGATACAAAGTAAAGATGCGGCATTGCAGGCCCACTTCCCACATTCCCTGCGTGGTTTGTTCAAAGGCGCTGCGCAGCCGCTTGTTACTCTCCAGGAGCTGCGTTTCATTCTCCTTGAAGGGGGAAACGTCGGTGGTGGTTACCAGCATCACGGGGTAGGGATTGTTGTACTCAATCCGGCTGGCCCGAATCTGCCACCAAAACCAGGCTTTGCCATCCGGAGAGATCCGATGGGTATATGGCCTCACTTAAATAAAATTTTCATAAAATAGGCCATACTGGATTATAGCACTATTTGAATAAGTGACCCCATGTTTTTTGAACTTTTTCCCGCTGATGTCCATGAGAAATTTTCCTTGCGGCACGCTCCGGGGGCTTCCCAGGGCTTCTTTCATTCCCCAAACGCGATCTGGTTTTCCATCAGCCATGCCCGTTGAATGCGGTCCAACTCCTGGCAGAATTCCGCTTCCTCCATCTCCCCCCGGAGCAAACGGAACAGAAGCGTTTCATAGGCCGATTCAGGCAGGGAGGAAGCAGGCAGCTGGAAGGTGGGCAGCAGCGCCAGATAACGGTCGATTGCCGGTTCATCCACCAGGTAACGGTTTTCCGCCACACGTTCCATGGTATGCTTTGTGCTGTCCAGCCGGTCCTGTATACTCCGTCGTTCCTCCTCAGGCGCTTGGGCCAGCTCCTCCTCCAGGCTCTGGACATTTTCCACCAGCGTGGCATACCGCCTGCGGTATTCGCTGCTCTCCTGAGGCTCGTTCACCTCGTAGAGGGAAACCAGCGCGCTTCCCTCCTGCGCCTGAGCGATATAGGCCAGGTATGCCAAAGCCTCCTCCTGCCGGGGTGAATAGGGGTTGAGCAGGTAAACAGCCACCTGCGGCGTCCTGGCCGGAGTCTCTCCCGACAGGAAGGCCAGGGACAGGGGCGTCATGTTTTCCGCCTGCAGGGCAGGGCTTAGCACATAATTCAGGCGAAACAAGGGGTCCGCGCTAGAGAAATGCGATGGCTCAATTGCCTCGCACAGCGCCAGAGCAAGGGTCAAGTTGGTCTCCAGAGCTGTCTGGGCAGCAGTCAAGCCGTGGGTTCCACAGGCAAGCCAATACTGCTCCAGCAGCGCCTCCACCAGCATGCTGCGCAAGTCAGCCCGGGTATACCGTCCTTCAAAGAGCGGCTGCTCCCCATCCGGATCGTTTTCCACCCGCGTCAGCAGTTCCCGCAGCCAATCCTCCCAGGTTTCCGGCGGAACTTCCGTGCGCAGCGCCGGATCATAGGCAGGTCCCCGCAACGACAGGTACACGGGGAAAACGGCAAAATCCTCCCCCCACGTTACCCAGTCGCGCACAAAGGGCCTCAGCTGCTGATAGGCTTGGGCCAGCTCCGCCTGCCCTTGCAGCGGGGTGTAGTATCCTTTCGCAATCAACTCCAGTACCTGCGCATCCAGCTCCAGACAGTACAGGTCGGCGGCGGTGTCCTGCATGAGCATCTGCGTGGCCAGCTCTTCGGCGGAAGGCTCGAAGCTTCCCAGGCTCTGGACATTGATGCCTGTTTCCAGCATGTATGCCTGGGCATAGGTTTCCGTAAGGCCCCGGACATACAGCACCTGTTCTCTCTGACTTTCCGCAGTTTCTATCCCCAATCCGGTGATGACCACATACCCCAGCTCCGGCGTAAAGCAGGCGCCGTAGACCCCCGCGCTGGCCAGGGAGGAGAGGTTAAAGGCCATTTCCAGCTGCCCGGAAGGGTGCAGGACATACACACGCTGTCCGCTGGTGAAGTAGCAATCGCCGCTGGATGGGTCCAGGCGGGGGTAATTCAGTTCAGTTCCTCCCACGGTGGCCCAATCATCCTGCGCCCCTGTTTCCGGAGAGATGCGCACCAGCTTGCCGCGATTGTTCAGGGAAGGAACGGTGGCCAACAGCATACCCTCTCCATCGAAGCACAGCCCCGTGTATGTCCCCTGGGCCAACGTATTCGTTTCGCCGGTACGCAGATCACAGCGCATAAGCCGCTCCGCCCAGAGGGACTCCTCTCCCTGCATGGGATCGCTGCCGCAAAGGAAATACAGCATGTCCCCATCGATAACCGCGTCAAAGAGGTGCGGAGCCTGCTCTGGAGCGGTAACAAAGCTTTGCCAATCCAGGGCGCAGAGCCGCTCGCTATGCAGCGTGTCTCCTGAAAGGGTCAGCTTGTTCACCCCCAGGTAGTTGCTGCACAGGCTGTACAGTTCTCCCTGCCGGGAGACGATCAAAAAATCCACGCTGCTGCCCGGGGGAACTGCATCCTTGCTATAGTATGCAGCGTCCCACAGCAACGATTGCTCGTCTGCCGGAAGAGCCTCCCTGCTACCGAGATGGAAGTCTCCCGAGAGGGGGACAAAGTCCCCCTCCCGTTGCATGTAGAGTCCTTCGAGGGTTTCTACCAGCAATGCTCCTCCATAATCTACCATTTGCAAGCAAGTTTCCTGGCCAAGCTGCTTCAAGGTCAACGCCGCTTGCCATGCCTCCGCTACATTCCCCCAAAACAAGAGTATCACACATAAGGCGGCAATACGCATTCGCATAGCGCTTTCTCCTTTTTCATTCAATCATCATTTCTCTTCAAGCAGTTTGCGTCGATGGATGCATTGTTTCGGGAGTCCAAGTACTGCATAGCTCTCTTTTTATGAATAATGAAAAAGTGTTGCCAAATCGTTGCCACGAGCCATTTCAAAAGCCAAGAAACCGCTTAACTATGCGATTTTTTCGACCCTCGAAATTATTCAAACTCGGCAAGGTCGCTTGATTTCTAAACAAATTAGCTTAGAAATCTGTCTTTTAAATTCGGTTTTATCCTCCTCATGGAGGACGTTTTTCATTATAGCACAGTTTTCAGTATCGCGCCAGTATCGCAGACCATCTTGCTATCGTGTATTCTTTGCTCCCGGGACCGTTGCTCCTGCCATTCACCCATCGTGCCGTCATTCGTGCTTACTTTTTCAGCTGTGCTTCCAGCTCCCGGAAGCTCTCCAGCGCGCTTTGCAAGTTTTCGATGATGTCTCCTGCCAGCACATCCGGATCGGGCAGATGATCGAGATCGGCCAGGGATTTATCCTTCATCCAGAAAATGTCCAGGCTGATCTTGTCCCGCTGCAAGATTTCCTCGACTGGGAATCTTCTAAAGCGCCCGTCCGGGTTGTCCGGGGACCAGGTCTCCGTGCGCTCGTGGCGGTTCTCAGGGTGATAGCAGCGGACAAAGTCCTCCAGATCGGCATCGGTCATCGGGTGTTGCT
>OLPF01000801.1_pt1 | contig 30214 bp, 27 predicted proteins | sample 1673121 | NCBI WGS metagenome assembly OLPF01 (sample SAMEA3136756, study PRJEB25190) | human gut metagenome
AACAACACCCGGCTGCCCACCTCCTTGGCGAAACCCATCTCATGGGTGACAACCACCATGGTCATTCCCTCCTGGGCCAGCTCCTCGGCGGCGAGCAAGGCCTCGTAGACCATGGCCCCGCAGGCAAAGACGGCGCAGGCCGTCCCCTCCCGGACCAGGCGGGCCTTGCCCAGCGTAAAGGGGGTGTTCTTGTCGGTGATGACCGGCGTAGCCTCCCGCCCGAAGCGGAAGTAGACCGGCCCGTCCACATCCGCTGCGGCCAAAACCGCCTTGCGGACTTCCTCGCTGTCGCAGGGGGCGACCACCGTCATCCGGGGCAGCACGCGGGCCAGGGCGATGTCCTCCAATGCCTGATGGGTCGCCCCGTCCGGCCCCACGGAAATGCCCGCGTGGGCCCCGCCGAAGCGGACCTTCAAGTTATTATAGCAAACCGTTGTCCGGATCTGGTCAAAGGCACGTCCGGAGAGAAAAACGCCATACGTGGACACATAGGGCGTCATGCCCCCCAGCGCCAGCCCGGCGGCAGTGCCGACCAAGTCCTGCTCGCTGATGCCCAGATTATAAAAATGCTCCGGCTGCTGATCCCGCACCCAGTTGGTCCGGGTGGAAGCTGCCACGTCCGCATCCAGCACCACAATGTCCTCCCGCTGGGCGCACAGCTCCAGCAGGCCCTGTCCATACCCGTCTCTCGGCGGGAGACGCTTTCCGTTCTTCCAGTCCATGTCAGTTCCCTCCTCTGTCCAGCTCAGCCAGGGCCGCAGCCAATTCCTGTGCGTTGGGGGCCTTGCCGTGCCAGCCGGCCTGCCCCTCCATGAAGGAGATGCCCTTGCCCTTCACCGTGTGGGCGATGAGGGCCGTGGGCCGGCCCTTCGTGGCCTTCGCTTTCGCAAAGGCCGCCTGCAACGCCGCCAGATCATGGCCGTCCACGCTGATCACATGCCAGCCAAAGGCCCGGAATTTCTCGTCCAGCGGCTCCACGTTCATGATGTCCTTCGTCAGGCCGTCCAGCTGCACGCCGTTGTCGTCCACGATGGCACAGACGTTGTCCAGCCCAAAGTGCGCCGCCGTCATGGCCGCCTCCCAGACCTGGCCCTCCTGGACCTCACCGTCGCCCATGAGGCAATAGGTGCGATAGTCCTTCCCCAGCCGCTTGGCCGCCAGCGCCAGGCCGTTGGCCACGGAAAGCCCCTGGCCCAGGGACCCGGAAGAGCAATCTAACCCCGCCAGCTTTTCCATGTGGGGGTGCCCCTGCAAGGGGGAGCCCATCTGCCGCAGAGTGGGCAGCAGGGCCGGGTCAAAGAACCCCCGCCGGGCCAAAACGCTGTACAGCACCGGCGCGGCGTGGCCCTTCGAGAGGATCATCCGGTCCCGGTCCGCCCACTGGGGCTTGGCCGGGTCCAGCTTCATCTGGTCAAAATATAAGCTCACCAAGATCTCCACCGCAGAGAGGGACCCGCCGGGGTGCCCGGACCCCGCCGCGTGGGTCATCTCCAAAATATCCCGCCGTACCTGCGTACACAGGGCGGGCAGATCATACGACATAGTAAAACCTCCCGTTGTTTTTTCGCGTGTTCTTATTCAAAAAGGTATCATAGGGCGGGAAACTTGTCAATCCAAATGCCCCTTTGGACACAAAAAACCGGCTTCGTCTCTTAGATTACGAAGCCGGTTCCTGGGTCTCTTGCTGTTCTGTCTCGGTGGTCACGCTGGTGCCGCTGACGGCATCCGGGGCCACGGCCTGCTTGATGTTGGGCCAGAAAGGCGCGATGCACAGGAGGATCAGCAGGACCACCGCGATGATGATGTTTCGTTTGTTCTTGTTCATGCCTTGTCCTGTTCCAGGCTGGCCACGGCGGCCTTGGCGGCGGCCTGCTCGGCCTCCTTCTTGCTGCGGCCCTGGCCGGCCCCGATGGTCTTGCCGTTGAGCTGGACCTCCATGCAGAAGGTTTTGGCGTGGTCCGGGCCGCTCTCGCCGGTGAGACGATAGGCCAGGACCTGGCCGCTCTCCCGCTGGACCAGCTCTTGCAGGGCCGTCTTAAAGTCTCGCCCAGCGGCGGTCTTTTCCTTCTCGTCGGTGAGGACCAGATCGTGGATGAGCTTTCTGGCCTGGCCGATGCCGCCGTCGAGATAGACGGCCGCCAGCATCGCCTCCACGGCGTCGGCCTGGATGGAGGGCCTGGCCCGGCCGCCGCCGTGGGCCTCGCCCTTGCCCAGCTTTAAGTAGCTGCCCAGGTCCAGGCTTTTCGCCACCTGGACCAGGCTGCCCTCGCACACCAGCGCCGCCCGGATGCGGGTCAGGTCGCCCTCAGGCAGGTCGGGCCGGGTGCGGTAGAGGTGGTCAGCCACCACCAGACCCAGGATCGAATCCCCCAGGAACTCCAGCCGCTCGTTGCTGGGCAGGCCCCCCCGATGCTCGTTGGCATAGGAGCTGTGGGTCAGGGCGTTCTCCAGCAGAGTCCGGTCCCGAAAGGTATAGCCGATCTTTTCTTCCAATGTTTTCATCCCGATCCTCCCTTTCAACAGACGAACCCCCGCCACGGGACGGGGGATCGCATCAGCCGGCGCAGCCGATCAGATATCCAGCTTACCCTGGAGATAGTGGACCAGGTCGCCCACGGTCTTGATGGTCGCCAGGTCCTCTTCGCTCATCTCGCCGATGTCGAACTCCTCTTCCAGGGCCATGGATAACTCCACGATGTCCAGAGAGTCCACACCCAGATCTTCCTCAAAGTTGGTGTCCATGGTGATGTTGCTGCTGTCCACGCCCAGCTGATCTGCAATCAAGCTCCGTAACTTCTCTAAAATCATAACCGAACTGCTCCTTTTGGAATCCATTTTACTGGGAATTGCTGTACAATAATATAGGGGCTAATTCGGCTCCTGTCAAGGGGGCTGAGAAAAAAATCAGCCCTCTTCTTGCTTCTCCGCGGGCTTGGGCCGCTCCCAGCGCATGTGCTCCACGTTGGCGGCGATGTCGCCCACAATATCCGCCTCGGCCACGGTCTTGGCCTGACGGATGGCGTTGTAGAAGGCATAGGCGTTGGAGGAGCCGTGGGCCTTCACCACCGGCTGGGAGATCCCCAGCAGGGCCGTGCCGCCCACCTCGCTGGAATCAAAGCGCTTTTTGAAGTCCCCGATGCTCTTTTTCAGCATGAGGGCCGCCACCTTGTTCTTGGTGCTGGCCAGCAGCATCTCTTTGAGGGCGCCGCTGAAGAGCGCTGCCGCACCCTCCATCGTCTTGAGGAAAATGTTCCCCGTGTAGCCGTCCGTTACCAGCACGTCTACCCCCTGGGTGATGGCCTCCCGGCCCTCGATATTGCCCACGAAGTGGATGCGCCCGGCCCGCTTCGCCTCGGTCAGCAGGGCGTAGGTCTGCTTTTGCAGCTCCAGGCCCTTGCTCTCCTCCGCCCCGATGTTCAGCAGGGCCACCCTGGGATTCTCCACACCCAGGAAACGCTGAGCATAGTACGACCCCATGTAGGCAAACTGCATGAGGTACTCCGGGGTGCCCTCTGCCGTGGCGCCGCAGTCGATGAGCACCATCTTCCCGTTCGCCGTAGGGACCACTGGGGCCAGCGCCGCCCGGCGGATGCCCCGGATGCGCTTAATAAGCAGGGTCGCCGCCGAGAGCAGCGCCCCCGTCGAGCCGGCAGAGACAAAGGCGTCGCCCTTCTTGGCCTTGAGCAGGTTCAGCCCCACCGTCATGGAGGAGTCCGGCTTGTCCTTAAAGGCGCGGGCGGGGTTATCCTCCATGGTGATGACCTCGCTGGCCGGGGCGATCTCCACGCCCTGGGGCAAGTCCGTCTTGCCGAGCTTCGTCAGGCAGTCCCGAATGACTGTCTCCGGGCCGGTCAAAATAATTTCGACCCCCAACGCTTCCGCTGCGCGAAGGGCACCCTCCACGGGGGCCAGGGGGGCGTTGTCACCGCCCATGGCGTCCACAATAATTTTCATAAGTTTTTGCCTTTCTTGGTCAGCGCCAGTCCAGCCCATCCAGGGCTTCCAAAGCCCGCTGGGACAGGGCGGCGTTCTTGTTCCGCTTGCCCTTCACCCGGTAGCCCAGGGGGGGCATGATGCCAAAGTTCACGTTCATGGGCTGGAAGTTCTCCACCCCTTCGTGGCTGATGTACAGGGCCAAGGCCCCGATGGCCGTCTCCTGGGGGAAGTCGATGGGGGGCTTGCCCTCGATCCGCCGGGCCAGCTCCAGGGCCGCCAGACAGCCGGAGGCCGTGGACTCCACATAGCCCTCCACGCCGGTGATCTGCCCGGCAAACATCAGCCGCTCGTCCCCCTTCACCCGGTAGTACCGGTCCAGGAGCTTCGGCGAGTTGAGGTAGGTGTTCCGGTGCATGACGCCATAGCGCAGAAACTCTGCGTGCTTCAGGGCGGGGATCATGGAGAACACCCGCTTCTGCTCCGGCCAGGTCAAATGGGTCTGGAAGCCCACGAGGTTATACACGCTCCCCATCGCGTTGTCCCGCCGCAGCTGCACCACGGCGTAAGGCTCCTTCCCCGTCTTGGGGTCGGGCAGGCCACGGGGCTTGAGCGGACCAAAGCAGAGGGTCTGCTCCCCCCGCCGGGCCATGACCTCCACGGGCATACAGCCCTCGAAGACGTTCTTGTCCTCAAAGCCGTGTACCGGGGCCTCCTGGGCCTCCCGCAGTTCCTTCCAGAACGCGAGGTACTCTTCCTGGGACAGGGGGCAGTTGATGTAGTCCGCCGTCCCCTTGTCATACCGGGAGGCGAACCAGGCGCTGTCCATGTCGATGCTCTCAAAGGTCACCAGCGGCGCGGCGGCGTCATAGAAATGCAGATACCCGCTGTCCGGGAAATGCTGCGCAATGCTCTGCGCCAGTGCATCCGACGTGAGCGGCCCGGAAGCCACGATGACCTGCCCCTCGGCAGGCACCTGCGTGACCTCCCCTTCTCTCACGGTGATGTTGGGGTGGTTGCGAATGGCGTCCGTAATGGCCTGAGAAAAGGCCACCCGGTCCACCGCCAGGGCACCCCCGGCGGCCACCCGATGCTCGTCGGCACACCGCAAGATCAAAGAATCCAACCGCCGCAGCTCCTCCTTCAGCAGGCCGACTGCGTTTTCCAGCTGGTCCGACCGCAGGGAGTTGGAGCAGACCAGCTCCCCAAAGAGATCGGAATGGTGGGCCGGGGTCTTCTTCTCCGGCTTCATCTCCCACAGCACCACGGGGATGTCGCGCTTGGCCAGCTGCCAGGCGGCTTCGCACCCGGCCAGGCCGCCGCCAATGATCGTCACAGTCTCATACATCGGCGTTGCCCTCCGAACCGTCGGCCCCGCCCTCGGCCTGTTCGGCGGTCTTCTTGGTGGATGCCTTTTTCGTGGTGGTCTTCTTCGCCGCCGTCTTCTTTTCCGTGGCGTCGGCGTCGGCTTTCTTGGTGCTGGTCTTCTTGGTGGTGGTCTTTTTGGTGGCCGTTGTTTTCTTTTCGGTCGTTTTCTTGGCCGTCGTCTTCTTGGCGGCGGTCTTTTTCTCCGTGGTCTTTTTGGCAGCCGCTTTGGTCTTCTTGGGCTTCTCCTCGGCGGCGGTCTCTGCTGCTGCCTCGGCGGTCCCTTCGGTCTTGGCCTCTTCGGTCTTCTTCTTGCGGTAGCCGCCGCGCTTCTCCTCCGGGACAAAGGCGGGGCAGCTTTCGTTGATGCAGAAGGGCTTCTTAAAGCCCCGGCCGGACTTTTTGAACATGGTCCAGCCGCACTCCGGGCAGGTGTCCTTCACGGGCACGTCCCAGGTCATAAAGTCGCAGGCCCGGCCCATCTTGTCGCCGTTGTGCTCACAGCCGTAATAGGTGTAGCCGTTCCGGGAGGTCTTCTTCAAGATACGGCTGCCGCACTTGGGGCACTTGCCGGGCATCTCGATGACCAAGGGCTTCGTAAACGTACAGTCCGGGAAGCCGGGGCAGGCCAGGAAGCGGCCAAACCGCCCGGACTTCACCACCATCTGCCGCCCGCACACGTCGCAGACCTCGTCGGAGACCTCGTCGGGGACCTTGATGCGGGTGCCGTCCAGGTCTTTCTCGGCCTGCTCCATCTCCTGGCGGAAGTCCTGGTAGAAATCGCCCAGGACCTTCTTCCAGTTCTCTTCGCCATTCTCGACTTTGTCCAGGCGGCCCTCCATATCGGCGGTGAAGGCATAGTCCACAATGTCCTTGAACTTGTCCTTCATCAGGCCCGTGACCACCTCGCCCAGCGGTGTCGTGTGGAGATACTTGCCGTCCTTGACCACATACTCCCGGTTCATAATGGTGGTGATGGTGGGGGCATAGGTAGAGGGGCGGCCAATGCCCTTCTCCTCCAGCGCCCGGATGAGGGTGGCCTCGGTGTAGCGCGTGGGGGGCTGGGTAAACTTCTGCTCCGGCCGCTCGGCGGTCTTCACCAGCGGCTCGCCCTCCTGCAGGTTGGGCAGGCGGGACTGGATCTCGCCGCCCTCCTCGTCCTTGCCCTCTTCATACACGGCCAGGAAGCCGGGGAACTTGACCTCGGAGCGGCTGGCCTTGAAGACATAGCCCGCACTGGTCACCTCGATGTTCACGCTGTCGTAAATGGCGTTTGCCATCTGGCAGGCCAAAAAGCGGCTCCAGATCAGCTTATACAGCCGGAACTGCTCAGCGGTCAGGTCCTTCTTGATGCTCTCCGGGGTCAGGGCCACGTTAGAGGGGCGGATGGCCTCGTGGGCGTCCTGCGCCCCGGCCTTGGCCTTGAAGTGGCGGGGGGCATCGGGCAGATACCCCTGCCCATACCGCGCCCCGGCAAAGGACCGGGCAGCCGCCACGGCCTCGTCAGACAGGCGCAGAGAGTCGGTACGCATGTAGGTGATAAGACCCACGGTCCCCTCCCCGGCAATGTCCACGCCTTCGTACAGCTGCTGGGCGATGGACATGGTGCGGCGAGGGCTCATGTTGAGCTTTCTCGATGCCTCCTGCTGCAAGGTGGAGGTGATGAACGGGGGGGCCGGAGAACGGCTCTTGTCCTGCCGCTTGATCTTGCTCACGGAGAAGGGGGCGGTGCGGATGGCGTCCAAGACCTCATCCACCTGCTCCTTGGACTTCAGCTCCATCTTCTTCTCCCGGCCATAGAACTGGGTCTTGAAGCTACCGAGATTGGGGGCCACGCGGTCCAGAGTGACCTCCAGGGTCCAGTATTCCTCCGGGACAAAGGCCCGGATCTCCTCCTCCCGCTCGGCCACGAGCCGGGTGGCGACAGACTGCACCCGGCCGGCCGACAGGCCCCGGCGGATCTTCTTCCACAGCAGCGGGGAGAGCTGGTAGCCCACGATGCGGTCCAGAATGCGGCGGGCCTGCTGGGCGTCCACCAGGTTCTGGTCGATGTCGCGGGGGTGGGCGATGCTGTCCGTCACCACTTTTTTCGTGATCTCGTTGAACGTGACCCGGCTGGTCTTTTCCTCCGGCAGGTGGAGGAGTTCTTTTAGGTGCCAGGAAATGGCCTCGCCCTCGCGGTCCGGGTCGGTGGCGAGGTAGACTTTTTTGCTTTTATCGGCCGCCTCTTGCAGCTCGGCAATGGTCTCTTCCTTGCCCTTGATGGGCTGGTAGTCGGGTTCAAAGTCGTTGTGTTCCAGGTCGACGCCCATCTTGCTCTTGGGCAGGTCCCGGACGTGACCCATGGAGGCCAGGACTTTGTAGTCCGGCCCCAGATATTTTCCGATGGTCTTTGCTTTGGCCGGTGACTCTACGATCACCAGATTCGATTTCGCCACGCGATTCCCTCCGAATGATTCTCTATCGTTTCCCTCCCGCAAAGCTTTCGGGAGGGGTTGGTTGTGTTATGCTTGTTCGTCGTTTTGCAGGTCCACCAGGGAGGTAAAGCGCCGCTCGTGGCACGTCACCATCTGCCGCACCTGCAATAAGGTCAGGGCGGATAAGACCCGCCGGGCAGGCAGCCCTGTCTCCTCCCCCAGGTCGTCGGTGGATCTGCTCTCCCCGCTCTGCAAGGCCCGCAGCACGTCCAGCTGGTCCGCCGGAAACGCCTCCGGGTCCGCCCGGAGATCGACCACCAGGCGGGGGTCCTCCAGGGGGGCCAGCGGCGGGGGCGGCAGGGGGGCCTCCTCCGTCTCGTTCTCCAGGGGCTGTCGGGTCGGCTCCGGCTTGGGTTGGCCGGGGACGGTCCCCGCCTTGTGAAGCCGCGCCTGCACCGCAGGCCGGGAGAGCGGGGCCTTCGGCCGCAGGGTCTCCGGGAAGAGCAGGTGATACTCCTCGATGATGTCCCAGGCGTCCTGGACCAATTTGGCCTCCCCCCGGCGGATGAGTCCGTTGGGCCCCTTGCTCAGGGGTGCGTCGATGCCGCCGGGGACGGCGAAGACATCTCTCCCCTGCTCCAAGGCCCACTTGGCCGTGATGAGCGACCCGCTCGATTGGGTCCCCTCCACCACCAGCACCCCCAGGCTCAGCCCGGCGATGAGCCGGTTGCGCACGGGGAAGTGGGCACCGTTGGGCGGCGTCCCTGGGGGATATTCACTCACCAGCGCCCCGTGGGCGGCCACGTCCTCATAGAGGTCCCGGTGTCCGGGCGGATAGACCACGTCGATGCCGTTGCCCAGGACGGAGACGACCCGTCCGCCGCCCTGCAAGGCACCCCGCAGGGCCGCACCGTCGATGCCATAGGCGCTGCCGCTGACCACCACGGCCCCATGCCTTGCCAGGTCCAGGGCCATGCGTCCCGCGACCATCACGCCGTAGGGGCTGGCCTTTCTGGCCCCCACCACGGCCACGGCGGCCTCCTGGTCGATCTGGGGCAGCTTGCCCCGGACGTACAGCACGCAGGGTGCGGTGTCCAGCTGGGCCAGCCGCTGGGGATAGGCCGCGTCCTGACAGGTCAGAATGCGGATGTCCAGCGCGTCGCACTGGGCCAGGATGCGGTCGGCTCCCGTGAGATCCTTGTCCAGCAGCGCCCGGCGGACCTTCGAGGGCAGGTCAGGCACTTGGTCATAGGCCGCTTCGCTGGCGAAATAGGCCCCCTCCGGGGTGCCGAAGTGCTCCAGCAAACGGGCCGCATACATGCCGGGGGCAGGTCCCCTGGTGCTCAGCCACAGCCAGTGGCGCAGGTTGCTCATGGCCGTCTCCTCCCTCGTCTGGCCCTTGCGGGCGGGGTCAGTTGCTTGCTTCTTTCCGCGGTCCACGGGAAAAGAAAGAAACTCCCGCCGGGCCGCAGGTTTTACTATTATATATCCCCGTTCTGCCCCTGTCAAATACAAAACCGGGAAAAATAGGGGACATACCTTATTAAAGTGTTGGGAAACACCGACAACGCCCCCGGCCCTCAAAGGCAAAACCGCGCCCCCGCCCCGCAGGGCAAGAGCGCAGCTCCGGCTTATCTTCCAAACCCCATCTGCCACAGCACCACCGCCCCGGCGATGGCAGCGTTGAGGGATTCGCATTGTTCGGCCATGGGGATCTTCACGGTCTTGGCGCTGGCCTCCAGCACCGCCTGGGAGACGCCCCGCCCCTCGCTGCCGATGGCGACGGCGCAGCGGCGCAGATCCATCTCCCGCAGGTCCACGGTGTCCTCCCGCAGGGCGGTCGCATAGAGCGGCAGGCCCGCCTGGGCCAGCTTGGGCACCAGGTCGCCCAGCGCCCCCTCCCACACAGGCAGGCGGAAGCAGGCCCCCATGGTCGCCCGCAGGGTCTTGGGGCTCCAGGGGTCGGCGCAGCCAGGCAGCAGGATCATCCCGTCCGCCCCAAAGGCGTCGGCGGTCCGCCAGAGTGTCCCCACGTTGCCGGGGTCCTGCACGCCGTCCAGCACAAGATAGCGCCGGCCCTCCAGCTTCTCCGGCAAGGCCCGCTCCGGCAGCTGGCAGAGAAACAGCACGCCCTGGGGCGTCTGCGTGGGCGCAAGGGCAGCCAGCAAGTCCCCCGGCACCTCTACCTGCCGCACCCCGTCCGGGATGTCCTGCGCCCGTGCTTTCCCCGCTTCCCACACGACGGTGTCCAGCGCAGCGCCCCACCGCAGGGCTTCCCCCAGCATCTTCGGGCCTTCGCAGACCATGACCCCTTCCCGCCGCCGATGCTTCCGCTCGGCCACGAGCTTGCGGATGCGGGTGATGAGCGCGTTGGTGCGGCTGGTGATGTGTTCCATGGTGTTCGTCCTTTCTCTTTCTTACTGTAACTTCTGCACCAGAGAATGATCTTCCTGGATCAAATACATCAGCTTCTTTGCCGTAGGCGTCGGTGTACTTTTTCCGCTTTCCCATGCCTCCACCGTTCTGCGGGAGACGCCCAGCATCTCTGCAAACGTCCGCTGCGTCATTCCCAAAGACAGCCGCATTTCCTTGATATTCACTGTGGGCAAGGCACGCTTGCGTGCAATCGTCTCTGCAGATGCTTTTCCTCTTTTGTATGCAAGCGCTTCTTCCAGCCCTTCCATCACACCGGAAAAGAAATCTACATCCTTGAAATTTGCTTCTATCTCTTCCATGCTCAAAGAACTTTTAAAAATCGGCTCAGACACTGAAATCACTCCTTCCGAATTTCCTCGGTGATTTTGCGAAGCATTTTCTTCTGTTCTGCGGTTAAATTTTCCTGCACATTTTTAGGATAGGCAAACAAAAGATAGAGGTGTTCTCGTTCCAAAACGTCTACATAAATCACTCTGGCACCGCCGCTCTTTCCACGGCCACCTAATGCGATGCGCATTTTTCTTGCCCCGCCAGTCCCCTCTATAACATCTCCAAGCTGTGGATTTTGCAAGAGGACTTCTTCTAGGCGCGGCAACACATCGTCCCCTAATCCCATCATTTTCCAACATCGACGAAATGGTGCCGTATAAACAAAGGTTCTCGTCATGGTAGAACCACTCTCTTTCTGTTTCTATCTTACTCTAAGAAAAGAATATACGATTTTATCGTATCTGTCAAGCCAGAACGTAAGGGCCCTGTTGCTGTGGCCCTGCTGGAGGTCTCGGAAAAAGTGTCAATATTGGCGCTTCAAACCCTTGGAAAAGTGTCAAATATCAGGTATAATATCCTTGGAAAATGCACAGAGGCAACCGCCCATGCTTGAACCTTCGCAACTCAAAAAACAGCTCCTACTGCGTTGTGCAGTAGGAGCTGTCGTGTTTTTATGCGTTAATACAGCTTCGCGCCGGCCGGGATCTTATCGTCCAGCATCAGCAGGTTCAGCCCTTCCTCGCCGTTTTCCTTGTGCACGGCGGAGATCAGCATCCCGCAGGAGTCGATGCCCATCATGGGTCTGGGGGGCAGGTTCACGATGGCCACGCAGGTCTTGCCGATCAGCTCCTCCGGCTCATAGTAGTCGTGGATGCCGCTCAGAATGACGCGGTCCGTGCCGGTCCCGTCGTCCAAAACAAACTTCAAGAGCTTCTTGGACTTCTTCACGGCTTCGCAGGCCTTGACCTTCACCACGCGGAAGTCGGACTTGCTGAAGGTCTCAAAATCCACGAACTCCTGGAAGAGCGGCTCGATCTCCACGTGGGAGAAGTCGATCTTCACTGCGGGGGCCTCCGGGGCCTTGGGCGCTTCGGCGGGCTTTTCGGCCTTGTTGGCCTCGGTCTCGCCCAGGGGCTTCATGGTGGGGAAGAGGATGACGTCGCGGATGGAATCCGAGCCGGTCAGCAGCATGACGCAGCGGTCGATGCCGATACCCAGGCCGCCCGTGGGGGGCAGGCCGTATTCCAGCGCGTCGATGTAGTCCTCGTCCATCATGCCGGCCTCGTCGTCGCCCTTGGCGCGAAGCTCCACCTGCTTCTGGAAACGCTCCTTCTGGTCGATGGGGTCGTTGAGCTCAGAGAAGGCGTTGCCCATCTCACTGCGGCAGATGAACAGTTCGAACCGCTCGGTCAGGCGGGGGTCCTTGGGGGAGCGCTTGGCCAGGGGGGAGACGTCCACGGGGTGCATGGTGATGAAGGTGGGCTGGATGAGCATCCCCTCGATCTTCTGGTCGAAGCACTCATACAGGGCGTGGCCCCAGGTGGGCTCCACGCCGTCCATGTCGATGCCCACGGACTTGGCGGCGGCCACGGCCTCCGCGTCGTCGGTGATGGCCATGAAGTCCACGCCCAGGTATTCCTTGACCGCCTCGGCCATGGTCAGCCGACGCCAGCCGGGGGCCAGGTTGATCTTCTCCCCCTGCCAGGTGACCTCATAGGTGCCCAGGATCTTCTGGGCGGCGGAGGAGAGGAAGTCCTCAAACAGGTCCATCATGTCGTTGAAGTCGGCGTAGGCCTCATACAGCTCCACGGTGGTGAACTCCGGGTTGTGCTTGGTGTCCATGCCCTCGTTGCGGAAGATGCGGCCGATCTCATACACCCGCTCCAGGCCGCCGACGATGAGCCGCTTCAGATGCAGCTCGGTGGCGATACGCATGTACATGTCGATGTCCAGCGTGTTGTGGTGGGTGATGAAGGGGCGGGCGGTGGCGCCGCCGGAGATGGTGTTCAGCACGGGGGTCTCCACCTCCATGTAGCCCCGGCCATCCAGGAAGGACCGCAGGTAGCTCACGAACTGGCTGCGGATCTCAAAGTTCTTGCGGACCTCCGGGTTCATGATGAGGTCCACATAGCGCCGACGATAGCGCAGCTCCTTGTCCTGCAAGCCGTGGAACTTCTCCGGCAGGGGGTGCAGGGACTTGGACAGCAGGGTCACGTGCTTGCAGCGCACGCTCATCTCGCCCCGCTGGGTGCGGAAGACCTCGCCCTCCACGCCGACGATGTCGCCGATGTCATACTTCTTAAAGGTATTGTACTCGGTCTCGTCCATCTCGTCCTTCCGGGCGTAGAGCTGGATGCGGCCGGACTTGTCCTGCATGTCGCAGAAGCTCACCTTGCCCATGCCGCGCTTGGACATCAGGCGGCCGGCGATGGTCACGGTCTGGCCTTCCATCTCGTCAAAGTGCTCTTTGATCTCCTGGGCGTGGTGGGAGACGGTGAATTTGGTCTGCTGGAAGGGGTCTTTGCCTTCCTTCTGAAGGGCGGCCAGCTTATCCCGACGGACCTTGAGGACCTGGGACAGGTCCTGCTCCTGGTCCTGGGGGGTGGCCTGCTTGTTGTTCTCTGCCATGCTGCGCAGCTCCTTTTCTCGTTATCTCTGGATCTCTAAGATCTTATACTTGATGTTCCCAGCGGGGGCCTCGACGACGACCTCTTCCCCGGCCTTGCGGCCCAGCAGGGCGCGGCCAAAGGGGGAGTCCTCGGAGATGCGGCCGTTCATGGGGTCGGCCTCCTGGGAGCCGACGATCTGGTAGCTGAGCTTCTCGTCAAACTCCAGGTCCTCCACGATGACGGTGTTGCCCACGTGGACCATGTCCAGGTGGGTCTCCTGCTCTTCGATGATGGTGTAGTTGGACAGGATCTCGTCCAGCTCGGCGATGCGGGAGTAGAGCTTGCCCTGCTCGTTTTTCGCCTCGTCATATTCGCTGTTCTCGGACAGGTCGCCGAAGGAGCGGGCTTCCTTGATGAGTTCGGCCACTTCCTTCTCGCGGACGGTCTTCAGATAGGTGAGCTCCTGTTTCAGTTCTTCCAGGCGCTCGGCGCTGAGTCGGTATTCTTTCGCCATGGTGACACACCTTTCGATTTTCATTACGCTGACGCAGCCGCCCCATGGGGGCAGTCTGCGGTAGTTTATCATTTATCTTATCTATTATAGAAACTTTCCGGAACCCTGTCAAGCCTATTCTTGGCGCAAGGTCTGTATGGCCGCTTGCAGCTGGGCATCGTCCTCGTGGGCCAGCTTGCCCATGAGCAGGTCCCTCTGCTGCGCCTGCGTCAGGGAGACCTGCGGGTCCGGCGTCAGCCCCGTGCCGATGAGAGACTTGCCGCCCCCGGTAAAATACCGCGCCGTGGACAGTCCCATGGCGCTGCCGTCGGGCAGGTCAAAGAGCATCTGGGAATACCCCTTCCCGCTGGTCTGCTCCCCGACCACCGCCGCCCCGGCGCTCTCCTGGAGCTGGGCGGCCAGGAACTCTGCGGCGCTGTAACTGTCGGCGTTGACCAGCACGGCCATGGGCAGGTCTACGCAGCTGGCGTCGGACGTGTACTCTTTTTCTTTCCCGTTATAGGCAGTGGTGCGGAAGATGACGCCCTCCGGCAGCAGATCGTCCAAAATCTGCGTCAGCTCGCTGACATACCCGCCGGGGTTGCTCCGCACGTCGAAGATGAGCGCCTTGGCCCCCTGCTGCTGCAATTCGTCCACGCCCTGCTTGACCCGGTCCGCCGTTCCCTGGTAGAAGTTGGCGATGGTCACAAGGCCAATGTCCCCCTCCAGCATGGTCCAGGCGGCGGTGACGCCGTGGACGGCTTTGCGCTCCACGGTCACGTCTCTGGTCTCCCCGTTGGCGTCGGCGATGGTCAGCGTCACGCGGCTGCCCTCCTCGCCCCGAATCGAAGAGATGAGGTCCGTCCGGTTCTCGGCGGTGACGGCCACGCCGTCCACGCCCTGGATCACTTCCCCCGCCTGGAGTCCCGCCTCGTCCGCCGGGCCACCGGGGGTGACGGTGAGAATTTCTAAGCCGCCCTCCCCTTCCTGATTCACGGTGACGCCGATGCCGACGTAGGCGTTCTCCCGGTCCTCCCGGACCTGTTTGGCTTCGTCGGGGGTGAGGTAATAGGACCAGCGGTCCCCCAGCCCCTCCACCATGGCGCCGAGGGTGCCGTGCAGCGCCTCTGTCTCGTCATAGTCCCCCACAAAGCGCTGGGCAATGAGGTGCTGGGCAGAGAGCAGGGTACGCCCGTCCTCCCCCATCCAGGCCCAGACCGCCCCCAGGGCGATGCCCCCGCCTAGAAGCAGGCACAGCAGGCAGGCCAGCATCTGGCGCAAAAATTGTTTCGTTTCCGGTTTCATCGAACTTCCCCTTTCTATACTAAGCCAGGATGGGAAAACGAAAGGAAGCGGCGGTTTTTGGCCGCCGCTTCCCAAGGTCGCGTTCGGAAGGTTCTCCCGCCTTTAGTAGACCAGCAGACCGGCCACCAGGGAGAGCACCAGGGACAGACACAAGACGATCGCCACCACAGACATGACACGCTTCTGGAAGCGATAGGGGTCCCGATGCTTCTTCTCTTTGCTTACGTTGCTCATTGGATTCCGTCCCTTCTTATTTAAGGTCAAATTACACTTTCAGGAACTTCTGGATGGCCATGGCCGAGCCGCCGGCACCGATGGCAAAGCCCGCCCCCAGGAACACCAGCAGGACCAGGTGGGACATGCTGGCAAAGGGCACCGTGGAGATGATGGACAAAATGCCGCTCTTGGCCATGGCGTTCACGATGAGGCCGTAAATGCCCCACTGGACAAAGAAGGCGATGATGCCGCCTGCCACGCCCAGGATCACGCCCTCCACCAGGAAGGGCCAGCGGACGAACCAGTTGGTCGCGCCGCACATCTTCATGATGGCGATCTCATCCCGCCGGGTGAAGGTGCTGAGCTTGATGGTGTTGGCGATGATGGAGATGGAGATGATGACCAGCATCACCACCAGGATAATGGCCACGGCGCTGGCCACGTTGCGCAGCATGACAAAGCCGTCGGCGATCTCCAGCGATGCCTGCACGCGGGCGATGCCGCTGACCTCCTTCACCTGGGTCACGGTGTCGGACATGAGCTGGATATCGTCAACGTGGATGACGAACCGATCCCGCAGGGTGGAGGGGCTGCTCTCGTCAAAGACGTAGCTCTTGTCGTCGTGCTGGGCCTTAAAGTCCTCCCAGGCCTGCTCCTTGGTCACAAAAGTGGCGCTGGCCACGTTGGGAATGGCCTCGATCTGACTTTGCAGGGCCTCGCCCTGTTCTCTGGTCAGGCTGTCGTCGATGTAGGCCAGAAATTCGTTGTCCTTTTCCAGGTCGCCGAGGACGTGGTTGGCGTTCACGGCGATGAGGGAGAAGGAGCCCATGATGAGCAGACAGGCCACCGTCATGCACACGGCGGCGAAGGACATCAGCCCATGGGTAAAGATACTCCGGAAGCCCTCCCGGATATGATACCAGATCTGTCTATCTCCCATTGCCGTAATCCCCCCCCGCCGCGTCGCTGATGATGCGGCCGCTCTCGATGGCCACCACGCGCTTGCCGAAGCGGTTGACCAGCTCTCGCTCGTGGGTGACCACCAGGATGGTGGTGCCCATGTCGTTGATCTTTTCCAGCAGCGACATGATCTCCAAAGACCGGGCCGGGTCCAGGTTGCCCGTCGGCTCGTCGGCGATGATGACGCTGGGGTTGTTGGCCAGGGCGCGGGCGATGGCCACCCGCTGCTGCTCGCCGCCGGAGAGCTGGGTGGGCAGCTGGCGGCTCTTGCCGGTCAGGCCCACCAGACCCAGGACATACGGGATACGGCGGCGAATTTCGCTCGTGGTGGCGCCCACGGCCCGCATGGCCACCTCGATGTTTTCAAAGACGGTCTTCTTTTCGATCAGCCGGAAATCCTGGAAGACCACGCCAATGGTCCGGCGAAGAAGCGGGATCTGCTTTTCGCTGATGTCATTAAGGTTATACCCGTTCACCATGAGCTTGCCCTTGGTGGGGGCGATCTCCGCTGTGATGAGCTTGATGATGGTCGACTTGCCGGAACCGGACGGACCGACCAGAAAGACGAAGTCCCCGTCGTCGATCTGCATGCTGACCCCTTTCAGGGCCTTGGTCCCGTTGGGGTACTCCTTGTGAATGTCTCTCAGACGAATCAAAGTAACACTCCTTTGTTATTGTGGTTGCTGTATTTGGTGGTTGCTCAGTTCTCGATGCCGCGGCTGACCAGATACTTCTTCACCATCAGCGCCACCTTGAAGGTGATGGCGTCGTCGAACTCCCGCAGGTCCAGGCCGGTGAGCTTCTTGATCTTTTCCAGGCGGTAGACCAGGGTGTTGCGGTGGACGAAGAGCTTCCGGGCCGTCTCGGAGACGTTCAGGTTGTTCTCAAAGAACTTGTTGATGGTGAAGAGCGTCTCCTGATCCAGGGCGTCGATGGGGTTCTTTTTAAAGACCTCCTGGAGGAACATGTCGCACATGACGGTCGGCAGCTGATAGATCAGACGGCCGATGCCCAGGTTCTCATAGGTGATGATGGTCTTCTCGGTGTCGAACACCTTGCCGACATCAATGGCCACGCCGGCCTCTTTGTAGGCGCGGGCCAGGTCACGGATGTGGCTGACCACGGTGCCGATGCCGATGGTGGTCTTGAGCTTCAGGTTCTGGGCCAGGGCATCCTCGATGCTCTTGGCGATGCGGTAGATCTCTTTGCCGTCCCCCCCGTCGGTCAGGGTCTTGATGACGGCGATGTCGGTCTCGTTGATGGAGATGACGAAGTCGTCGGGGTTGTCGGAGAAGAGACTTTGCACCACGTCCACCGCGGCGATCTCTGCCGAGCCAACCTGGCGCACCAGGAACACGGCCCGCTGGGCCTCGGAGGCAAAATGCAGCTCCTTGGCGCGGACGTAGATGTCGCCCAGCAGGATGTTGTCGGAGATGATGCTCTTGACAAAGGCGGTCTTGTCGTGCTTCTCCTCGTAGTAAGCTTTGGCGCTGTTCAGAGCCACGGTGACCATGGAGCAGATGAGCTTGGCCTGCTCGTCGCTGCCCTGGACGAAGGCGGCGTAGTCAAAGTGGGAGCCGCGGCTGACCAGGGGCTTAAAGGTCTTGTCCCCGTAGATCACCACAGCCGATTCGTTGACGTTCAAGGCGGAAGCGGCGCCCTCCCATTTTTCGCCGATCCAGGTCAGCTGATTACAGGACACCACAGTACCCTGGTCGTCAATGACGCCGATGACCCGGTCCGTACACTCCTTCATTTGGAGCACAATACTTTGAAAAACTCTGCTGGACATATTCCATTTCCTCCTCTAATTTCTGCCGAAAACGGGAATCGAGGGACTTTCGACACCCGAAAATTCAAAATTCCCATCAATGCATCCTAGAACAGCCTATATTATAACGGGTTCCCAGAGCGATTTCAATAGGTTTTTATAGAATATTTGTGGAAAATGCCGAACATTTGCCCTTCAGCGCCCCAGGTCCGCCAACTCTTCCGGCGTCAACGGCCGCCAGGCCCCGGCGGGCAGCGTGGGGTCCAGCTTGAGCTTTCCCATCCCCAGCCGCTTGAGATAGACCACCGGCTTACCGCGGGAGGCCAGCATCCGTTTGACCTGGTGGTACTTCCCCTCCCGCAGGGTCACCAGGGCCTCGCGCTCAGAGATCAGGTCCAGGCCCGCCGGCAGGCAGACCGTCCCGTCCCCCAGGGTGATGCCCTCTGCAAAGGCCGCCACGTCGTCCTCCTCTAAGTCTCCGTCTACCTTCGTGTAATAGACTTTATCCACATGCCGCCCCGGTGCCAGCAGTGCGTGGGCCAAGGCCCCGTCGTTGGTCAGGAGGAGCAGACCCTCCGTGTCCTTGTCCAGCCGCCCCACGGGGAAGAGGTCTTTCCGCCGCAGGTCCTTGGGCAGCAGGTCCAGCACCGTTTTCTCCTTGGCGTCCTGGGTGGCGGAGATGACCCCCGCCGGCTTGTGCAGCATGAGGTAGACGTATTTCTCCGTGAAGATCGGCCTGCCGTCCACCGTCACCAGGCTCCCCTCTTCCACTTTATCCTCCGGGCCTTTGGGCAGGCGGTCCTCCACCCGCACCCGGCCGGCCTTGATGAGGGCCTTGGCCTCCTTGCGGGACCACTTCCCCGTGGCGGCCAGCAGCTTGTCCAGTCGTTCCATGTTTTCCACACTCCTGTTGATAACTTCGTCGGATCGCTTCCCGTATTTTAGCATACTTTTGCCCCCGCGAACATAGGCTGAGAGGAAGATTTCCCCTGGACCGCCTCCGGTCCGGCTTTTGCGAGAGAGGAGCTGCCCCCATGATCATCATTACCAAAAAACTGCACCCCCGCCGTTTGGCTGCCGGCTGTCTGCTGGGGGCCTGCGCCGTGATCCTGCTGGGGGCGGCGTTCGGGGTGGTGGAAGCCGTCCCCGCCGCCCCGGTCTCCAGCGTAGCTGCCGCCGACGGCAGCGACATCCGCACCAACGCCGACCGGGTGGCCTATCTGGAGTCCCTGGGCTGGCTCACCGCCGCCCAGCCCTCGGCGGAGGAAGCCCTCACCCTGCCGACCAAATTCGATGAGGCCTACCAGGCCTACCTCACCCTCCAGCGCAGCCAGGGCTTCGACTTGGAAAAATACGCCGGGGAGACCATCAAGCGCTACACCTACCAGGTCAAAAACTACCCCGGCCTGCAAGAAAACATCTGGGCCTGTCTCTTGGTCTGCAAGCACCAGATCATCGGCGGAGAGATCTTCTGCAACCAAGGCGACGGCTTCACCCAGAGCCTGGAGTTCCCGATGAAAGCCAGCCAATGACGCACAAAAACCGCCCCGTCGGGCGGTTTTTGCACAACATGATTCCAGTTGACGTATTATGACTCGTCTTTCCCTTCTGCCCTGGCCATTAGGCGATCAAAGTCACTTTGATACAGCCGGTCTTGGAGCACACGGTATTGTTCAAATTCACTTTCCGCAAAAGCTTTTGCGATCGCAGCTGTGACCTTGCCCTTATCCCGCAAAATCTCTGCATCGTTGAATTGCAGAAAGGCATCCAGCTTAGAGGCCCAATCTGCCATTGTCATAGGGATATGCCGTCTGGCCTGCCGGGTCGCATAATCCAGATACATCGTGACGATCTCATTTAATTCCTGCATCTCATCAACGGATAAGTAATTCTTGGCAACGGACACATCCGCTTTGACGATCTTTCCATCCGGCGCATTTCGCCAGGAAGTCAGACCCATGTGCTCCTTGGTGTGATCCGCCCGTGCCATAATGACCTCTGCTGCCGTGTTGCCGTGCACAGCATAGTGCATTTTGTTCTGCACCGTGGCGAAGAAATTTCTTGTGGTCTGGCTGTCGAGAGAATAATCCACCGCAGTGGCATAGATATCCGTGATCTTCTGATAGAACCGCCGTTCACTGGCACGAATCTCCTGAATTTCGGAAATCAGATGGTCAAAATAATCCTCGTCAAAAATCTGTCCGTTGATGAGTCTGTCCTTATCCAGAACATAGCCTTGCCTGGTGAAGGTGGACAGCACCTTGGTGGCCCACTGACGGAACTCTGTTGCCCGGCCAGAGTTGACCCGATAGCCAACAGCGATGATCGCAGACAGGGCGTAGAACTTATAGCGATAGGTCTTTCCGTTATCCGCAACTTGTGCAAAATTTGCACAAGTTGCCGCTTCGGACAATTCGCCGCTCTCATAGATATTTTTCAGGTGCTTTGTGACAACACTTCGGTCTACTTCAAAAAGCTGAGCAATGGCTTTCTGGGTCAGCCAAACATCCTGGTCCTGCACCCGTACTTCAATTCCATCTTCGTGGGCATCCCTGGTAAACACAAGAAAATCCACCGTGCTGTTGCGGATCTGAAACGTATCTTTTTTGCGATCAGGCATGTTCCTTCACCTCAGGGAATGATTTTCTCACAGTCACTTCCATCTGCGGATACGGGATGGAGATGCGCTGCGCATCAAACGCCTCCTTGATCTGCTCCAGCAGATCGTGGTAGACCGTCCAGTAATCGGAATTGGCGCACCAGACCCGCACCGCATACTCCAGCGCACTGTCCCCGTAGCGCAGCAGGCGGATGAACGGCGCGGGGTCACTGAGGGTCAGCTCGTGGCGGTCCACCACCTCGGCGATGGTCCGCTTGACCTGCTCCACCGGCGCATCGTAAGCGGCCGTCACCACCAGGTCCACCCGGCGCAGGTCCTCGGCGCTGTAATTGGTGACCTCCGCGTCCACGACCACGCTGTTGGGCATGAGGATGATGCGGTTGTCCAGCGTCGCCAGCTTCGTGTAGACCATGCCGATCTCCCGGATGGTCCCGCCGGTGGAGCCGATCTCCACGTAGTCCCCTACCTTAAACGGACGGGTGCTGAGGATGGTAAAGCCCCCGGCCAGGTTCGCCAAGCTGTCTTTGACAGAGAGGGAGACGGCCAAGCCGAAGATGCTCACCAACGCCAACAGGGACGAAGCATTGATGCCCAGCGATTCCGCCACGATCATCAGCGTAATAAACCATAGGATGATATTCATCATGGAGCGGATAAAGGTGTGCAGGCTCTTTTCGATCTGCTTGAAGCGGTCCAGCGCCCGGTCCAAAATTTTCAGCACGATGGCCTTCACGATCAGGCAGACCACTAGAAGGATGAGGGCAAAGAAGATGGTCTTCAAAGCCCCCTCCCAGCCGTTTTTCATCAAGGTGTGGACGCCAGCCTCCACACTGCTCTCCAATTGTCCGGTGTCAATGTTCGTATCCATAGGCTGCGATGACCCCTTTCTCAACAAAGTTCGCGGGTTTTGTGGAAAAAAAGAAGGGCAAAGCCAAGGCTTTGCCCTTCTCAGAGAGGTTAAGAATTAGCCCTCGATCTCGGTGACAACACCGGAACCGACGGTACGGCCGCCCTCGCGGATAGCGAAGCGCAGGCCCTTCTCGATGGCGATGGGGGTGATCAGCTCCACGTTCATGTCGACGTTATCGCCGGGCATGCACATCTCGGTGCCCTCGGGCAGGGTGATGATGCCGGTAACGTCGGTGGTACGGAAGTAGAACTGGGGACGATAGTTGTTGAAGAAGGGGGTGTGACGGCCGCCCTCGTCCTTGGACAGGACATAAACCTGGCCAGAGAACTTGGTGTGGGGGTGGATGGAGCCGGGCTTAGCCAGAACCTGGCCTCTCTCGATCTCCTTCTTGTCGATACCACGCAGCAGGGTGCCGACGTTGTCGCCAGCCTCAGCGAAGTCCAGCAGCTTGCGGAACATCTCGATGCCGGTGATAACGGACTTCTTGCTCTCCTCGGCCAGGCCGACGATCTCGACGGGGTCGCCCATCTTGATCTGGCCACGCTCGACTCTACCGGTAGCAACGGTGCCACGGCCGGTGATGGTGAAGACGTCCTCGACGGGCATCAGGAAGGGCAGCGAGTCATCACGGGGAGGAGTGGGGATGTAGTCGTCGACTGCGTCCATCAGCTCCTTGATGCAGGCATACTCAGGAGCGTTGGGATCCTGAGACTCGCAGGTCAGGGCGTTCAGAGCGGAACCCTTGATGACGGGCAGGTCGTCGCCGGGGAAGTCATACTTGCTCAGCAGCTCACGGACCTCCATCTCGACCAGCTCCAGCAGCTCCTCGTCGTCCAGCAGGTCGACCTTGTTCAGGAACACGACGATAGCGGGCACGCCCACCTGACGGGCCAGCAGGATGTGCTCACGGGTCTGAGCCATGGGGCCGTCGGTAGCAGCGATGACCAGGATAGCGCCGTCCATCTGAGCAGCGCCGGTGATCATGTTCTTGATATAGTCGGCGTGGCCCGGGCAGTCGACGTGCGCATAGTGGCGGCCCTTGATCTCGGTGCCGTCAAGGCCGATGCGGTCGTCGGTCTGGTACTCAACGTGAGCGGTGTTGATCGTGATGCCACGAGCCTTTTCTTCTGGAGCCTTATCGATCTGGTCGTAGGCAGCGAACTCGGCGCTGTTCGGGTCAGCCAGGGACAGAACCTTGGTGATCGCAGCGGTCAGGGTGGTCTTGCCGTGGTCGATATGGCCGATGGTGCCGATATTGACATGGGGCTTGGTTCTATTGTACATCTGCTTTGCCATTAGAATATCCTCCTAATTCTAAAATAATGTTGTGACTTACTCTCTTATAAGGCACATTGTGCCGGTTGCGCAGGTCAGTTGCTGCCGTGGATGATCTTCTCCTGAAGCGACTTCGGCAGCTCTACGAAGTGGCTGGGCTCCATGCTGTAGGTCGCGCGGCCCTGCGTTTTGCTGCGCAGATCGGTCGCATAGCCGAACATGGATGCCAGCGGCACGTTTGCAGTGACGATCGCCGCACCGTTGCGGATGTCCGTGCCGGCGATCTGACCGCGGCGGGCATTGATATCGCCCATGACGTCGCCCATATAGCTTTCCGGCGCCGTAACGACGACCTTCATGATGGGTTCGAGGAGCGTCGGGCCCGCCTTCTGGCAGGCTTCCTTGAATGCCATGCTGCCGCAGATCTTAAACGCCATCTCGGACGAGTCGACCTCGTGATACGAGCCGTCGAGCAGCGTGACTTTCACGTCCACGACCTCATAGCCCGCAAGCACGCCGGACTGCATCGCGCCCTGGATGCCCTGATCCACACAGGGGATAAACTCTTTCGGGATCGCACCGCCGGTGATCTGGTTGATGAACTCGTAGCCCTTGCCGGGTTCGTTGGGTTCCACCATGAGCTTGACGTGTGCAAACTGGCCTTTGCCGCCGGTCTGGCGCGCGTAGCGCGTGTCCACCGTAGCGGCCTTGGTGACGGTCTCTTTGTAGGAGACCTGAGGTCTGCCGACATTCGCCTCGACGCGGAACTCGCGCAGAAGGCGATCGACGATGATCTCCAGATGGAGCTCGCCCATGCCGGCGATGATGGTCTGGCCCGTTTCCTCGTCCGTGTAGGCCTTGAAGGTGGGGTCTTCCTCGGCAAGCTTGCCGAGTGCGATGTCCATCTTCTCCTGCCCGGCCTTGGTCTTGGGCTCGATTGCTACGCGGATGACCGGTTCCGGGAACTCCATCGACTCGAGTACGATCGGGTACTTTTCGTCGCAGAGCGTGTCGCCGGTCGTCGTATTCTTGAGGCCGACCGCCGCCGCGATGTCACCGGAATACACCTGCGTGATATCCTCGCGGTGGTTGGCATGCATCAAAAGGATGCGGCCCAGACGCTCGCGCTGGCCCTTGGTGGAGTTCAGGACGGATTTGCCGGCTTCGATCGTGCCGGAATAGACACGGAAGAACGCCAGACGGCCGACGTACGGGTCGGTCATGATCTTGAAGGCCAGAGCGGAGAACGGCGCGGAATCATCCGCGGAGCGGTGCTCGACCTCATCCGTCTTGGGCACCGTGCCGGTGATCGGCGGGATGTCCAGCGGGGACGGCATATAATCGACGATGGCGTCCAGCAGCTTCTGCACGCCCTTGTTCTTGTAGGACGTGCCGCACACGATCGGGACAAACTTGACCTGCGTCGTGGCCTTGCGGATGGCCGCCTTGATCTTTTCGGTGGGGACTTCCTCACCTTCCAGATACATCTCCATGATCTCGTCGTCGAAATCGGCGACGGCCTCAAGGAGCTGCGTGCGGTACTCTTCGGCCTCGGCGCGCATATCCTCGGGGATCTCCTCGACGCGCATATCCTTGCCAAGATCGTCGTAGTAGACGTCCGCCTTCATCTCGAGCAGGTCGATGATGCCGCGGAAGTCCGCCTCGGAGCCGATCGGCAGCTGGATCGGAACAGCGTTGCAGCGCAGGCGCTCGTGCACCATGTCGACAACGTTGTAGAAGTTCGCGCCCATGATGTCCATCTTATTGATGTAGATCATGCGGGGAACATTGTAGTGGTCAGCCTGTCTCCAGACCGTCTCGGACTGCGGCTCCACGCCGCCCTTGGCACAAAGGACCGTCACGCAGCCGTCGAGCACGCGCAGGCTGCGCTCGACCTCAACGGTGAAGTCGACGTGGCCCGGGGTGTCGATGATGTTGATGCGGTTGCCCTTCCAGAAGCAAGTGGTCGCAGCGCTCGTGATCGTGATGCCGCGCTCCTGCTCCTGCGCCATCCAGTCCATGGTGGCAGTGCCTTCATGGGTCTCACCGAGCTTGTGGTTGACGCCTGTGTAGAACAGAATACGTTCCGTCGTGGTCGTCTTACCGGCGTCGATGTGCGCCATGATGCCAATGTTTCTTGTGTTTTCAAGGGAATATTGTCTGGGCATAATTGATAGCTCCTAGTCGGAAGATTACCAGCGGAAGTGTGCGAACGCCTTGTTGGACTCGGCCATCTTGTGCGTGTCTTCGCGCTTCTTCACAGCAGCGCCGGTGTTGTTGCAGGCATCCATGATCTCGCCTGCGAGGCGCTCCTTCATGGTCTTTTCGCTGCGCTTGCGGGCATAGCCGGTCAGCCAGCGCAGGCCGAGCGTCTGGCGTCTCTCAGGACGCACTTCCATAGGAACCTGGTAGGTCGCGCCACCGACGCGGCGGGCCTTGACTTCGAGGCTCGGCATGATGTTGTTCATGGCTTCGGTAAACGCATCGAGCGGTTCCTTGCCGGTCTTTTCCTTGATGATGTCAAAAGCATCGTACACGACCTTCTGAGCAACACCCTTTTTGCCGTCGAGCATCACGCTGTTGATGAGCTTGGTCACCAGAACGCTGTTGTACATCGGATCCGGCAAAATTTCTCTTTTGGGAACGTTACCTCTTCTGGGCACTATACTTCCCTCCTTCATTAAAAAATGACTTCACAGGTACTCGAAGATGCGGTGCATCTCCGTCTGCGCCCCGAGGTTAACGAATACATATATATCAGTTAACAACAGGGCAAAATTTGCTGTTGGAACTTACTTCTTTCCTGCCTTCGGCCGCTTGGCACCGTACTTGGAACGGGCCTGCATACGTCCGGAAACGCCCTGCGTATCGAGCGTGCCGCGGATGATGTGGTAACGAACGCCAGGAAGGTCCTTGACACGGCCGCCGCGGATCATAACGACGCTATGCTCCTGCAGGTTGTGACCGATGCCCGGGATGTAGGCGGTTACCTCGTAGCCGTTGGTCAGACGCACACGGGCGATCTTACGAAGCGCGGAGTTCGGCTTCTTGGGGGTAGAGGTACGCACGGCAGTGCAGACGCCTCTCTTCTGAGGAGCGCTCAGATTGGTCTCGCGGTTCTTCAGGGTGTTGAGGCCCTTCTGCATGGCGGGAGACGTGGACTTGTAGGTGACTTTCTCTCTGCCCTTTCTCACCAACTGGTTAAAAGTAGGCATGGTTTTCCTCCTTTCCTCGGAAATTTGATATATTTATACGATGCCAAAAAACAGCATCGGATAAACCGTGATTCTGCCGGAAAAATTTCAGGAAATCCCGGCCATTTTTGTGCTTTTTACACAGGCATGACAAATCCGTGGGCGCACGCCCACGCAAAATAGGATTTTAGCATATTGCACAAGATTCGTCAAGCATTTTTATTCAAGACGGAAGCGAAAATTTCACCGGGATATGCAGGCATATCCCGGTGAAACGGTTGGTATTTGGTCGTTTAAAGCGCATTGGAGATGTTGGCGAGATCGGACAGATCCACGCCGTCATCCTCGGGCTCTGCGGGGGCCACTGGCTCCTCATTCGTCTCAAAGTTGCGGTAGCAGGCAAGGCCGCTGCCGGCGGGGATGAGCTTGCCGATGATGACGTTCTCTTTCAGGCCGACGAGATGGTCGATCTTGCCCTTGATGGCGGCATCGGTGAGCACCTTCGTGGTCTCCTGGAAGGACGCGGCCGACAGGAAGCTCTCCGTAGCGAGCGACGCCTTCGTGATGCCCATGAGGACATGCTCGGCCGTGGCGGGCACGAGGTCGGTCTCCCCTGCCGCGATGCGCTCGGCGATGGCGCGGTTGGCCGCACGGAACTCGTGCAGGTCCACGACAGCGCCGGACAGCAGATCCGTGCTGCCGGAATCGTCGATGCGGACCTTGCGCATCATCTGGCGGACGATGATCTCGATGTGCTTATCGTTGATGTCAACGCCCTGCTGACGGTAGACCTTCTGGACCTCCTGAATGATATACTGCTGGCAGGCGTCCACGCCGCAGATGCGCAGCACATCATGCGGGCTGTACGCGCCGCTCGAGAGCGGCTGGCCCTTCGTGACCGTGTCGCCGTTGGCAACGAGGATGCCGGCAGAGTACGGCAGGTTGTAGGTGACGGTCTCACCATCGACCGGGTTGGTGATCGTGACGGCGTAGATGGAGGTCTTCTTCGTCTCCTCGACGCTGACGATGCCGGGGATCTCGGCGAGGGTGGCCATCTTCTTCGGCTTGCGCGCCTCGAACAATTCCTCAACACGCGGGAGGCCCTGCGTGATATCGTCGCCGGCGACGCCGCCGGTGTGGAACGTACGCATGGTCAGCTGCGTGCCCGGCTCGCCGATGGACTGGGCGGCGATGACGCCGACCGCCTCGCCGGCGTTGACCGGCTGGCCGATGGCCAGGTTGATGCCGTAGCACTTAGCGCAGACGCCGCTGCGCGCCTCGCAGGTCATGACGCTGCGGATCTTGACTTCCTCAATGCCGTGCTCCTCGAGCACCTTGGCATCGTCGGGCATGAGCATATGGTCGGTATCGAACAGCACCTCGCCGGTCTTGGGCGACACGACGGGCTCGGCCGGGTAGCGGCCGTGGATGCTCTCGCCGAGGCTCTGGACCTCCTGTCCCTTGTCGAACACAGCGCGGGCCATGATGCCGTCGGTCGTGCCGCAGTCCTCCTCGCGGATGATAACATCCTGCGAGACGTCGACCAGACGGCGGGTCAGGTAACCGGAGTCGGCGGTACGCAGTGCGGTATCGGCCAGGCCCTTACGGGCGCCTCGGGACGAGATGAAGTACTCGAGGACGGACAGGCCTTCGCGGTAGTTGGCCTTGATCGGGATCTCGATGGTCTTACCGGCGGTGTTCGCAATCAGGCCGCGCATGCCGGCGAGCTGACGGATCTGCGCCATGGAACCACGGGCGCCGGAGTCCGCCATCATATAGATCGGGTTGAACTCATCGAGGCAATTCTGCAGGGCCGAGGTGACATCCTTCGTGGTCTTTTCCCACTCGGACACGGCCAGACGGTAGCGCTCGTCCTCGGTGATGAAGCCGCGCTTATACTTCTTCTCGATGGCGATAACCTTCTTCTCCGTGGCGGAGATGAGGGTCTTCTTCTCCTCCGGGACGGTCATGTCCGCGATGGAGATCGTGATGGCGCCGATGGTGGAGTACTTATAGCCAAGGGCCTTGACGTTATCGAGCACCTCGGTCGCAACGGTGAAGCCGTGCTTCTCGATGCAGCGGTCGATGATCTTGCCGAGCTGCTTCTTGCCGACCTTGAAGCTGACCTCAAGGTCGAACATGTGCTCGGGATCGGTACGATCAACGTAGCCGAGATCCTGCGGGATGGGCTCGTTGTAGATGATACGGCCGACGGTCGTCTCGATCGTGCGGTGCAGTGTCTCGCCGTTGACCTCGCGCGCGACGCGCACCAGGATCGGCGCGTGCAGACCGACATCGCCGTAGTTGTAGGCCATGATGGCCTCGTTCGGGTCGCGGTAGACCTTGAGCGGCTTATAGCACGGGAGCTTGCCGTCCTCGGCCTCGGCCTTCTTCTGCGCGGCGACGAAATCGTCTGCGTCGACGATCTCATTGACTGGCAGGTCGGTATCGCCGGCATCGGTCACGAACACCTGCTCGGCGCCCTTCTCGGCCTTGCCGAGGCGGACGTAGGTCAGGTAGTACGCGCCGAGGATCATATCCTGCGTCGGCACGGTGACGGGGTGGCCGTCCTGCGGACGGAGGAGGTTGTTGGCCGAGAGCATGAGGATGCGTGCCTCGGCCTGCGCTTCCGCGGACAGCGGGACGTGGATGGCCATCTGGTCGCCGTCGAAGTCGGCGTTGAACGCGGTGCAGCACAGGGGGTGCAGCTTGAGTGCGCGGCCCTCAACGAGCACGGGCTCGAACGCCTGGATGCCCAGGCGATGGAGCGTCGGCGCGCGGTTGAGCATGACCGGGTGGTCCTTGATGACGACCTCGAGCGCGTCCCAGACCTCGGTACGCTGCTTGTCGACCATCTTCTTGGCGGACTTGATGTTGTTGGCAACGCCATCCTCGACGAGCTTTTTCATGACGAACGGGCGGAAAAGCTCGATGGCCATTTCCTTCGGCACGCCGCACTGATAGAGCTTCAGGTCCGGGCCGACGACGATAACGCTTCGGCCGGAGTAGTCCACGCGCTTGCCGAGCAGGTTCTGACGGAAGCGGCCCTGCTTGCCCTTGAGCATATCGGACAGGGACTTGAGCGCGCGGGAGTTGGCGCCGGTGACGGCGCGGCCGCGGCGGCCATTGTCGATCAGGGCGTCAACGGCTTCCTGCAGCATGCGCTTCTCATTGCGGACGATGATGTCCGGCGCATTGAGCTGCATGAGGCGCTTGAGACGGTTGTTGCGGTTGATGACGCGGCGGTACAGGTCGTTGAGGTCGGACGTGGCGAAACGGCCGCCGTCGAGCTGGACCATGGGGCGGATCTCGGGCGGGATGACCGGCAGAATGTCAATGATCATCCATTCCGGGCGGTTGCCGCTGCGGTGGAAGGCCTCAACGACCTCCAGACGCTTGACGATCTTCGCCTTCTTCTGGCCGCTGGCCTCCTCGAGCTCGGCGCGCAGCTGCTCGGAGAGCTTGGCGCAGTCGATCTGCTGCAGGAGCTTCTTGATGGCCTCGGCGCCCATGCCGGCCTCGAAATCGTCCTCATACTTCTCGCGCATGTCGCGGTACTCTTTTTCGGACAGGATCTGGCAGCGCTGCAGCGGCGTCATGCCGGGGTCAGTGACGATGTACGCACCGAAGTACAGCACCTTTTCCAGCACGCGCGGGGTCAGATCGAGGATCAGGCCCATGCGCGACGGGATGCCCTTGAAATACCAGATGTGGCTCACGGGCGCGGCCAGCTCGATGTGGCCCATGCGCTCGCGGCGGACCTTTGCGCGCGTGACTTCGACGCCGCAGCGGTCGCAGATCTTGCCCTTGTAGCGGATCTTCTTATACTTGCCGCAGTGGCACTCCCAGTCCTTCGTGGGTCCAAAAATGCGCTCGCAGAACAGGCCGTCACGCTCGGGCTTGAGCGTGCGGTAGTTGATGGTCTCTGCCTTGGTGACCTCGCCGTGCGACCACTGGCGGATCTTCTCCGGGGAGGCCAGTCCGATCTGAATGGAGTCAAGATTCGTTAGTTCAAACAAGCAGCCTCGCTCCCTTCGAAATTAGAAGTCGTCGTCCAGGTTGAGATCGTCGTCGCCCAATTCGAGGTCGTCGAAGTCGAAGTCCTCGGCCTCGGCGTTGTCTTCCTCGGCGAAGGCCTCGGGCGTGAGCGTGGGCACGAGTTCATCCTTGAACTCGCTCTCGTGCTCGAAGGGATCCTCGTCGAGGTCCTTGAGTTCGATCTCCTGCCCCTCGCTGTCGAGCACCTTGATGTCCAGCGCCAGGGACTGAAGCTCCTTGATCAAAACGCGGAAGGACTCGGGAATGCCCGGCTCGGGAATGTTCTCGCCCTTGACGATGGCCTCGTAGGTCTTGACGCGGCCCACGGTATCGTCGGACTTGACGGTGAGTATCTCCTGCAGAACGTGGCTGGCGCCGTAGGCTTCCAGCGCCCAGACCTCC
>OLPF01000804.1_pt1 | contig 30130 bp, 23 predicted proteins | sample 1673121 | NCBI WGS metagenome assembly OLPF01 (sample SAMEA3136756, study PRJEB25190) | human gut metagenome
TCAAGCTGCTTTTGTTTTTCCTCTGCGCTACGTTTCCTCATGGTCTGCGTCCTCCCCCCGCGCTGCCGCCGATCTTGATACCCTCGCTCATCTCCCAGCCTCCCTAGCTCTCGTCCGACATGCCGGCATCCGCGCCGTCGGCACACCCGGCGTCGCGCGCCGCAGGGTCCTCGGCGCCGACGCCCTGCGGCCTCAACCCGAAGCTGCCGATGCAGCGGAGTCGAGAAATCGCCTCTCCGAAATGCTCGTCGCGAAGGACGCGGGCTTCCTTCGCCCCGGCGTGCAGGCCGAGCGCGTCGAGCGCGGGCGCGCGGAACTTCTCGACCACATGGAGCATGAGGTGCGCGAGGAAGGCATCCGCCTCGTCATCGGAGTTCTCCTCGATCCACAGGGGCCATTCGCGCATCTGCTCGGCGAACTCGAGCTGATCCGCCGGACAGCTCGGGAGCGTGCCACGGTTGATGCAGACCAGCGCATGCAGGTACTGGAACTGCAGGCGACAAAAATCGGCGTCGCCCAAGAAGCGACCGAAGAGGTGGGCGTATGCCTCCAGGATGAGCTTTGCGATCTCCTCGGCAGAATAGATGCTGGTGTCCATGGTGCTTTCCTCTCGTCTCGAGGGGCCGCCCGGGTCGGGCGACCCCGTTATTGATAGATCTGCGGCGCTAGTGCACGGCCCGAATGATCGCCTCAGCGACGTCGCAATCCGGCACGGAGTAGCCGTATTCCTGTTCGTAGCCGTAGAGGTAGGCGATCATCGCCTCGCAGACCTCCTGGTAGGCCTCATAGACGTCGTCGATGATGCGGCAATCGGCGAGGCTCGCGGCCTTCTCGAGCTCGGCGAGACTCGCGAGCAGGCACTCGTGACGGTAGATGCGCTGGGCGGTCTGGGGCGGAACCGTGGCGATGTACTGTCCGGTCTCGGCGTCGTAGAGGGCGATGCCGTCGGGGGACATGGCGCGGGCATCGAGGTGAGCATCCTCGCGGTCTGCAAGGGCACGCTCGATCTCCTCCTCGCGCTCAGCCTCGAGCTTAGCCTCGTGCTCAAGGTACTTACGCAGGTACTCGGCCTCCTGCTCGGCGAGATAGGCCTCGTATTCGGCCTCGGTCGGCAGGCTGGCGATGTTGGCGGTGTTGCTGGAAGTCATGATGGATCTCCTGTTCAATCGTTGGTTTACGGAGCCCACACACCATGCATGGTGTGTGGGCGGGTTCCTGTGTGGTGAGTGCTAGGGTGCGCTCGGGGTGTGATCGGGGCCGAGTGCCGGCTCAGCGGGCTCCTGCGGGGCTGCCGGACGCGCGCCATCGGGCGGCATGGCCGCCCCAGAGCCTGCTGACGACTGATCAGGCGTCTGAACTTGGGTTTCGTCGCTCGAATCGTCCTCGTTGGCGCGGATGATATCGTCGAGCGTGACCTCACGCAGGAGTTTCGAGGTCGGCAGCGAGCGATGAGGACGCTTGTTGGCGAGAAAGCAAAGCCCCACACGCGGCACGATGAGATGGAGCTCGCGCACGCCGAAGTCAGACGGGTGCTGCTCGTGGAGCCTGCCCTGATTCGCGTCGGTGACGAGCACGTTCGGGCGGCCTGCGGCATCCCACTCCTCGGCGGTCTTAGGTGCCCGATAGAGCGAGCAGCCGTCGAGCTCGACCTCGCCGCAGTCGTCGCCGGTGATGACGGCACCAGAGGCCTCGATGGCGTCTAGCAGCGGCTTCGCATCCTCGAACGCGCGCGTGATCGTGTCTTCCGGCGTGATCCCGGGCGTGTCGTCGGAGCCTTTGCCGCCGTCGTCAGGGACGTCGTTCACGCGGAAGAGCCAGCCGCGCTTGCGGCCCGTAGACATGGACGAAAAACGGCACCATGCATGGAGCTTCGCGGGCGTCCACTCACCGTTCCCGCGCTGGGTGCAGTAGAGCGTCGCGTCCTCGAGGTACTGCGCGGCTTTGTTCGGGTCGCTGTTCTTTCTGACGTCGTAGGCAGCGCGTTTACCTGCGGAATCGCGTGGAACGTAGAACTCGCTGCCGCTCTTAACGATCTCCTCAAGCTCGTCATAGAAGCGGTACTTGCCGACGGCTTTGCCGGTCGGGTTGTTGTGCTGCGCCCAGCATTTATACATTTCAAAGACCTGCTCGAGCATGGTCTTCTCGCCCAGCTTCGGCAGTTCCTCCTCGGCGAACTGGCGCACCGGGTCGGTCGCGAGCTGGTACCTCTGCTTCGCGGCGAGCGTGTAGGCGTTCTCCTTGAGCTCGCCGATGAAGTCCATCTCGACGATGGCGTGATAGTAAATCCAGTTCACGACCGCCGGATGCTGTACCCAGTCGCGCATGCGTCGATCCTCGCGACCCGCCCAGCTCTCGTTAAATGCGAGCATGAGGGTGCGCGTGAACATCGCCTCGGTCTTGTCGTTGAAACCGACTTCACTATTGAGACACCAGATGCCAAAGGCATGATTGCGCCACATGATGGCGCTTTTATACAGGTCACGCGACACGATAATATCGTTGGTAATCCACGCCTTGAGGTAGCCGGAATCACTGACGTAGCCCGAGGGGTTCGATTCGTCGCTCAGCAGCACCGACGCGCCGCGCGTCATGGTGACGTACTCCGGCTTGCCCATCTGGTCGAGGGAAACGCCTGCGATGACGCCGCGACGAGCGTTGTCGCCGCCGTACGCCTCACGGACGACTAGCAGCGTGGAACCCTTGCCGGCGCGGGGTTTTCCGATTAGGAACACCGCCTTCCCGCGGTCAACCCCGGGGGTCGCCGACGCCTGAATGATGCCCCACCATGTCCCACGCCCGAGCGGGTCGGGCATGATTTTCTCGAGCCACGAGAGCGGATCGAACGCCACGCCGCCGTGCTCCTCGGCCAAGGTCGGGTCGTCGTAGACGACGGTGCCGTCCTCGCAGATGTAAGGGTAGGGCACGCGCTCGATGGTGCCGTCCTCGTTGCAGCCGAACGTGAGGCCGGCGAGGCAGCCGTTGATGACGTCGTCATCGGTCATGCGGCGGCCGCGCTTGGTAATAGGATCAATCATCCAGCCGCTGCCCAGCGCCACGAGGCGCGGGTCTTCGCGCTTGACGGGCACGCGTGGGACGAGCTGCACGAGCTGCTGGTAGACCGCGATCGCCGTCTCGTGCGTGCACCCCGGCAGGAACGGCTGAACCATGCGCATGATCTCGGGGCTCGCCTCTTTCGGGCCCAGCGGGCCCTCGATGATGCGGTAGGGGCCCTTGCTCGAGGAGTCACGCTGCATGAGCATGCCCTCGCCGCGCTCGCCGTCCACACCGTAGATATAGCGCGAGCCGAACGACTGCCCCTTCCACTCGAGGAGCTGGGCGACGATATAAGACATGGGGAAGTGGCCCGGATTGACGCGTTTATCGTAGTCGCGCTGATACAAGGGAATCATGCCCGAAGGCACCTTGATCCACGGGTTCTTCTTTTGCTTCGGGTCGTAGACTCTCGTCTCGCGCTTGAGCACCGCTTCGATAACAGCCATGGACTCTTTCATGCCCGGGAAGCGGCCGTCGGCCCAATTCTCGCAGTAGCGGCGGAGCTCGGGGACAAGCTGCTCGCACGCGAACGCCGGCGGCATGATCTGCCGCTGATACGCCGCGTACTCGTCGTTCCAGCGCTCCATCTCGTCCTCGTCATCGAGCTTCTTCGGTAACGGCGGGAGATCGACCTTCATGTTCGTGGCTTTGGCGACGATGTCGTCGACCACGAGCTGCGAAACGCTGATCTGGAACAGCGATTGCGCCCTGATGTCGGGCCTGCGCGCACGGATGTAGCGGTTCACGCGGTAATAGCCGTCAGCGTCAGGGCCGTTATCCTCCGACGCGGACTGAGCCTTGAGGTCTACCGCCTCGTCGTCCGCTGCCACGGACTCGGGAGCGTCGTCGACCACATCGGTCGAGTCGGCAGACGTGTGCGCTGCGTGTTTATCGCTATTAGATTTTCTTATGGTTGTATCCGAAACATTAGTTGCAGTAATATCACAACTAGTTTCGTTGTTGCAGTCCGTCCCGGATACGCTGGCAGGCGTGGGGCGGGCTTCTTCCTTTTTAATCATAGGAATCAGCCACCCGTCACCTAGCGCTCAAAGGTGCAGCTGCTCAGCCACGCCTTGAGTTCGTCAACCGGGTACACGACGCGGCCGCCGAGACGCGCCCACTTCGGGCCGTTCTTCGAGCGACGGCAGCGCCAGTTGCGCAGCGTGCCGACCGAGAGCGAAAGCAACTCGGCGGCACGCTGCTCATCGACTGCGAGGACGTCGAGATCGTCAAGGCTGACGATGAACGCCCTACCGCGTTTGGATACGAATGGAGAAGTCGACATACGAAACTACCCTCCTCAAGGGTCAGTTTCGGTGCTCGACTGATAGTTCCGAAAGGCGGGGCTCGGTCGCCAGTCCTTCCGCGCTGTCGCGGTTCACCGCTGCACATCCTGTGCCGAGCGGTCGGCGAGTGCTCCGGCCGGACGACGAACCCCGGTGCTTATGGAGCGATGCTCTTCGAGACTTAGCGGGTGGTCATCCCGCCGCCCCTGCTGTATACGGTTCATGCTTAATGTATCACTACGCTCATCACGCGTCAATCGCCTTTTGCGCTAGAATTGTATGTACATCAGACCTCTAAGGAGCATCTATGTCACGTCGACGTCTGGAGATCGGCGAAGACAACATCGCCGAGTCGAAGCCAAGGAAATACACCAAGGAGAAAACCAAGACCGTCAATGGTCACAAGGTCACGCACAAGAAGACCTTTTGCGAGATGCAGTGGTACATCAACCTCGACGGCACCGTATCGAAGCACTGCACCCGCACGGTCGGGAACGACACCCGCGCGTGCACGCAGCAGGCGCGGGCGCACGCGCGGAAGCTGCGCGACCTACACCTTCTACCGGGCAGCGGCAACTGGAACATGTACAACGACATGGGCGAGTTCGTCGATAAGGTCTGCATCGCGAGCGTCAAGGCCAACGAGTACGCCTCGCCGCTCAGGCCGAGGACGCAGGCGCGCTACCTGCGCTGCCTCACTCTCTTCCATGAGCGCACGCAAGGCATGCTCATCAAGGACGCCATCGTGCCGGCGACGCTCAGCCGAGTGTTCAAGGACATCGCCGTGAATCACGGCAACCCGTCGGCCAAGCAGTCCGCCAAGATCGTGAGCCGTTACGTCATGGAGGTCGCGCGCAACCGGCAGGTCATCGCATCGAACCCGCTTCGCCCGCTCACGCTCGAGGTCACGGTGCCCGACGAGATGGTCAAGCCGCACCGCGGCGAGGACAAGCCCGAGGGCGGGCAGGCCTTGAGCGCGGAGGAGCGCCGCCGCGTGGTCAACCACCTGCTCAAGATGGATCCGAAGGCACCCGCGCGAAAGCGCTGGTCCGCCGAGCAGATGACCGCGAAACGGCTCAACCTGATCGACATGACGCTCACGCAGGCCACCTGCGGCCTTCGCGTCGGCGAGTGCCGCCTGCTCAAGCGCGAGAACGTCTACACGCGCGACGGCATGTTCATTCTCGAGGTGCTGCCCGAGGCGTCGAAGACCAAGCGTGGCCGCGAGGTGCCCGTCTTCGACGAGCGCGTGGTCAAGCGCCTGCGCCGCCGCCTGCGGAGGCTCCCGAAGGAGCCCGACACCCCGCTGTTCCCCACGCCCGTGACCGGCAAGGTGTGGGAACGCGGGAACTGCCAGAAGGCCGTCCGCGCGTTCTACGACGAGCTCGCAGACGAGCTCGACATCCCGCTTCTGCGCGAGGTGGGCACGCACGTGTGGCGCACAACGCTCAACTCCGAGTGGGCCGACAAGCACGTGCCGGTCGAGCGCCGCGCTGCCTACTTCGGCCACTCGCCCGAGATGAACCGGTCTCGCTACACCGACTTCACCGACCTGACGGCGCTCCGCGAGCAAGTGCAACAGGGTTAAATACCATGAAAGTCTCGCAAAGTTGTATGTACGATTGTATGTACATCAGGCGGTGAAACAGGGTGAAATGGGGTTAAATACCGTGAAAAGCGAAACTGTGATTTATCAGGTGAAATACTGTGACAGGGTGCTTTATCAGGTGATATTTTTTAAGTCCATCATAACCCGGAGGTCGTAGGTTCAAATCCTGCCCCCGCGACCATGAATTTGCCCTCCTAGCTGGGAAATCAGCTAGGAGGTTTTCTTTTATCAAGCGCTCGAAACAGCCAGGGTAATAGGTATGGTAATGAGTATCGTTTGAGGACGTAGCCTATCCCCTGCGCTTGGCAAGCGAATCCCTCAGCGCTCGGAGCACCTCAATCGCCACGGGCAGCTCATCTACATCGAACGAGACTAGAATCTCTTGCACCTCCGCCGAGAGCGCGGCCTTGTCGGGTTTCGGCCCATCGGTCAGGAGCGCATCCGTTCCCACCGAGAGTTCTTCGGCAATCCTCGCGAGCACGGGCAGGCTCAGCTTGGTGTTTCCGGTTTCGATGTGGCTCATGTGCGTGACGGAGATGCCGACCCTTCCCGCCAGCGCCTCCTGCGACAACCCGCACGCTTTGCGGTACCGCCTGATACGTTGACCTATCTCGAAGTACTTCATGCAATCACCGCCCATCGGAATCAAGTCACCTTGAATCCTATGAGCGATTTTTCTTGTCTATAATAGCTGCGATAGGCTGTTTTATGCCTATATAGTTAAAGTTCGGCGCATGCGCATCGAGGATGCGCCGGGTGGCCGCCGGGCAGGGCCGTATATGAGAAGAAAGGTTAGACGAATGAACGAGCAGACAGCCGACTTGCTGCCACGCGTCGCAACTGCGCACGAGTTGATGCACCGCGTGGTCGACCTCCAGAACCGCATCAACCAGCTCACCACGCAGTTCGCTGCCAAGACGGAGAAGAAGTCGAAGCGCCACCCCGTGCTCTACGCAATCGCGGGCTTCCTCATCGCGTTCGCGCTCATCACGAGCACCCCGCTGAAGGCGGTTACCTACCCGCTCACCATCCCCTTCTTCGCAACGGGCGGTATGGAACTTCAGGTGACCGTGTGGAACGTCATCAACCTCGCCGTCTCCGCCGTCATCGGCGCGGTCCTCTACAAGGTCATCGCGAAGTCCGCCGACAAGAGCCGCGCCCAGAAGAACGCCGCCATCGACCGAAACAACGCCCAGGTCGAGGCGAACAACCAAGCCCTCGCGCAAAGCATCGAGCAGACGAAGCGGGAAATCTTCGCCACGCAGCAGCGCTGGGCCGCGGAGGTCGCGCCATGGTACCCGATGGACTACGACAGCATCGACGCCGTGGACTTCTTCCTTACGGCCGTACGCAACCACCGCGCGAGCACCGTGCAGGAGATGGTCAATCTCTACGAGACCGAGCGTCACCAGCGGCGCATGGAACAGGGTCAGCAGCAGATTCTCCAGCAGCAGCGCATAGGCAACATGCTCCAGCTCGGCAACCTCTTCATGCAGGGTCAAATTCTCAATCAGGCGCAGCAGATTAACGCTAACACCGCCAGCGCGAGCAGCAGCCTCGACTGGATAAGCAACGCCATGGGAAGGCGATAAGAGACGTACACAGAGGGGCCGTTTCAGATCCGTGGCGAAACCGCCACGGACTCAGCGGCCACCCGAACGGGCGTGGAGACGCCTCCACGATCGTTCGACAAGCATGCGCAGGCGCATCCCGTCGGAAAGGGAAGCGGAGTCGATATATAGAGAGGAACGAGTCATGAAACAATACACGAGGAGAGGCGCTCTGAAGCTGTTCGGCATCGGGGCGGTTGCTGTGGCGGGCCTCGGGCTTGCGGGATGCAACGGCGCAGAGGGCGGCGCGGGAGCCTCCGAGGCCCCAAGCGAGTCCATGGGCGCATCGCAGGCGTTTGCTCAGCAAGGCGTCTGGATGCAGTGCCGCTCGGATGACTTCCCACAGAAGGACACGACCGTCTCGGCCGTCCTCGTCTTCGACAGAAGCGGCAACGTGACCCGCTACGAAACGGACAGCATAGCGATGAACGGGGGCACGTCCTACGAGGCGCTTACGTTCGGCGACCTCGACGGGCTCTCGAACGATGAGATTGCGGAACTCGCCGCCCAGAAGAACCGCGAACGGTTCGACGCGACGAAGCAGTCCGCCATCGACGAAACGGCCGAATCCCTTGAGTACTACGAGCAGGATGCCGGGTTCTATCAGGATGGCATCGCCAATGCGACCGAAGGGCAGAAGATTAACGAGGCGGCCGAATACGAGGAGCCGGAGGCCGTCCCCTACTCGCTCGCCATCGAGACGGACGGAACCGGGAACAACACGCAGTCCGAGACGCTCAGCTTCGATTCGAGGACTCTGAACGCCGGGTATTTCTATTCCGGGTCGGCCATAGGAAGCGCTCCCGATTCGGTTCTGGACGGCGCGCTCTACGAAGAGAAAGAGGTGTCCATCGAGCTCAAGGTCACGGGCACCCAAACCGTCTACGACACGCTCTTCGGCGGCTACACGGGTCTGTACACCGTCGTTGACGGATGGGACTCAATCTACGAGCTGGACACACCTGATACCGAGGGCATCGAGGTGGACTAGGTGGTCCAAGTTAGCGATTGGGTCAAGACCCACAAGCGGCATGCCGCCGCGCTGATCGCGGTGTTGCTCGCCGCGATCTGTCTTGCGGTCGCGGGTATGTCGTGCTCGACCACGGCGCTGACTCCGCAGCCCGCGCAGGAGGCGGAGGGAGGCTCGAGCGAACCCGGCAGAACGGAAAGCCCGGAGCCCAACGAGGAACCTGAGGCAGGAAATGTCGAAGCCAAGACCGAAGCCGGGGACCAGAGCGAGAGCGCTGCCCCATCGACCGAGCCCGGCAATTCCGCAGCCGAGCCCCCGGCAACAAGCAAGTCGGAAATCCCCGCAGAGAGCGGCGGGGGCACAAGCGGCAATCAGGCATCCACCCACACGCACACATGGAGGGACCACACCGCCACGCGGCAGGTGTGGGTATCCAACATGGTGACGGTGCCCGACTACGAGACGCGAACCATATACGGAGCGCAGCTCTACACGCAGCACTCGGACGGCCAGTGGTACAGCGATGGTGCCGTCTACTGGTTCGAGAACGGTTTCACGAGCAGCGACCTCGCGGCAATCATCAAGGAGAAGATGAAGACCGAAGGCTATATAGGAAACTACGTGAACCGGACCAAAACGGAGCAGGTGCAGGTCGGTTCGCATCAGGAGGACCAAGGCTGGTACGAGACGGAATCCTACGTCGATTACCAGTACTGCGACTGCGGTGCTCGGAAATAGCCGAGCGGACATGCCCCCACTCGAGGCCGCGCCCGATTTCGGATGCGGCCTTTTTCTTTTCGAGCCTCATCCCGTCGCGCCTGACCCCGCTCCCGCCGCCCCCGGTAAAGAATGGGACTTGAACAACGCCGAGCACGCCATCAAGAAGCTGTACCGCGAACTTGCCGATGCTTTGGACATTCCCCTCTTGAACAAAGTGTCTACTCACGTATGGCGAGCCACGCTCAATACCGAGTGGCTGAATAAGGGAGTTCCGGAAATCCAGCGCGCGGCGTACTTCGGCCACAGCCCGGAGGTCAACAGGAGCTACTATACCGACCTCACCGACATCTCGTCTCTAGTTGAGATGCTTCGGCGTCCTGAAGGTGCAAAGTAATGAGTATGGTAATGAGTATCAGCGTGATTTACGGTGATTTATATGGCCACAGAGCGCATCCGATTACCGCAAAATACGCACCGTGAGCTGGGAGGATATAAAGGTTGACCTCGTGATACGAGAAGCGCCATTCGCTTGCCCGGAGGTCGTAGGTTCAAATCCTGCCCCCGCGACCAAGCACGCACAGCTCGGAGGTCATGTGGCCTCCGAGCTTTTTTGTTTTTCATGGCCGAAATTGCCGGGCGATTTGGTCGACTATTGGCCGAATTATCCACGTGGATAGCTTATGCGCCACCACTATGCTTCGAGGCCTATACGAGCCGCCGCAGCGCGCGATTCCTCGTCCAAAGCGACGCATCCCTCAAGGGTGCCCCGCATCTTGACCGTGTCCGCCCAACGGATCGGCGCCTCGGGCAGTGCCAGGTGCCGCAGGTTCGCGCAGTCGCGGAACATCAGATTCAGGTTCTTAGCAGACGAGAAGTCGAACGAGGATAGATCCAGGCTCGTCAGACTCTTACAGCCGGCGAACATGAGGAAGAAGTCGCGCACGGCGGATGTATCGAAGCCCGACAGGTCAACCCATTCAAGCTCTGCGCAGCCCCAAAACATCCCGCTCATGCGACGCACGCCGACCGTCTCGAACCGCGACAGGTCGAGCGACCTGAGCCTGCGGCACCGGCTGAACATGTTCGCCATGGTGGCGGCAGACGAGGTATCGAATCCCGAAACATCGAGCCACGTGAGCTTCGAGCAGCTCGCGAACATCGACGTGAAATCGCGAACTCGTGCGGTGTCGAACCCCGACACATCGATTGCGATGAGCTCGTCGCACCCGTTGAACATGTTGCTCATGTCGGTCACCTGTGATGTGTCGAAATGGGAGACGTCCAGCGTCTGCAGCGACGAACACGCGCTGAACAGGTTCGCCATGTTCGTGACGCGCGACGTATCGACCAGCGAGAGACCCTCGATGCTCTGCAGCTCCCGGCAACCCGCAAACCAGCCCCGCATGCTGACCGGGGCAATGGGCGCCGTGACGAAGGCGCGCGCGACGCCGCTCCACGGCTGAGCCCAGCGCACGGTGTTGGCCTCGGGCATCTCGGGATCGTCTGCGGGCTCGACGATGGACGGATACCCCGTTTCCGGAACCTTGAAAGGACCGGAGAGAAGCTTGAGCCGATACAGCACGTTTCCCTCTGCATAGCTGGAACGCGCGCAGCCCCACGGCGTGGCGCCGAACACGACCAGCGCGGTGCAATCCTCGGCAAGCGCCTCGCCGGTGGCCGGCTGCGTCTCGTAGATCGACGCGTATACCAAAGAGGACTTCGTCATCGGATACCCTTTCTCGAAAAGCAGGCTCGGCGGGAACGCCGCCTGAACGAATGCCCTGCCCAGGCGGCGCGAAGGGCTTTATGCCGCATCAAGGCAGACCGTGCGGCTTTCGGAGGATAGTAAGAAGGTGACCTGCTGGCGCGCGCCGGCGAACAGCAAGCCGTCGCCGTCGCGCAGCACCACGGAGTCACCCCGCTCGAGCGTAGCCACGATCCGCCCGTCGCGCACCACCGTGGTGCCGTTGGAACCCAGCTGCTCGAAGCGCCATATCTCCTGCGCCGTATCGTAAGCAAGGCGCCCGTGCCTGCGGGACACCAGGTAGAAGTCCTCGGAATACGGCAGCATGATATCCGCCTGGTCGGAACCGTCGCCGCGCTTGACGCCAACCGTCATGCCATCGCGGAGCGGATAGCGCTTGTGACCGAACGCCAGGATGCCAAGGGGGGCTTCCGTCATGAGGCAGGGCGTGAGGGACGGTGCCTCGAGGACGTCGCGCTCTGCCATGGCTGCGGTGCCGGCTTCGGGCGCGGTGCCGATCACGGGCGTGGCGCCGGCTTCTGCCACGTCCTCGACGACCGCCTTGCCGCTGAAGACGCCCTCGGGGTTGGCACCCGCGGCCGCGTTCCCGGCAGCCACGGCCGCATCGCCAGCGGCTTCGTCGTGCAAATCCACCTGCTCGTCCAGCGTATCGAAGTAAAAGGACTGCACAATGAGTTCGTCGTCGAGCAGCGCCATGGTCGGGCAGATGGTCACGCGCGGCGACAGGTCGCACCCGAGCTTGCGGTGAAGCTTGGCCTGGACCGCGCCCTCGATGCGCGTGCAAATCTCCGCGGTGCCGTGCCCGTAGTACATCCGCCACGCGGACACGGGAACCTGGATCTCGAAGCGGTCGGGGCACTGGATGTCCGTCACGCCACCGCCCCAGTCGACCAGCCCTCCCATCGCCTTGGACACGACCGCCTCGATGACCTCGCTCGGCGCGGGCGCGACCACCGAATCGCCGCTCAAGCCGGCAATCCACAGGCGGAGCTTGATGATGGGATGAGCATACGAGATGGCGTCGAACAAGCGGGCGAATCTGCGCTCGACGGCGTCGAGCTTGGCGGCGGAGGAGGCATAGGCGCGGTTGGTGCGGCGGCTGTTGCTGTACTTCATGGCGACGTCCTTTCTGGTTGGCTGCCGGTCGTCGAGGCTAGTGTGCCATCGCCCAATCGTCCCGTTGCGCAACCTTGTCCCGCAACAACTCCTGGCAGCCCCGCACCAGCGCTGTCACCACGTCGAGATCCACGGTGTCTGCTGCCTGCTCGGCATCTCGCTGCGGCGCACGTCGATCACGACTGCCGTCGCGTTGTCGCTCCGTTCGCCTCCCGCCTCTGCCGCCTCGAGGACGATGCTGCGCGATGCCGTGCACGGCTCACCGTCGAGGGAGAGCAGCTCTGCTATGCGCGCCGTGGGCAGCTGATCCCACACGCCATCGCTGCACAGAAGAATCTTCATACCCTCCCGCATCGGCATGCTCGCTGTCTGCAAGGGGGCGTTGCCGCCGTTTCGCAGCACATGGTATCCCATCGCGGCGCGAAGCGCATTGCCCCCCGCACGGATGCGGCCCCGATCGTTGCCGAATACGTGCTCAAGCCCACCGTCATCGCACAGGACGTAGGCGGTCGAATCGCCCATCCTGCCGAACACGAGCTCCCCCTCGCACGCAGCCACGGCGACCAGGGTTGCCCCGGACCCCTCGCCCAAACATGAGGACACCTTGCTCACGAATGCATCTACCGAGACGAACGCCTGATACATGCACCACTCGCCGAGCGCCCAGCGACCCGCCGCATCTCCGACAGCATCGAGGGCCGATTTCCATGCCTTGTCGAACGCCCCGCAGCACAACCTGGACATGACGTCGCCGAACGGCGCGCCGCCAATCCCGTCGCTCAAGCAAGCGCAGTCGTCCCCGTACCAAGCGCAGTCCTCGTTGCCCAAACGGGCGCCGCGCTCGCTTGAGGACGCAGCGACGAGCATGAAATCCCGCACATCTGAGATGTCCTCGACGGAATGGCGTTCGACCGGAGCTTCCTGGGAAGCCGCACCATGAGATAGCTCGTCAACGGGCAGGGCAAGGGACTCGGCGCTCATCTCGGAGCCCGAGCCGGCACCCAGGTCGAACCCGACACCACCCAGCTGCTTGTCTTCGTGGTTATGCATGGTCGTATCCTTTCGATTCGACGGATCGTACGACCCGATTCTCCCTGTGCGAATCGCGCACGTTGTGCAACCGTGCATCTGCGTCTACCCGAGCACCTCGAACCGATAGTTCTCGTCGCGCATGCGGGATGCCCATGAAAAGTTGGCGGCACAGTAGTCGCCAGACAGCACACGGCGCGGAAAGATGCAGATAAGATCGCCATGGTGCAATTCGCAGCTATCACCCTGCAGCAGCACCGGCAACGCCTCAAGATCGGCCGGCGTCACCAGCGTGCCGTACCTGCTGCCCTGCCCGTCGGTGCCCACGTCGGCAATTGTCCAGCGCCCACAATCGAACGTGATCTCGCAGTGATGCCGCGAGGCGTACGCCGCACGGGTGACGACTGGGCAGCGCCCGCGGTCAGCGCACCATGCGCGATCCTCGCGACCGATACGCGCGCCCTGCGTCTCCGAAAAGCGGTAGACCGTCACTGCTCGGGCGCCGTCGTCGAGCTGTGTTGAGTAGTCGAGCGGATCAGGGCCAGCCATCACGACGGGCACCAGCTGGGCCTCCCGCAGCGCAGAATCTGTAACGACGGGGGCGATCCCCCCGACACTCACCGGCGTCTCGCGCAAGGCAAAGCCCATCTCCTGACGGTTGTCGCGCGCACCAACCAAGCTCGCGTACACGCACGCCGCGATCACTCCGCGCTGCACGTCCTTGATGGTCTCAACGTTATCGGCGAGCACCATGTCCAGCCGTCCAGTCTCGTCATCAATGGCCTGCCAAAAGCCTGGCAAATCGTAGGCGAGGCCATCGGCCTGGAGCGCCGCGCTGAACGCCGTGCGGAACGCATCGGTCCGGATGAAGTTCGCCTTGAGCTCTTTCCACAAGTCGATATCCAAAAAGATTCGACCCGTCGCTTCGAGGTCGTGCGCGACGTCGCGCGCATTCTCGTCCAACAGCTTAGCTACCCGCGAGCCGCGAGCCGTGCGGTCACGAACCAGATGCGCAAACGACGCGTACCTCGACGTCGCTGAAAAGCTCCGCTGTGCTCGAGCGAGCTCGTCTTGGGGCGACAAGCGGTAGACGCGGCTCGCGTCGTACTTCGATTTAACAGCGTTGTCATATGAGGCGAGCACCTGGCACTCGGGCACGCCCGAGAACTCCCTGCAAAACGCCTTGACGAACGTCTTGAGTGCTTCGGCCATAGCGCGATCCTTCCCTGAGACGACCTGCGACCGCAAGCGACGACCGCAACCTCAATGAATGTATCTGACTCAGCCGTTAACGGTTCCTTCCGTGGCAAGTCTTGAATTTCTTCCCACTTCCGCAAGGACACGGATCATTGCGCCCCACATTAGCGTAAGAATCGGCATCGACCGCGGTATCGGCATACGAACGATCGACCACCTCGAAAAAGGGGCAGTCTTCGAACATGAGAGCGAGATCGGTGCCCTCAGGAATGGAAAACGGCCATCCCTTGAGGTTGTCAAGCGAGGTGCAATCTGCGAACATCCAGCTCATGTCGGAGGCAGACGAGGTGTCGAAGCCCGAGACGTCGAGGGATCTCAGGGAAGAGCAGCCTGCGAACATGCACGTGAAATCCTCAACACGACGCGTATCAAAACGCGAGACATCGAGTTGCCTCAGATTTCCGTCGTTGAAGAACATGTGACGCATGTTCGTGACGCGGGACGTATCGAACCGCGAGACGTCGAGCTTCCGCAGCGACGAGCAGCCGTTGAACATCGACTTGAACGACTCTACATGCGGCGTCCTGAAGCTGGAGACGTCGAGCGCCTCGAGCCCGCCGCAGCCGTAGAACATCCAGCCCATGTCCGTGGCAGACGAGGTGTCGAACCCCGAGACGTCGAGCTCCCGCAGCGAGGAGCAGCCGCAGAACATCGACTTGAACGACTCGACGTGCGCCGTCCTGAAGCCGGAGACGTCGAGCCGTCGCAGCGAGGAGCAGTCGTTGAACATGAAGTCAAATGACTGGACCTTGTCCGTCTTGAAGCGTCCAACATCCAACACGACGAGCGCCGAGCATCCATTGAACATGCTGGTCATGGAGATGACCTTCGATGTGTCGAAGCCACCCACGTTGATCCCCTGCAGCGCCGCGCACCCGTGGAACATGGCATTCATGCGCTCGACCTGCGAGGTGTCGAACCCGAACACGTCCACGTATTCGAGCGACGAGCAATCGTGGAACATGAACTGCATGTCGGTCACCGCAGAGGTGTCCAGGCGGTCGATGTGCAGCAACTCGGTAAGGTTTTTGCACCCTGCAAACCACGCGCGCATCCTCGCAGGGCGAACCTTGGTCAAAAAGTCGACGATTTTGATACTCTGCCAGGGAGAATCGCTTTGCCACTCCTTCACGCCCCACCCAGCGCAGCTCATGTCGTAGCACGGCCCCACGTGTTCGGCAGCGTACGTCACGCCGCGGTAACGGTATTCCCGAATGTCTACGGTTTGCTTGCTGTCGCCGAAGACGAGCAGGTCGGCCTCTGCGTCCGAAAACGGCGTGCCATCGGGGCCGGTCAGCTTGTACACGCCGGCGAGTACGACGCCCGACTCGACACGGGCACCCTGCTCGGAGCCGCCCCCATCCTCGAGCGTCGGCGTGACTTCGGGCACGTACGTCATCTGCTGGAAACGCTCGTCATCCGTACCCTCCGCCACCCGCGTGAGCAGGCGACGAATATGGAGGCGATCGCGGTCGCGCGGATCCCAGGCGGTGCAGAGCGCGATCGCCTGGCCAAGCAGCAACTCGCGCTCCTCATTCATATAGTCTGGGAGGCTCAGGCTATCGCGCTTCTCCTCGATCAGTGCACGAAACGCATCGTCGTCATCGAACTTCACCTCTCCACGCCAGAAGCCCGAAACATCGCCGCGTTTGGCGTACTGCACCGAATACCTCGGCGCCTTGCGCAGCGCGAGCTGGTACATCAGGGCGCCGAGCGACCAAAGATCGACCTCTGGGTCGTTGCGCAGGTCATACAGCTCATCGTGCTCGCGGCAGGCTTCCGAATCCCTCTCTCGCAGCGCGAGCTTGGGGATTGACTCCGGGGCGCAGTACTCCACCATGCCCATACGCGGGTGCACGCCCGGCGCAAATGAAGGGGTTACGTCCTCGTCCGCATACTTAGACTGGCCGAAGTCGATCAGATAGACCCAATCGAAGACCCCGTCATCCGAAGAGCGCCGCACGTACACGTTCCAAGGCGACAGGTCGGCATGGGCGATCCCCCTCTTCTTCCCCTTCCCTTGCTCGGCAAGAAGGTCGAGTACATCCAGCATGCGCAGGCCGAACGTCGCGACCTGACCCGCTCCGAACGGCTCGTGATGTTTCTGCAAGACCTTATCGAGCCGCTCGGCGGGGCTGCCGACCTCCTCCATGAGGAAGGCGGGGCTGCACGTGACGCCGCCAGCCCCGTCGTCGATCACGAAGAACCCGCACGCGTAGGCCTGCGGCACGTGGCCGTCGAGCCCGTCGAGCGCGCAGAGCATATCGTACTCATCGTATAGAGCGCCCCATTTCGCCTTGCGGCGGAGACGCTCGCCTGCCCGGTACGGCTCCGGAAAGCGCTTGAACACCTTGAGGATGCCGCCGACCGGCAGGCCGGGCTGGATCGGCACGCGGTAGATCGTGGCGTAGCCGCCCTCGTCAATCCGGCTTGCGGTCAGCGGATCGATGGACGACGAGCCGTTCTTTCCGACAGCCGGCGCGTTGTACCACACGGCCTCCAACCGGATGTGCTCTCCCATGCCCTTCTCCCCTGCTCACATGCGAAGATACCTGCGCTACACCATGAACTTCATCCAGGCCGACTCGGCGAATGACAGCTCGTCGCCAGAGGCGAGCTCGGTCTTGGAACCTTTGGTCAGCTTTTGAACAGACCCGTCGAGATGGCGCACCTTGGTGCCGTTCACATCGTGCTGCTCATAGCTCCAGGTGCCGCCGGCGCACGTGAACGTGCCGTGCCGCTGTGACACGTACTTGAATGTACGTATCGAGGGCAGCACGATATCGGGCGCAGGGTCACTGCTGCGACGCGCAACGCCGATCACGTCGCCGGGCCGCACCACGTACGTCCCCATCGCGGGATCCTCGGGCGCCAGGCGAGCCAAGCGCGAGGATGGGTCGTCTTGCTCATCATCGTTGCCCAGCTGCGGCGTCATAGACGGTGCGATCGTACTCGAGAAAGCCGAGTCACCGCCTGCCGGGGTAATCGAGCCCTCAGCGGCCACAGACGGGAAGGCCGACTCAATCCACCCCATGAGACCGTCGACGCGTTGGAGAGTCCGCGCGTGCTCGTACGCCATCTGCAGCGAGTAGATTGTCTCGCCCTCGTAGTAGCAATACGGCGCCCCGTCGCGCTGGACCTCGATCCTACGTGCTACCAGCACCGCGTCCACACGGTCGACATCGACCAAGCTCAGCGGCAGGCAGAAGAAGACCTCGCCGCCCTTGCTGCGCTTCGGATTCCACGACGGGATGGCGCTGGAGAACATGTAGCGCGCCCGCGTCTGCGCAAGCTCGCACGCGTCACTCAGCGCCCGCCACAGCGATCGGCGCAGGCGCTCGTCGCCGTCCACGATTCCCTTCAAGGGCTCGAGGAGCTCCTGGCGTTTCTTGGGATCGGATTCGCGCTCCGCCTCATCGATGAGGGGCGCCGCTTCAGCAGAACCCGCGAACAGCACGCGCAGGGCGGAGGGTTCGACGCGGTTCCAGCGCAGCATCAGATGCTCGAAGTCCGGCACGAGCTCGAAGGAGCCGTCGTACACGACGTCGGTCAGGGTTCGGTAGTACACGGCTCGCTGGGGCATGTCGGTGCCGAGTGCGCGGACAAGGCGCTTGCCAGCATTGCCCGAGCCCTTAGTGCAGAACGACTTGACGATCCATTCGGCTTTAGCCTTGCTGTTCGGCTCACAGAAGCAGTAGATGTCCTCGAAGTTACGGTTGACCAAACCCGTGCAGAAGACCGCGAACTTGCCCTGGGCATCCTGTCCGTAGCGAATCTTCTCCTCGTCCAGCAGATGCAGAAACGTACCGTTGAGATACCAGCTGAGAATCTCATGGCCGCCGTCACGATCGGTAAACGACCACGGCTCAGGCAGAGCGAGGTCCATGAGCTGCTTATATGCGCTATCCGACACGTAGGCAAAATCCCACAGCCTCTGGTAGGGGCGTTGGGAACCGTCCTCGCGATCGACGCCGTAGGTGTAGTACGGCTTGGGATTATTGCGCGCCGGCTTCTTGTTTGGGTCGTTCTGCTTGAGCTTCACCACAAACACTTGCTCCTCGCCCGCTTGGTCGCGGACGGACACCTGGAAGCGGATGATGTCGCGCATGCACTTGTAGGACTTATCGGCAAACGCCAGTTTCCAGCCCACCTTGAGAAGGTCTTCCGCATCGGTTCCCCCCGTCGTCCTGTTGACCGCCTCACGGGCAGCATTGGTGATAGCGCAGAATTCGAACAGGTCGCCGGTGATGGTATCCATGGCATCAGCCTCCCATGTCAGTGCTTATAAAAAATGATACCGCCATCCAGCGCTCGTCGGACGGTGCCGGCGAGGCATTCCTCAGACGTTAATTGGCGGTTGCAAGGTGCTCGCAGGCGCTCCTCCCGTCGTGGTTGGCAAGGCTACGATATCGCCGGGCGGCGCCCCTGTTGCGCAACACGAAGGGCGCGAGCGCTGCGACGGAAAGCGAGCGCCGCGGCGGCGTGACACCGCAAGCGCTACGGCAAGGGCGCCGGGCAGCCCTCGCGAGCCCGATAGGCGTCCTCCGCCTGCGTCAGGTCAACGAAGCCGTCGGGGATATGCGCCAAGCTCTTGCAGCCGAAGAACAGCCGCGCCGCGTTTCGGATGTTCTCCATGCCACGTCCCTCGTGCGCGATGCGCTCCAGTGCCGTGCAGCCGTCGAACATGCCCTGTGCGCGCAAAACGCCAGAGAGATCCATGGTGCCGAACGCCACCTCGCGCAGCAAGGCGCACCCGTCGAACATATAGCTCTCGTCAATGAGTTCATGGGTTCCCCAGCCCGCCAGGCTCGCACGCTCGATCGGCGTATAGGAGAACATGCCGCGCGCCGCCTGCAGGCGAGGCATGCGCCACATGGACACGTCGAGTTGCGAGAGGGACGAACAGCCGCTGAACAGGAAGTTCGCCTCGCGGACGCTCGCGGTGTCCCACAACGCGCAATCGAGCTGCGACAGGCGCGCGCAAAAGCGGAACATGCCGGAAAGGTTTTCGATACGACCGGTCTGCAGGCCATCGACGCCCGTGATGCGCTCCAGGTTGCAGCAGCCATAGAACATCCGCTCCGCCGTGACGAGCCGCCCGGTTCGCGCGCCGACGAACGAGACCTCGTCGAGCCATGTGCACATCCGGAAGAAATCGGAAGCATCCTCGAGGTTCGGAGCGCCCAGCGCCGCGAAATCGAACGAGAGCAGGCTACGGCATCCGCGAAACATGCTGCCCGCCTCGCGCAGCTCGGGGAAACCGCGCGCAGGGAGGACGACCTCGCGCAGCTCGCGGCAATCTTGAAACATACCCCATGCGCTGCGCAACCGCGAAGCGTCAAATGCCGAAAGATCGATACGGCGCAACTTGGAGCAACCCGCGAACATCTCGCTCGCGTCCTCGGCTCCCGCGCTGCCATCGGGGCACGTCAAGTTTTCCAGACCGTCTACGGCGGTCAGGTGGAGGAAACCGGCGAACAATCGATCCAAGCGCTCCACCTGCGCACCGGACTGCACGCTCACCGCGTGGACTTGGTCGGCGATCTGCTGCCAGGGAACCTCGTCCGCACACGGGACGAAGCCGTCGACCACCAGCGTTCCGCCGTCGTCCAGATACCAACCTTCGTCGCTACGCATGCGGAACCTCGCTTCCTCGTTCGGGACATGGGAGCAGTCGATAGGATGCTTCGCCTAGCTGAAGTTTACCGCACGCCATCGCGCTGTTGCGCACCTGCAGGCTCCCCGGCGAAAACGCAGCCTTGCCAGCGGAAAGCGCTTGTCATACGCTAGGCGAGCTCCATCTCATGTGAAACGAAAGGCTCCCATGGACGCGTTCATGCGTTTTGCTCTCAACGTGCGCGAAATCGTGCGAAAAGACCCCGTGCTTGTCGTGGCCATCGTGCTGGCGATCATCTCGTGCGCCGCCGTCCCGCCCGACGCTGCCTATGCGGAATACGTCGACCTTCGCACCATCGGCATGCTCTTCAGCCTCATGACGATCATGGCCGGGCTCTCGCGTCTCGGCGTGTTCCGCATCGCCTGCCGGCATCTCCTAAGCGCCGTACGCGGACCCCGACGCCTCGCGCTCGTACTCACGCTCCTCGCCTTCTTCTCGAGTATGCTCATCACGAACGACGTCGCCCTCGTGACGTTCGTCCCCTTCGCCCTGCTGGCGCTGCGCACGCTCGATTCCCCACGCCATGCATGCTTCACCGTGGTCATGATGACCATCGCCGCGAACCTCGGCAGCATGCTCACGCCCATCGGCAACCCGCAGAACCTCTACCTCTACAGCGCAACGCACATGCGGATCGGCGAGTTCGTGCTCCTCATGCTGCCCTATGCCGTGGCGGCACTGGTGCTGCTCGTAGGCGCGATCGCGTTCTTTGGCCGAATCCCGGAGCACGCGAAGGGAACGGCGGCGCGCGGCGTGGGCGCGGGCAGCCCGGCAGCCGGCGAGACCCCGCAGCTCGCCAGCGATGCCGACGACCCCGCACCCTCCCCGCTCCGCGTGCTCCCCTGGGCGGCACTTTTCGTACTCGCCCTGCTTTCCGTCGCGCATATCCTCCCCTACCAGGCAATCGTCGCGGTAACCATCGTCGTGGCGCTTGCCGCAGACCGCCGCGCGCTTCTGCATGTGGACTACGCGCTGCTGTTCACGTTCATCGCGTTCTTCGTCTTCGTGGGCAACGTCGGCCGCATCGAGGTGGTGAGCGCCGCGCTTGCCCAGCTCATCGATGGTCACGAGCTCGCCGTCTCCGTCATCGCGAGCCAAGTGCTCTCGAATGTGCCTGCCGCCATCTTGCTCTCCGGCTTCACGTCGAACTTCGCTGCGCTCATCGTGGGCACGAACCTCGGCGGCCTGGGTACGCTCATCGCGTCCATGGCGAGCCTCATCTCGTATAAACAGGTAGCACTCGTGCTCCCGCGCGAGAAGGGCCGCTATTTCATGCTGTTCACCGTGTGGAACATCGCGTTCCTCGCCGTACTTGCGGTGCTTGCCGCCGTGTTGGAGGTGCTATGAGCAACAGCCGAACTACCCGCACGCAAACCGCCCCTTCACTCGAAGATTTCGCAGTTTGGAGCGTCCAGCCCAACCGAACAGACGCCATCGAGCTTATAGATGGACAATCCGCCACGCGCGTGCCCGAGCTTGTGCCGCTTCGCTACGAGCGCATGGGCGCCTCACCTTTCACGTTCTTTCGCGGCACGGCCATCATCATGGCGCACGACCTCGCCACGCTGCCGGTCAGCGGCATCGAAGTGCAGTGCATCGGCGACGCGCACATCGCGAACTTCGGCGTCTTCTCGAGCCCCACGCGCCATCTCGTGTTCGATGTTAACGACTTCGATGAAACCGCACCGGGCCCATGGGAATGGGATATCAAGCGCCTCGCCGCGAGCGTCGAGATTTGCGGGCGCGACCGGGGCTTCGCCAAGAAAGACCGCCGAGACGCCGTGCGCGCCTGCGCCAAGCAGTACCGCCGCTCGCTCTACAGCTTCGCCAAGATGGGGGAGCTCGATGTGTGGTATGCGCACCTTGACGTAGAGCAGGCGCTCGACGAGTTCGAGCGCGACCTCCATGGCAAGACCGGGCGCACCGTGCGCCGCGCGGTTGAGAAGGCGCGCCAGAAGGATAACCAGCGCGCCGCCGATAAGCTCGCCCATCGAGTCGGCGATGCGCTGCGCTTCAACTCGCAGCCTCCCGAACTCGTGCCCCTTAGCGACCTTGAGGCGCTCCAGGGCTACACCGACAGCAACGAACTCTTTGCAGCCTTGCAGGAGCTGCTTGACTCCTATCTCGCGAGCCTCCCCTACGATCGGCGCATGTTGCTGGAGCACTACCACGTGCACGACGCGGCACGCAAGGTCGTGGGCGTGGGCAGCGTGGGCACGCGTGCATGGATTGCGCTGCTCACCGGCAAAAACGCCGACGACCCGCTTATCCTGCAGGCCAAGGAGGCGAGCGAGTCCGTAGTCGAGCGCTTCTGGCGGCCCGCGCCCTTTGCCAGCCACGCCGAGCGCGTGGTGCAAGGCCAGCGGCTCGTGCAGTCCACGAGCGACATCTTGCTCGGGTGGACCAAAGCCACCGCGCCCGACGGCACCGCGCGCGATTACTATGTACGCCAGCTCTGGAACGGTAAGGGGTCAATCGACCTTGAGCGCATTGGTGCTGGCAGCTTGGAAAGCGTCGCCCGCTTGTGCGCCCACGCGCTTGCGCACGCACACGCCCGCACCGGCGACGAATTGGCCATATCGGCCTATCTGGACGACGGCGACGCGTTTGAGGACGCGCTCTGGAGCTTCTCGCAGGCATACGCCGACCAGAACGAAGCCGACTACGAGGTCTTCATCACTCGCCACGGCACGCGGGCGTAGTGAATGAAGCCATTTCTTGGCAATCGGGCACCTCAAATTGACTCAGCCCAAAACCAACAAGCCGCGAAGGGCACCTGCACCCTTCGCGGCTTATCTCGTCGGAAGAAATGATAAAACGAACCGGGTTCGTTTTATCATTTTGGGAGGGTATTAGGCCTGAGCCTTGGCGCCGTCGGCCGGAGCCTCGGGGCGCTCACCATGGCCGTAACGAGCCTTACCCATCTGCGACCACTCGGGCTCCTCGTCGGGGATGGAGCCGGCCTCCTTGGTGAAGAGCTCCTTCAAGCAGTTGTATGCCACGAAGATGCCCAGAATCACGATGAGGATTGCGAACACGAGCTGCAGGCCGGAAGTCGCGATGACCGCCATGCCGCCGGCAGCGAGCGCGTTCGCGCAGCTGATGATGCTCTGCACAAGCGAGGTGAACGTGCAGGCGAGCAAGAACGCCACGGGAACGTAGAGCATGAAGCCCTTGCGGCCGGTGCACTTGCAGAACACCGCGAGCGTGATCATGGTCATGCCGCCAAGCAGCTGGTTGGACGCGCCGAAGAGCGGCCAGATGTTGTTGTAACCGCCAAATGCGAGCGCAAAGCCGAGCGCCAGCGTGAGCACGGTGGCGACCCAGGTGTTCGAGAAGACCTTGGCAAGGCCGGTGTTCTCGGCTGCCACATCCTCGGCGGCGTCGTCGCCCTTTGCGAAGAACTCCTGGAACGAGAGGCGGCCGATGCGCGCTACAGCGTCAACCGAGGTCAGCGCGAGTGCGGAGACGCACATGGTCATGAACACGGTGGCCAGCGTCCCGTTCACGCCAAAGGCCATCATGCCGCGCGCCACACCCTGCGAGAAGATCTGGAACGGCGTGCCCTGAAGCGCGCCGGCGGCGCCGGTGTTGTTGATCTGGGAGTACATGATGGCGGCCACCACGATGGCGAGCACGCCCACGAAGGATTCGACAATCATGGCGCCGTAGCCCACGACGACGGTATCCTGCTCCTTCTCGACCTGCTTGGACGAGGTGTTGGTGGAAACGAGGCTATGGAAGCCGGAGAGCGCGCCGCATGCGACCGACACGAACAGCAGCGGGAACAGATAGCTGCCGTTTGCGGCGAGCGCTGAGATGTCGGCGACCATCGGGGCGGTCATCGTGGCCTCGCCGTTGGCGCCGAGCACGAAGATGCCGAGCACCGCGCACACGATCATGACGATCATCATGATGCTCGTGAGGTAGTCACGCGGCTGCTTGAGGGTCTGGATGGGCATAGCTGCAGCAAACAGCAGGTACACCGCGATGACCGCGAACCAGCCAAACTTGCTCAGATACACCGGGAACTGCATGCCCACGGCGAACATGAGAACGAAGAGCACCACGGCAAGCAAGAGCTCTTTCCAACCGCTAAGGCCGAACTTGCGGTTGATCCAACCGAATGCGATAGCAACGAACGTGAAGAGGATCGAGATGGTGCCCGCCGTGCCGCCGGCATAGGAGGCGGCCGCGTCCACGGCGCCATCGGCGGCGAAGGTGGCCTGGAAGGTGCCCGCGACCATGTCCACGAAGGCCGCGATCACGATGATGGTGAACAGCCAGCTAAAGAGCAGGAACAGACGGCGTCCCGTGCGACCGATGTACTTATCGATGAGCTGGGCGAGCGACTTGCCGTTGTTTTTCACACTGGCATAGAGCGCACCGAAGTCGTGCACGGCGCCGAAGAAGATGCCGCCCACGAGCACCCACAGAAGCACCGGCAACCAACCGAACATCATCGCCGCGATAGTACCCGTGACCGGGCCCGCACCGCAGATGGAGCTGAACTGGTGCGAAAACGCCGTGAAGCACGAGGCGGGCGAGAAATTCTTGCCGTCCTCCATGCGTTTGGCAGGGGTAAGAGCCTCGCGATCGATGCCCCAGGTCTTTGCCAGCCATCGACCATATACGAGGTAGCCGGCGGCAAGCACCACCGCGGCCACCACAACGACGACCATTCCGTTCATGACACGTTCCTTCCCTCGGAGCCCCGAAGATGATGCGATCTACATTCGCGCCTGCCGGCTCACCGGCCTGGGCGCATCGCGCGAGCACGGGCAGATACAAAAAAAGCGAGGGCCTCGATATACGACGGCCCTCGCCTTACAGCCGCCCGCGATGAGCGCGGGCTGGCGATATACCAAACCCGCGCTAGCTAATAATCTCACCCGAAATTAGTAGGTAAGCATGCATCGCAGAGCAACCTTTCGTTCTATCGAGCGCGGCCCCGTGCCGCCCTCGCTGCCCTTTCGGCGAACTAGATTGTGTCGCTTTAGTTGAGTGGAGTCAAGGAATGTTACAGAACTGTTGCAGGCTGACGTCTTGTCAAGCACGGAGGAGGGGCTCTGGCGGCGGCGAGCCCCGGCAGCGAGGGCGAATTCGCTTGGCGGGCACGTCCCGCCGCTACGCGAACAGCTTCGCTGCGGCCTCCACCTGCTCCACGGTGCCAACGAGACCAACCTTATCGCCCTTGTGCAGCTCGGTCCGCGCATCGAGGAACAGCGTCACCTCGCCTCCGCGGCGGAGCGCCACCGCGTTGACGCCCGTCTTTGCGCGCAGATCGAGGTCGGCAAGGGTGCTCCCGGCGGCCGTACTTGCTTCGCCCACCAACACCCACTCGAGCTCCACCTCGGAAAGCGACGCCACTAGGCGCTCGAACGCACGCCGCCGCGCACCCTGGGCGTTGTCGCCCAAGGCCTCGTAACCGCTTGCACGCAGCTCGTTCGCGTAATCCTGAATTTGGCGGGGCGTGTAGCCCAAATCGATGAGCGTATGGCGCATAAGCTCGATACCGCCCTCGAGCTCCGGCCTCACGACCTCGTTGGCGCCAGCTGCCGCGAGCGCCTTTAGGCCGTCTTCATCCTCGGCACGCGTCACGATGTGCAGACCAGGCGCGAACAGGCGCGCTTCGTAGGCAATCGCCTCGGCCGCCGCGTCTCCACCGCCCGCGATCACGAGCACGCGCGCTGCATCCAAATGTGCATGAGCCAAAATCTCGGAATTGGCCGCATCTCCCACCAGCACGCACAGGCCATCCGCCTCTGCCTCCTCCGCCGTTTCCAGCTCGCGCTCTACGACCAAACACGGGATATCGAGATTCTTGAGCACCTCGGTCACGCACCTTCCCGCGTGCCCATACCCCACCACGACCACGTGATCGCGCACGTCGCTCGGCGGCTCTTCAAACTGGCGCACACGGCGCTCGTACAGGGCAGCGAGCCGCGCATGCTTGCGCATCCACCCCTCGATGGGGTCGATAAGCTTGAACGCGAACGAATTGAGCGCGATCGACACCACGGCGCCACCCAAAATGAGCGTGTACTGCTCGGCGGTGAGAATCCCCAGCCCCATACCGGTCTGCCCGATGATGAACGAGAACTCGCCAATCTGCGCGAGCCCCACCGCCACCGTGAGCGTGCCATGCAATCCAGCCGAAAGCACTACGCCGAGCACCATGTTGATGAGCCATTTGCCCACCATGATGAGCGCCACGAGCGCAATAAGCTCTCCCACATGCGAAGCGAGGGTCACCGGGTTGACCATCATGCCCACCGAAGCGAAGAAGATGATGGAGAAGAGGTCTTTGAAGGGGATGGCCTCGGCAGCCACGCGATGCGAGAGCTTGGACCCGCTCACCACCACGCCGGCCAGGAAGGCCCCGAGCGCTACCGAGAGATCGAACAGCAGCGAAGCCGCCATGGCCGTGCCGAGCGCGATTACCACCACGGCCAACTGGAAAAGCTCGCTGGGGCAGAAGCGCGCGATCTTGCCGAGCACCCACGGCAGCACGCGCGAGCCCACCACGAGCATAAGCAGCACGAACGCCACCGTTTTAAGCAGCGCTTCGGCAAGGCCCGCCGCCAGCTCGGCGCCCGAGGTCTCGCCCGGGCCGAAGACCACCGGCAGCACCACCAAAATCACGACCGTCGCCAGGTCCTCCACGATGAGCCACCCCGTCGCCACACGGCCGCCATGGCTCTGGTACAGGCCCGCGTCCGTCAGGTTCTTGATGAGGACCACCGTAGACGCGATGCTCACCGAAAGGCCGAGCATGATGCCCGCCTCGGGTGTCCATCCGAACGCCTGCGCCAGCGCATAGCCCGCCACGGTACCCACGGCTATCTGCAAGATAGCTCCCGGCACCGCGATGCCTTTGACCTCGAAGAGGTCCTTGAGCGAGAAATGCAGGCCCGTGCTGAACATCATGAACATGACGCCGACCTCAGACAGCTGGTTCATGGCGTCCGAATCGCCGATGAAGCCCGGCGTAAATGGGCTCACCACGAGCCCGCCAACAAGATAGCCTACGATGGGCGGCAAGCGAAGCGCACGCGCCACAACGCCGCCGGCAAATGCCGCGACGAGCGCGAACACAAAGGTCATAAGCAGAATGGTATCCCCGTGCATATCTCTCCAAATGTTCAAGCGAAAATAGACCGCGCGGCGCGGGCCCTGCGAGCATGTACTATTGGTCTACCCAAAATCAGAGCGCGCCATCCGGTCGGGCTGCGCGCCCAGCGCTTCGCCCTTTTGAGCACGCGGCACCTCCGCAACCGGCAGGGTCGGGCTGCATGCCCAGCGCTTCGCCACCGCGCAGCACCTCGCCGCGCAATCGGACCGCAACCGCGCAACGCTCGCCCCGTCGCCCCTCGCCCCGCCCGCAACCGCGCCGCGCCTGCGCATTCGCTGTGACGTTTGGCGCTTCGCCCTCCTTGTTGCCCCCGCATACTTGCCCGCTAAGGTATCATCCAAGTGACATCCTGCTCGATTTGAGTCACATTCTTGGTGCAGCGCCCCGCGCGCAGCCGCGTGAACCGCCTCAAGCCGAGCGCTTCGGCATTGTACGGTACGCGCAATTCGGGGGAGTTCATGGAAGCAACTGCCATCATTCTTGCTGCGGGCGAGGGCACCCGCATGAAATCCAACCATGCTAAGGTCGCCCACAAGATTCTGGGCAAACCGATGATCGAATGGGTGGCCGACGCGGCGATTGCCGCTGGCTGCCAGCGCATCATCGTGGTCGTGGGCAGCCACGCGCAGGAAGTGCGCGATATCATCGACGCCTCCTATGCGAGCGCCGCGGCATCCATCGAATGCGTGGAACAGGCCGAACGGCTGGGAACGGGCCATGCCGTCAAGGTCGCCCTCTCGGCATGCGGCATCTCGGAAGGACCGGTCGTGGTGCTCAACGGCGACCTGCCGCTCATCCAGCCCGAAACCATCCAGCGATTCGCCGAGACCGTCGCCACCGGAAAAGCCGCGGGCGCCGTGCTCTCGATGCTGCCGCCCGATCCCTTCGGCTACGGCCGCATCGTGCTCGACGACGCGGGATCCCTCATCGAGATCGTCGAACAGAAAGACTGCACGCCCAGCCAGGCCGCCATCCAGGAATGCAACGCCGGCTGCTACGCCTTCGACGGCGCCCTGCTCGCCGCCCACATCGACGAGATCAACAACGACAACGCCCAGGGCGAGTACTATCTGCCCGACATGCTCGCCATCCTGCGCGAGGCCGGACAGCGCGTGACCTCCTTCTGCTGCGACGACTATCGCGACGGCCTCGGCGTCAACAGCCGCGCGCAGCTCGCCGAACTCACCGCCATCGCGCGCGATCGCATCAATGAGGCCCTCATGGCGGAGGGCGTCACCTTTATCGATCCCGCCCTCGCTTGGATCGGGCCGGATTGCACCGTCGGCCGTGACACGGTAGTGTGGCCGCTCACCTTCATGGATGGCACCTGCCACATCGGAGAAGGCTGCGAGGTTGGCCCCAACACGCGCCTCACCAATGTGACCTGCGGCAACGGCTGCTCGCTTAACGAAACCGTTGGCATCGATGTCGTCATCGAGAACGAGGTCACCGTGGGGCCGCGCGCCTATCTGCGGCCCGGCACGCACCTGCTCGATCGCGCCCATGTGGGCACACATGTCGAAATCAAGAAATCCACCATCGGCGAGGGTTCCAAGGTCCCCCACCTCTCGTATATTGGCGACACCACCATGGGAGCGGGCGTAAACATCGGCGCCGGCTCCATCACCTGCAACTACGACGGCGTCCACAAGAACCCGACCACCATCGGCGACAACACGTTCATCGGATCGGACACCATGATGGTCGCGCCCGTGAACATCGGGTCGAACGCGGTGACGGGCGCCGGCGGCACTATTACCAAGGATGTTCCTGACGGTGCACTTGCTATCGAGCGCACCGAGCAGCGCATCATAACCGGCTACTCCGAGCGCAAGATCGCGCGGCAGTAACGGTATCTATTGGCCTCGAACGTTACATCAGTCGAGCAGAAGGAGAAGGGGAACATGCCCATCAACGACCCATCGAAGACGTGTGCCATGCAGAAAACGCTGCGCCTGTACTCGGGCACAGCGAACAGGCCGCTAGCAGAAAAGGTCGCGGACCTATTGGGGGTCGAGCTCTCGGGCCTGGCACTCGAGAAGTTCGCCAACGGCGAGATCTACGCGCGCTTCGATGAGACGGTGCGCGGCGCCGACGTGTTCTTCATCCAGTCCATCTCGGGCGACGTCAACGATGCGCTCATGGAGCTGCTCATTGCCACCGACGCCGCGAAGCGCGCCTCGGCCCGCACCATCACCGCGTGCATCACCCACTACGGCTACGCGCGCCAGGACCGCAAGGCCGCGCCGCGCGAGCCCATCACCGCGCGCCTCGTTGCCAACCTGCTCGAGCGCGCAGGCGTTGACCGTGTCATCACGCTCGACCTGCACCAGGGGCAGATCCAGGGCTTCTTCGACATCCCCGTGAACCATCTCTCCGCGCTGCCGCTCTTTGGCGAGTACTACAACAACATGCACTTCGACACCGACAACCTCGTTGTCGTGTCTCCGGACGTGGGACGCGCCAAGGCTGCGAAGAAGCTCTCCGACATGCTCGATTGCTCGCTCGCAATCGCGCACAAGGGCCGTCCGCGCCACAACGCCGCTGAGGTCATGGGCATCATCGGCGATATCGAGGGCAAGACCTGCATCATCAACGACGACATGATCGACACCGCGGGCACGCTGTGCGCAAGCGTGCGCGAGCTCAAGAAGATGGGCGCCGGCGACATCTATGTGTGCGCTACCCATGGCATCTTCTCCGGCCCCGCCATCGAGCGCCTGAATGACGCCCCGATCGTCGAGTGCGTGGTCACGGACTCCATCCCCGTCGAGGCTGCCGGCAAGATTAAGACCATCACGGTGGCAGACGAGTTCGCCAACGCGATCGCGGCCGTGTACGACGAGGAGAGCGTCTCCAAACTCGTCGGCGGCGACTTCGCGATGTAAGACATCCGCAATCG
>OLPF01000805.1_pt1 | contig 30088 bp, 28 predicted proteins | sample 1673121 | NCBI WGS metagenome assembly OLPF01 (sample SAMEA3136756, study PRJEB25190) | human gut metagenome
GCCGGAACTTCCGGCGGGGGCCGCTTGCATGTTAGCCTTCAATATGGATGGTCCGCTTCTCAGGAACCTTCTTCGCATCCATCTTCGGGATCTCCAGATGGAGCACGCCGTTGGTGTAAGCAGCCTTCACATCCTGCTCCGTGATATTCTCACCCACATAGAAGCTGCGCTGCATTACGCCGGCATAACGTTCCTGACGGAGCATCTTGCCCTTCTTGTTCTCGTTGTCCTTCTCCAGCGTCTTTTCGGCGGAGATGGTCAGATAACCATTGGTCAATTCCAGATGAATTTCATCCTTCTGGAAGCCCGGCAGATCAACGTCCACCTCATAGCCTTCGTCCGTTTCCTTCACGTCGGTCTTCATCATGTTCTGCGCATGCTTGCCGTACAGGGCACGGTCGATGTTGCCAAAGCCACGGAAGAAGTTACGATCGAAATCATCAAAAACATCCATCAAATTTTCACCAAACACAGTGGGAAGATAACTGCTCATATAGAAACCTCCATTCATTTGGCCTTGCATTGCTGGTTTCTTGGCCAGTCATGTAGGGTCTTGCCTCGTGAACCCTTGCGGGTCTTGATTACTTTGTGGTCACTGGCCACCCCGTTCTTTCCTTTCCTGAACGATACTTATATTATAGTCAAAGATCAAAGAAAGTCAATAGCTAAAATCAAATTTTTTCAAAAAAATTTTTACCAGTACCGTTTCCGCCGGAAATACAGGATGCACCCGCCGCAAACCACAACGCACAGCGCAATCACCGCGGGATAGCCATAGGCCCAGTCCAGCTCGGGCATATTGGTAAAGTTCATGCCGTACCAGCCGGCAATCAGAGAAAGGGGCATAAAAATGGTCGTTACAATGGTTAGCAGCTTCATAATCCGGTTCTGGGCAATGTCCACCTGGGCCTGATACTCGCTGCTTACCTGGCTGGCATATTCATGGAGCAGATGCGCCTCATCCTGCAAACGGTTCAAGCGGCGCAGCACGTACTGGAGGCGGCTCTGGCTGCATGCGTCCAGCAGGTCCGCGGCGCTTTCCTGAATGGTCAAAACCAGGTTATTCAGCTGGGCATAGTAGCGGTTGCGGTGATTGAGCTCCTTGCGCAGGGCGCTCATCTGCCGGATGAAGCCCTCGGTGCGGTTTTCCAGCACCGCTTGTTCCAGTACCGAGATCCGATCCTCCAAGGACTGCATTTCGGTGATATCGTCCAGGATCAGCGCCAGGAAGAAGTCCATCATCAGGTCGTCCGCCTGGTCTGCGTGATGCGGGCGCATTTTTTGAACCTTTTCCATGCATGTCGCGGCAATGCCGCTGGGGTCGATGAACAGCACATTGCTTTTCCACCAGACAAAGGCCAGGGACTTCTGGGGTTGTTTGGCTTTGGCGGGAATGTGCAGCTCGCCCCAGATGCGGTCCTCCTCAATGACCAGACGGCACCCCCTGCATTTGGAAAGGTTGTACAGCACCTCGGGGGGCAGCATCCCCTCGGGCAGGCGCAGCTTTTCCAGCTCCTCCGGGCGCACCACGGCCGCTATCTGATGCCAGGTTACCTGCTCGCCCTTGGCAAAGGGCGTGAGCCTTTCCGCAATGTGATAAAACAAGTCAATCTCCTCCTGCCCGCGCCGCATGAGCGCGTAAAAATGCAAAACGGCACCCGACGCAGCTGCGCCTGGGTGCCTGTATATTCAAATGTAACTCTCGTCCTGCCCGAACAGGGGCACAAAGTCCTCCGAGGCGGAGGCGGCCTCCTGCTCATAGCCGGGCAGCTCCAGGGCGCGCATGTGGTCGCGCACCCGCCGGTATTCCCGGGGGGTGATGGTGCGGGTCAGCCCGGGAATGTCCACGCCGTTCAGGGGCACGTATTGGCGCATCAGGCTCACGGGAATCCCCGGCAGATGGTCGTGCACCCAGTCCAGCAGGGCAATGCTCTCCCCGGTGAGCCCGGGAAGAATCAGGTGGCGGATCAGCACGCCCCGGCGCATGATGCCTTCTTCGTCATACTGCGGCGCGCCCACCTGGCGCACCATCTCCGTAATGGCGGCGCTGGCCACCTCAAAGTAGTCCGGGGCCTTGGCGCATAGCTGTCCCATGCGGGGGGAGAAGTGCTTGAGGTCCGGCAGGTAGATATCCATCACGCCCTCCAGGCGCCGGAGGGTTTCGACGGTTTCATAGCCGGAGGTGTTCCATACCAGGGGCACCGGCGGCCGGTAGAGTGCCAGCGTCTCCAGGATGCCCTCCACAAAGGGCGTGGCGGTGATGAAGCTCATGGTGTGCACGCCCATGTCCACCAGGCGGCGCATGTGTTCCGCCAGCTGGGCAGGGGTAAAGTCACGCCCCAGGTTGCGGTGGCTGATGTCCCCGTTCTGGCAGTAGGCGCAGCGCAGGGTGCAGCCGCTGAAAAACAGCGCCCCGGTGCCGCGGGTGCCGCTGATGGGCGGTTCCTCCCAGTAGTGGGGGGCTATGCGCGCCAGGCGCAGGGTGCTGCCCAGGCCGCAAAAGCCGTTGCCCCCCTTGGGAGTACGGCGGGCGTTGCAGTGACGGGGACAGAGGGTACAGTGTTCCATGGCAGGGCCTCCTTGGGAGCCGTTTGATTTTATTGTAGCACCCCTGCAAATGGCGCGCAAGGGGGCGTTTTTTGTCCCTTCGCCCCTTGCAATTCCTTCTGCCCTTGCGTATAATAACTTAGATAGCTGTACAAGGAGGATGCCCCTGTGAGGATGCTTCTGACCGGCGCGTATACGCTAGCCCATGGCAAGCTCGTCCCCCAGGATGTACTGGTGGAGAACGGGCGCATTGTTTCTTCTTTTGGGGAGGGTGTTCAGGCGGACCGTGTGCTTTCCCTTCACGGCCGCCTTGTGGTCCCAGGTCTTGTGGATGTGCACGTGCATCTGCGGGAGCCTGGGTTTTCTTATAAGGAGACGGTGCTCGCGGGGACGCGGGCGGCGGCTCGGGGCGGATACACCACCGTGTGCGCCATGCCCAACCTGAACCCCGCCCCCGATACTCCCGCGCATCTGGCGGTGGAGGAGAAGATCATCCGCCGGGATGCCTGCATTCGCGTGGTGCCCTATGGGTGCATCACCCTGGGGCAGAAGGGTGCGGGGGAGCTGACGGATATGGCCGCCCTGGCGCCCCGGGTGGCCGGCTTTTCCGACGACGGTCGGGGCGTGCAGTCCGAGAGCCTCATGCGCCAGGCCATGGAGCGTTGCAAGGCGGCGGGGAGCATGATCGTGGCCCACTGCGAGGATATGTCCCTGATTCCCGCCGGGGGCGCCATTCACGCGGGCAGCTATGCCGCAGCCCACGGCATCCCGGGGATTCCCTCGGAGAGCGAGTGGGGGCAGATTGCCCGGGACCTGCGCCTGGCCCGGGAGACGGGCTGCCCCTATCATGTGTGCCACATCTCCTGCAAGGAGTCCGTGGCGCTGATCCGCCAGGCCAAGGCAGAGGGCGTGGACGTGACCTGCGAGACCGGCCCCCACTACCTGCTGCTGTCCCAGGACGATTTGCTGGACGAGGGCCGCTTCAAGATGAATCCTCCCCTGCGGGACCGCGCGGACCGGGAAGCCCTGCTGGAGGGCCTCGCCGATGGCACCATTGACATGATCGCCACGGACCACGCCCCCCACGGCCAAGAGGAAAAGGCCAAGGGCCTGCGGGGCTCGGTGATGGGCATTGTGGGCCTGGAGACCGCCTTCCCGCTGCTGTATACGCATCTGGTGCAAAAGGGATTGATCTCCCTGGAGAAGCTCATGGAGCTCATGAGCGGCGCCCCCCGCCGCCGCTTCGGCTTTACGGATGGAGGCATCCTGCCGGGGCAGCGGGCGGAGCTGGCGGTCCTTGACCTGGACAAGCGCTGGAACATCGACCCGGAACGCTTCCTGAGCCTGGGTCGGAGCACGCCCTTTACCGGCTGGGAAGTGCAGGGAGACTGCGTCATGACCCTGTGCGGGGAACGCATGGCCTATAAGGAGGAAGAAACCGTATGATATTCACCGTTACCGGGCAAACGCCCCTTACGGATACCGTTTACCGCCTGGAGCTGGCGGGGGACACCGCCGCCATTACCCGGCCCGGGCAGTTTGTGCAGATCAAGGTGCCGGGGTTCTACCTGCGCCGGCCCATCTCCGTGTGCGACTGGGGCGAAAACAGCCTGACGCTGATCTACAAGGTGGTGGGCCAGGGCACCAAGGCCATGACCAGCCTGGCCCCCGGGGCGGAGCTGGACCTGCTCACGGGGCTGGGCAACGGCTTTGACCCGGCGGCCTGCGGGGACAAGCCCCTGCTGGTGGGCGGCGGCGTGGGCGTGCCGCCCCTGTACGGCCTGTGCAAGCGCCTCATCCAGGCGGGGAAATCCCCGCGGGTGGTCATGGGCTTCAACACCGCCGCGGAGGTTTTCCTCCGGGAGGATTTCGAGGCCCTGGGCGTGCCTGTGTACGTGACCACCGCCGACGGCTCCCAGGGCATCCGCGGCTTTGTCACCGCCGCCCTTGCGGAGACGGACTATGACTTTACCTACGCCTGCGGCCCCGAGCCCATGCTCAAGGCCCTGTACCAGGCCACGGACAAGCCCGGCCAGTACAGCTTCGAGGCCCGCATGGCCTGCGGCTTCGGGGCCTGCATGGGCTGTAGCTGCAAAACCAAGTACGGCACCAAGCGCATCTGCAAGGATGGCCCCGTGCTGAACAAGGAGGAGATCGTATGGTGAGCACCGCCGTAACCCTGTGCGGCGTGGAGCTGGATAACCCGGTGATTCCCGCCAGCGGCACCTTCGGCTTTGGCCAGGAGTTTACCCCCTACTATGACATCAACATCCTGGGCTCCCTGAGCTTCAAGGGCACCACCCGGGAGGCGCGCTTCGGCAACCCTCTGCCCCGCATCGCCGAGTGCCCGGACGGCATGCTCAACAGCGTGGGATTGCAAAACCCCGGCATCGACCATGTGATTGCCGAAGAGCTGCCCGCCCTGCGCAAGATCTTTCATAAGCCCATCATGGCCAACATCAGCGGCTTTTCCCTGGAGGAATACGTGGCCTGCTGCGCCCGCATGGACGCGGAGGAGCAGGTAGCCTTCCTGGAGGTAAACATCTCCTGCCCCAACGTGCGCCACGGGGGCATGGCCTTTGGCACCAGCCCGGAAGCGGCGGCGGAGGTCACCCGGGCGGTGAAGGCCGTGACGAAAAAGCCCGTCATCATGAAGCTCAGCCCCAATGTGGCGGATATTGCGGAAATCGCCCGTGCCTGCGAGGACGCGGGGGCGGACGGCCTGAGCCTCATCAATACCCTGCTGGGCATGCGCATTGACCTGGCCCGCCGCCGCCCGGTGCTGGCCAACGTCATGGGCGGCTATTCCGGCCCCGGGGTGTTCCCGGTGGCCCTGCGCATGGTGTACCAGGTCACCGGCGCGGTGAAAATCCCCGTGGTGGGCATGGGCGGCGTATCCTCCGCCCGGGACGTCATCGAAATGATGATGGCCGGGGCCACGGCGGTGGAGGTGGGCGCGGCCAACCTGGTGGACCCCTACGCCTGCAAGCGCATTATCGAGGAACTGCCCCAGGTCATGGCGGAGCTGGGCATTCGGGACTTGAAGGAAATTCAGCGGGTATAACCCCGATACAGACAAAGGAGGACGTTTATCATGGATCATGACGTGATTATTGCCCTGGACTTTGAAAACCGTGAAAAGACCCTGGCCTTCCTGGACCTGTTCCAGGAGGAAAAGCCCTATGTGAAAATCGGCATGGAGCTGTTCTACGCCGAAGGCCCGTCCATCGTGCGGGAGATCAAGGCCCGGGGACATCGGATTTTCCTGGACCTGAAGCTCCATGACATCCCCAACACGGTGAAAAAGGCCATGCATGTGCTCTCCACCCTGGACGTGGACATGACCAACCTGCACGCGGCGGGCACCATCGCCATGATGGAGGCGGCCAAGGAGGGCCTCACCCGCCCTGACGGCAGCTGTGCCACCCTGCTGGCGGTGACCCAGCTCACCTCCACCAGCGAGGAGCGCATGCAGCAGGAGCTGCTCATCAACGCCTCCATGCCCGACACCGTGAAGCAGTATGCCCGCAACGCCAAGGCGGCGGGCCTGGCCGGCGTGGTGTGCTCGCCCCTGGAGGCAGCCCTGGTGAAGGAAGCCTGCGGCCCCGATTTCCTCACCGTGACCCCCGGCATCCGCTTTGCGGATGGGGACGTGGGGGATCAGGTGCGGGTGATGACCCCCGCCCGCGCCCGGGAAGGCGGCAGCGACTACATCGTGGTGGGCCGTCCCATTACCGCGGCGGCGGACCCCGTGGCGGCCTATCGCCGTTGCGTGAAGGAATTCCTGGGCCAGTGAGCCCCGAAGGAGCGTGAAGGGCCATGGCCCTTGCGGCAGACCATCTTGAGGTAAAAACCGTCCCCGTGGGCATGCTGGCCACCCAGTGCTATGTGCTTTCCTTTCCCGGCCGGGACGACTGCCTGGTTATCGACCCTGGCGCGGAGCCGGAGAAGATCCGCCGGGCCATGGGGGAAAAGCAGCTGGCGGCCATCCTGCTCACCCACGGGCATTTTGACCATATCGGCGCCGTGGCGGCCCTGGCGGGGGACAATACCCCCATCTGGATTCACCGCCTGGACGCGGAGATGCTCACCAACCCGGCGCGCAACCTGTGCCGGATGATCCGCACGGAAATCACCGCGCCCCCGGCTACCCGCCTGCTGGAGGAGGGCGACCGCCTGGAGGCCGCGGGGGTGGAGCTGACGGTGCTCCACACCCCCGGCCACACCCCGGGCAGCGTGTGCTTCCGCTCGGGTAATCATCTCTTCACCGGGGACACGCTGTTCCATGGCGGCTATGGCCGCACGGACTTCCCCGGGGGCAGCCCCGAGGATATGCGCCGCTCCCTGGCGCGCCTGGCGCCTCTGGAAGCGGCGTGCGCCATCTATCCCGGGCATTGACCCTTTCACCATTGATATATAAGGAAGAATTCGCACCTATGCAAGACGAACATCGCACGGCCTTTTTATTGCAGACCGTGACCTCGGAGCTGCGGGACGTGACCCGGCTGTTCCGCATGGACCCCGCCCTGTGGGAGGAAACCCATCAACCGCATTTTATCTGGCATGCCTGGGAGGAGGACGGACGCTTCCACTGCCGCTTTACCCTGGGGCAGGAGGAGCATCACCGGGAAAGCCCCATCCCCGCGTGCGAGGATGCGCGCATTGCCCTGCTGGAGCAGAAGCGCGCCCTGAAGCGCCTGTGCAAGCAGACCCTCTACGACCTGTGCAAGCGCCTGACGGGGGTCACGCCCCCCTGGGGCAGCCTTACGGGCATCCGCCCCACCCGCCTGGTCTACGAGGCCATGGAGCACGGCCTCTCTCTGGAGGCTGCTTGCGCGCAGGTGGGGGAAATCTTCGACGTGTCCCCGGAAAAGCGGCAGCTGCTGCGGGACATTGTGGAGGTGCAGTCCACCCTGCCGCCCCCCTGCGAGCAGGAGATGGACGTGTACGTGGGCATTCCCTTCTGCACCACCCGCTGCGCCTATTGCACCTTCCTCAGCGGTGAGCTGGGCAAAGGCAAGCTGGTGGAGCCGTACCTGGCGGCGCTGTTCCGGGAAATGGCGGCAGGCGCGGACATTCTGGCCCGGAGCGGGCGAAAGCTCCGGGCGGTGTACGTGGGCGGCGGTACTCCCACGGCCCTGAACGCCGACCAGCTCCAGCGCCTGACCCATATGCTCATGAAGCTGTTCCCCGGTGCGGTGGAGTACACCGTGGAGGCCGGGAGGCCCGATACCCTCACCCGGGAAAAGCTGGAGATCATCCGGGACGCGGGGGTGGCCCGCATCAGCATCAACCCCCAGACCATGAACGACCGCACCCTGGAGGTCATCGGCCGCCGGCATACGGTGGCGCAGGTCTACGACGCCTACGCCATGGCCCGGCAGGTGGGCTTTCACCATATCAACATGGACGTGATCGCCGGGCTGCCCGGGGAGGACCTGGCGGACTTTGCCCGCACCATGGCGGGGGCCCGGGAGCTGGCCCCGGAGAGCCTCACCGTGCATACCCTGGCCATCAAGCGCTCCAGCCGCCTGCACCTGGAGCATGCGCCCCTGCCCCCGGCAGAACTGGCCGCGGAAATGGTGCGCATGGGCCACGCCACCGCCGCGGAGCTGGGCATGCGCCCCTATTACCTCTACCGGCAAAAGAACATGGCCGGCAACCAGGAAAACGTGGGCTATGCCCTGCCCGGCCACGCCTGCCAGTACAACGTGGACATCATGGAGGAAACCACCCACATCCTGGCCCTGGGGGCGGGCGGCATTTCCAAGCGCATTTATCCCGACCAGGGCCGCATCGAGCGGGAACCCAACGTCAGCAACATTGAGCAGTACATCGCCCGGGTGGATGAAATGGTGGCCCGCAAGGAGCGGCTGTTCCTGGGCGCGGGCCCGGCGGGGCATGGGGAGGACGGCGGCGGCATAGCCTGAAGCGCGGGGCTTGCAAAGCGCTGGGGAAACTGGTACAATAGGGCTGTGTTTTCGTGGCGTTTTCATGCGCCCCAAAGCCGTGCAAACGGCTTTTCAGGAAGGAGAAAAGAATCACATGCCACAGCATCCGACGTTTATCATAACCATGGAGGATGGCCGCCAGATGAAGGGCGAGCTGTACCCCGAGATTGCTCCCCAGTCCGTGGGCAACTTCATTGCCCTGGCCAACAGCGGCTTCTATGACGGACTGATTTTCCACCGCGTAATCCCCGGATTCATGATCCAGGGCGGCGACCCCAAGGGCACCGGCATGGGCGGCCCCGGCTACTGCATCAAGGGCGAATTCTCCATGAACGGCGTGCCCAACAACCTCAAGCATACCTATGGTGTGCTCAGCATGGCCCGGAGCATGATGCCTGACTCCGCCGGGTCCCAGTTTTTCATTATGACCAGCGACAGCCCCCATCTGGATGGCGCCTATGCCGCCTTTGGCAAGGTGCTGGAAGGCATGGAGGTAGCCGAGGACATCGTCAATACCAAGCGTGACCGCAGCGACCGGCCGCTCACCCCCCAGGTGATGCAGTCCATTCGCGTGGAAACCTATGGTGGCGATTATCCCTTCGAGCAGATGTAACGTAAACCTGTGGAGCGCGGGCGGAAGGGGGTCAACACCCCCGTAACGTCTGCGCTCCTTTCGGCAAAACGGGAGGTGCGTGCGCCATGGAAAAGCAAAAGACGGTGGTCCGCGTGGCGGGCAAGGAATACGCCCTGGTATCCTCCGATCCCCCCGCGTACATGCAGCGGGTGGCTGCCTACGTGGACCGCAAGCTCAGCGAAATGGCCGTGGCCAGCCGTTTGCCCTCCAACATGGTGTCCGTGCTGGCATGCCTGAACATGGCCGACGAGCTCATGAAGAGCCACGATGAGAATACCCGCCTGCGCCGGGAGCTCACCGCCCTGCGCCAGGAGCTGGAGCAGGCGAAAAAGAAATAAGTTTCGCGCATGCGCGCAGATACCAAGGGAGGCTGCCCTCATGGAGAACCTTGCCCCGGCGGGGAGCATGGAAGCACTGGAGCGCGCCGTGGCCGCGGGAGCGGACGCGGTGTATTTGGGCTATGCGGCTTTCAGCGCCCGGGCGGGAGCGGGGAACTTCGACAGCGCCCAGCTGGCCCAGGCCGTGGACTACTGCCACCTGCACGGGGTGCGCGTCCATGTGACCGTGAACACCCTCATCAAGGATGAGGAGCTGGCGGAGGTGGGGGAGGTGCTGTCCCTGCTCAACCGCCTGCGGGTGGACGGCGTACTGGTGCAGGACCTGGCCGTGGCGGATATACTCCGCACGCGCTTTCCGGATTTGCCTGTGCATGCCAGTACCCAAATGGCCCTGCACAATGTCAGCGGCGTGCGCTTTGCCCGGACGCTGGGCTGCGTGCGGGTGGTGCTGGCCCGGGAGTGCGGCCTGGACGTGATCCGGGACGCGGCCCGGGAGGGCCTGGAAATCGAAGTGTTCGGCCACGGCGCCCAGTGCGTGGGAGTGAGCGGGGAGTGCCTGTTTTCCTCCATGCTGGGGGAGCGCAGCGGCAACCGTGGGCGCTGCGCCCAGCCCTGCCGCCTGCCCTATACCTACCGGGGGAAAACCGCCGCCTGGCTCAGCCCGCGGGACGTGTGTCTCCGGGACGACCTGCCCGCCCTGGCCGAGGCGGGGGTTGCGTCGGTGAAGCTGGAGGGCCGGCTCAAGCGCCCCGAGTACGTGGCGGTGACCGCGGCCAGCTACCGAAAGGCCATCGACAGCCTGGAGAATGGACATTTTGCCAAGGCGGGGGAGGACGAACGCCTGGCCCTTCGGCAGATGTTCAACCGGGGAGATTTCATGCGCGGCTACGCCATGGGTGCGGAGGACGCGGCGGTGATTTACCCGGAGCGGGTGAATCACCTGGGCGTGCCCCTGGGCAAAATTGAACGGGTGGAGCGCGGCTTCGCCCGGTTTACGCCCCTGCTGGCCCTCCATGACGGGGACGGCTTGCAGCTGCGGGCGGAGGGCGCCCCGGACCAGGACATGATTTATTCGGGCAAGGAAATCCCCGCGGGGCAGGAGGCGCTTTTGCGCCTGCGCCCGGATATGCGGGTGCGGCCCGGCATGCTGGTCTGCCGCCTGACCGACGCACGGCAGATGGCGCAAGCGGCGGCACTGCCCGAACCGTCCATTGCTGTGGACATGCGTTTGACGGCGTTCCCCGGCCAGCCCCTGACCTTGTGGCTCAGCGACGGGGAAAGCGCCGTGACCGTTACAGGGCCGGAGGCCCAGCAGGCCCGCTCCCGGGCGCTGACGGCGGAGGACGCCGCCCGCTGCCTGGAGAAAACCGGGGACACCTGCTTCAAGGTGCGGGATATTGCCGTGGAGACGGCGGACGCCTTCGCGGCGGTGTCCGTGCTCAACGCCCTGCGCCGGGAAGGCCTGGAAGCCCTGCGCCGGGCGCGGATTGCCGCCCATACCCGGCAGGCGGGCCGGGAGCTACCCGACCGGGCCTATGAGATTCCCGCCGCGCCCCAACCGCCCACGGCCCTGTGCCGTATCCCGGCACAGCTGGATGCGCTGCCCCAGGGCGTGCGGGCGCTTTATCAGCCGGAAATTTATACAGAGGATAGCCTGCGCGCTGCATTGACGGCGCTGAACCGCCCCGTGTGGCTCTGTCTGCCCACCGTGTGCGGGGACGCGACCCTGGACATGCTGGCGGGGCTGGCCGGGCGCTTCCCGGATAAGCTGCTGGGCTATGTGCTGGGCAGCGTGGGACAGCTGGGCCATCCCTGGCCCCTGCCGGTGGCCGCCGGGCCGGGAATTCCCGTGATGAACCGCCGGGCCATGGCCGTGCTGCTGGAAATGGGCTGCGCCTTTGTCACCGCCTCCCCGGAGCTGTCCGCCCGGGAGACCGCGGCGCTGATTGCTGGGGACGCCCCGGCGCTGGTGTGGGCCTATGGCAGGGTGCGGCTGATGCTGCTGCACCACTGTCCGGCCCGGGTGTATCTGGGACTGTATACAGGGCACGCGGCTTGCCGTATGTGCGACGATCATGCGCCCGACGCCCTGGTGGGCCAGGTTTTCACGGACCGGCGGGGGGAGCGCTTCCCGCTGCTGCGCCAACGTTTGCCCGAGGGCTGCCGGGTGGAGCTGCTTAACGCCCTGCCCACGGACCTGCGCCGGCAGGTTTCGGAGCTGGGGGCTGCGCCCCTGAACGTATTCACCCTGGAGGACGCCCGCGAAACCGCGGCCGTGCTTGCCGGGCAGCCATGCACGGAAAAAACCACCACCGGACACTGGAACCGTCCGGTGACATGAACATGCCATAAAGGATGAATCCTTCCATGATGAAAGAACGAACCCTGCGGGTATTGGAGTTTACCAAGATCCGCGATATGCTCACCGAAAAGGCGCTCACGGACCTGGGCGCGGAAAAATGCCAGGCCCTGGTTCCTTCCACCAATTTCCAGGAGGTAACCGCCTGGCAGGAGGAAACCGAGGAGGCCCTGGTGGTGCTCACCTACCTGGGCGGGCATCCCATGGCGCCCTTTACAGATGTGCGCCCCTACCTGAATTTATGCGACAAGGGCGCGACCCTGTCCCCCAAGGCGCTATTGGAAATCGCCGGGCTCATGCGGGCCTGCCGCACGGCCCGGGCTGCCCTGGTTACCGACCGGGAGAACACCCCCCGTTTGAAGGAAAAGGCCGGGCTGCTGGGCTCCTTCCGCAACCTGGAGGACGACATCACAACCGCCATTATCTCCGAGGACGAGATCGCCGACCGGGCCTCCGTGGAGCTGGCCAATATCCGCCGCCACCTGCGCGGCGCCACCGAACGGGTGAAGGAGCGGCTCAACGCCATGATCCGCTCCGCCGCCTACCAGAAGTATTTGCAGGACCCCATCATCACCGTGCGCAACGACCGCTATGTGCTGCCGGTGAAGGCGGAGTACCGCTCCAGCGTTCCCGGCCTGGTGCATGACCAGTCCGCCAGCGGCGCCACGGTGTTTGTGGAGCCCATGGTGGTGGTGGAGATGGGCAACGAGCTCAAGCAGTGGGAGGCCAAGGAAAAGCAGGAGATCGAGCGCATCCTGGCGGCCCTCTCCGCCCAGGTGGCCCCCTATGCCCAGCAGCTCAAGGAGAATGTGGAGCTGCTGGCCGAGCTGGACTTCGCCTTTGCCAAGGGGCTGCTCAGCCGGGAGATGAACGCCGTTACCCCCAAGCTGAACCGGGAGGGCTTTGTCAACATCATCCGCGGGCGGCATCCCCTCATTGACCGGGCGGTGGTGGTGCCCACCAATCTGTGGATGGGCCGGGAGTTCACCACGCTGATTATCACCGGCCCCAACACCGGCGGCAAGACGGTGACCCTGAAAACCGTGGGCCTGTTTACCCTCATGGCCCAGGCGGGCTTGCAGGTCCCCGCGGACCTGGGCACGGAGCTGGCGGTGTTCCAGCAGGTGTTTGCGGACATTGGGGACGAGCAGTCCATCGAACAGAGCCTGTCCACCTTCTCCAGCCACATGACCAACATCGTGGGTATCCTCAACGAGGTGACCCCCTACGACCTGGCGCTCTTTGACGAGCTGGGGGCGGGCACTGATCCCACCGAGGGCGCGGCCCTGGCCCAGACCATCCTCACCTCTCTGCTGGAGAAAAAGGTGCGCACCCTGGCCACCACCCATTACAGCGAATTGAAGGCCTTCGCCCTTTCCACCCCCGGGGTGGAGAATGCCAGCGTGGAGTTCAACGTGGAGACCCTGCGGCCCACCTACCGGCTGTCCATCGGCGTGCCGGGCAAGAGCAACGCCTTTGAAATCAGCCGCAAGCTGGGCCTTTCGGAGGGGCTCATCGAGCAGGCGCGCAAGCTCCTCAGCCAGGAGGACAAGCGCTTTGAGGACGTGATCGCCAACGCGGAGTATCACCGGCAGATCGCCGAAAAGGAGCGGGAGCTGGCCCAGCAGGCCGCGGCGGAAACCACCCGCCTGCGGGACGAGGCCGAGCGCCTCCGCCGGGAGACCGAGGCCAAGCGGGAGCAGAGCCTGCGCAAGGCCAAGGACGAGGCCCGGCGCATCCTGGAAAACGCCCGCCGGGAGTCCGAGCAGGTGCTCAGCGAGCTCAAGCGCATGAAGAAAAACGCCGCCGCCACCCCCGACATGCAGGCGGCCGCCCTGCGCAAGCGCCTGGAGGAGGGCATCGACAGCCTCTCCGAGGGCTTGACCCAGCAGGCCCAGCGGGTGGATCAGCCCCCCAAGACCGTGAAGGTGGGCGACGAGGTGGAGATCCTGCACCTGAAAACCAAGGGCACCGTGCTTTCTGCCCCCGACAGCAAGGGCGAAGTGCTGCTCCAGGCGGGCATCGTCAAGCTCAAGGCCCACCTGAGCCAGCTGCGCCTGGTCAAGGAGGAAAACGCCCCCAAGCAGAAGTCCTCCTTCCATGCCCAGACAGGCGCCATGACCCGGACCGTACCCATGTCCTGCGACGTGCGGGGCATGGCCCTGGACGAGGCCATCCCCGTGGTGGACCAGTACCTGGACGAGGCCGTCATGGCCTCCCTGAACGAGGTGAGCATCATCCATGGCAAGGGTACCGGCGTGCTGCGCAGCGGTATCCAGCAGCATTTGCGCCATCATCCCCATGTGAAGAGCTTTCGCCTGGGCGTATATGGCGAGGGGGAAAGCGGCGTAACCGTGGTCACCCTGAAATAACGACGCACAGGATGCGGATACCCAAGGAGGTGTACAACCGCTTATGAAGGATAAACCCTATATCTTATTGGTGGACGACGACCCCAACATCAGCCGTCTGGTACAGCTGTACCTGGAAAAGGAAGGCTTTGAGGTCAAGACCGCCGACCGGGGGGACGACGCCCTGGCCATGTTTCGCAAGATGCCCCCGGACCTGATGCTCCTGGACGTGATGCTCCCCGGCATGGACGGGTGGCAGGTGTGCCGCACCATCCGCAAGACCAGCACCATCCCGATTATCATGCTCACCGCCAAGGACGAGACCTTCGACAAGGTGCTGGGGCTGGAGCTGGGGGCGGACGACTATATCACCAAGCCCTTTGACACCAAGGAGCTGGTGGCCCGGGTGAAGGCGGTGCTCCGCCGCACCCAAGGCCCGGAGGAGGAAAAGACCGACGTGCTCTCCTTTCCTGGCCTGACCGTGAGCCTGAGCCAGTACGAGTGCCACTACGAGGGGCACCAGGTGGAAATGCCCCCCAAGGAGCTGGAAGTGCTCTATTTCCTGGCCAGCCATGTGAACCAGGTTTTTACCCGGGAGCAGCTGCTGGAACAGGTGTGGGGCTTTGACTTTTTCGGCGACAGCCGCACGGTGGACGTGCATATCAAGCGCCTGCGGGAGAAACTGCCGGGCTGCGAAAAGTACGGCTGGATGATCCGCACGGTGTGGGGTGTGGGGTATAAGTTTGAAATGCGTTGATCGGGGCGAGCAGACCATGTTCGCCCGGCTCTTCTCCATGTTTATGGCGGTGCTGATCCTGGCATTGACGGCGGTGGGCCTGCTGGTCTACGCAACCATGCGCAACCTGCAGATCGATAATCGCCTGGAGGAGCTGAAAAAGGAAGCCCAGGAAATTGCCTATTTGGCAGCCCAGAATACCGTAACCGCAGCCAACCTGCTGCTGGGCATTGAAAATCCCACCCAGGCCTACCTCAACTGGAAGGCAGCCAGCGTCTATGAGGACTTTGGCGCGTACATTCTGGTGCTGGACGGCCGCGGGCAGCTGATGAGCAACCTGAAAGCGGCTTATGTGCAGGACCCGGCCTTTGTGACCTCCCTGAACCAAAAGGAGCTGAACCAGGCGCTGAACGAGGTGCTGGGCGGGGAGGAAATCTCCGTGCGCACCATGGTGGACGGCGCGCCCACCTTTACCGTGGGGGTTCCCTTTGTGCAGAACAATCAGGTGCTGGGCGCGGTGCTGATTCAGACCAAGGCCCAGACCATCGAGGGCGGCACCGGGGACTTTTTGCAAACGATTGTCCTGGTGGGGAGCGGCGCGGCGCTCTTGGCGGCGCTGCTGGTATTTTTCTATACCAGGCGTTTGATACGCCCCTTGAGCGTCATGGCGGACGCGGCGGGGCGCATGGCCCAGGGGCAGTTTGACACTCGGGTGGAGATCAGCCGCACGGCGCCGGAGATGGCGCGCCTGGCGGACAGCTTCAACACCATGGCCGACAAGCTCAGCGAGCTGGAAAGCTCCCGGCGGGAGTTTGTGGCCAATGTGTCCCACGAGCTGCGCAGCCCCATTACCAGCATTCGCGGCTTTGTGGAGGGCATGGAGGATGGCACCATCCCGCCCCAGGAGCACGGCAAGTACCTGCACATCGTGGGGGACGAAACCAAGCGATTGAGCAAGCTCATCAACGATTTGCTCAGCCTTTCCCGCCTGGAGCGGGAGGACGCCCAGCTGCAGCTGACGGACTTTGACATGAACGAAATGCTGCGCCGGGCGGTGATTCGCCGCATGAACGACCTGGACCAGAAGCATATGGAGGTCGAGACGGACTTCCGCCTGGACCCCTGCATGGTGCACGCGGACAGCGACCGCATGGAGCAGGTGGTGGTCAACCTGCTGGACAACGCCATCAAGTTTACCCCCCAGGGCGGCAAGATCCGCCTGACCACGGAAGATACCGGCAGCGTGATCCAGGTCACCGTGTGGGACAACGGCCAGAGCATCCTCCCCGAGGATCGGGACAAGGTGTTCGACCGCTTCTTCACCGCGGACCGGGCGCACACGGCGGGCAAGGGCACCGGCCTGGGCCTGAGCATTTGCAAGCGCATCCTGGAGTTCCACGGGCAGAGCATTCGCCTGGCGGACACCACGGAGGGCGCGGCCTTTGTATTCACCCTGGAAAAGGGAAAAGCAACGGAAGACAAAAAATGAGGAGCTGGGAGTAATGAGGGACCTGCGGGAGATACGCCAGGAGCTGGACCAGGTGGACCGGGAAATGGTACGGCTGTTTGAAAAGCGCATGAATCTTGCACTGGAGGTGGCGCAGTATAAAACCGCCCACGGTATGCCGGTGCTGGACGCTTCCCGGGAGGAGCAGGTGCTGGCCAGCCGGGCCGCCATGCTGCAATCCCCCGCCTGGACCTCGCAAACGCGGACGCTGTTTCAGCAGCTGATGGCCCTGAGCCGCGCCGCCCAGGAGGACTGGATGAAGGGGGCGGCTGAAACATGATTGACCGCCATGTGTTCCTCATCGGCATGCCCGGCAGCGGCAAGAGCAGCCTGGGCAAGCGGCTGGCAGGCCGGCTTCGCATGAGCTATGTGGATACGGACCAGCGCATCTGCGACGCGGCGGGGTGCCCGGTAACGGAGATATTTGCCCGCTATGGGGAGGATGCCTTCCGCAACGCGGAAACCAACGTGCTGGCCCAGGTGGCCTACGAGCCCCCGTCCATTGTGTCCACCGGCGGGGGCATGGTGCTGCGGGACGTGAACTATCAGATCATGCGCAACCACGGGGTCATTGTGCTCATCGACCGCCCCCTGGAAGAGATCATGAGCGACATCAAGCTGGACCGCCGCCCGCTCCTGGCCCAGAAGGGCCTGAAGGAAGTCCCGCGGATCTACCAGCAGCGCATTGACCGCTACCGTGCCGCGGCGGACGCGGTGCTGGACAATTCCCAGGGATACTACAACGGCGTGTATAACCTGGAAAAGCTGGTGCGGGGGCTGTTCCCCCTGGACTGGCGGCTGTAACAAAAGAAAAATATAAGGAAGGGTGCTTCCCATGCATTGGCTTTCCTCTCCCACCGTGCGCTGGGATCGGGGGTTTTTTCGCAAATTACTGGTGGTGTGCCTGCCCATTGTGATTCAGAACCTGATGTCCGCCTCGCTGCATATTATTGACGGGGTGATGATCGGCCAGCTGGGGGACGCGCCTTATGCGGCGGTGACCCAGGCCACCCGCTATGTATTCGTGTATCAGCTGTTTCTGTTCGGCCTGGCGTCGGGTTGCGGCATCTTTTTTAGCCAGCATTGGGGGACGCAGGATGTGAAATCCATGCGCCGGGCCATGGGGCTGTGTTTCCGTGGCGCGCTGGTGCTGGCGGTGCTTTTCGGGGGGCTGGGGCTGCTGTTCCCCCAGGGCGTGATGAGCATTTTCCTGCCCAGGGGGGAGAGCTTTGGCTATGCCATCCAGTACCTGACCATTGTGGCGGCGGGCTTTCTGATTACCGCGGTGGACACGGTCTATGCCACCTGCATGAAGTCCGCCGGGAAAACGGTGATCCCCATGACGGCGGGCATCTGCTCCATCCTGACCAATACGTTCCTGAACTGGATACTGATTTATGGCAACCTGGGGGCGCCTGCCCTGGGCGTGCGCGGGGCGGCCATTGCCACGGTGATTGCCGCGGGGGTGTCCCTGGCCATCAATGTGGGCTGCTCCTATGGGATGAAGCTGCCCTCCGCCTTCCGCTGGCAGGACTGGAAGCTGCCTGACCGGGCGTATCTGACCCAGTTTGCGAAAACCGTGCTTCCCGTGGTGCTCAACGAGGGCTTCTGGAGCATGGGTACGTCTATGTACAGCGTGTTCTATGGCCGGCTGGGCGACGCGGCGGTAGCCGCGGTGGGCATTGTGAACACCGTGGACCAGCTGATCTTTACCATGATTTACGGCATCATGAACGCCACGGCCATTCTGGTGGGCAACCATCTGGGCGCCGGGGACAAGGAGGGCGCGCGGCTCACCGCCCGGCGGCTGATCTTCGCCTGTGTGGTGGTGGGCGCGGTGATGGGCTGCATCCAGCTGAGCGTGAAGGGCCAGCTGGTGAGCGTGTTCAACGTTTCCCAGGAGGCCAAGCAGCTGGCGAACATCATCCTGTTCATTGGCGCGTTCACCATCTGGGTGCGGGCCATCAACAGCATCAACGTGGTGGGCATCCTCCGGGCCGGGGGCGACACGGTATTCAGCATGCTGCTGGATACGGTGGCCCTCTGGGTGGTGGGCGTGCCCCTGGTGGGTATCGCTGCCCTGGTGCTGCACTGGCCGGTATACCTGTGTTATTTATGCACGGTGATGGAGGAGGTCATCAAAATGCTGGTTGGCCTGCCCCGCTTCCGCAGCGGTAAATGGATGAACGACCTAAATCAGCATGCGGAGGCGGAAGCGTAATGGATTATCAATTTGAATTGGTGGGCAAAATCGGCTCCATGGCCCTGATCCGCAAAGAAGATCAGGATATCGACTACAATATTTTCTCCCGCCTGGGCCGGGAACTGAAGCCCGGCATGATCTGGGTAACCAGCGGCGCCACGGAGATTGGCCGCCTGGACTACATCAACCGCACCGGCAAGGAACTCACCGGGGACCCCGAGCAGGACAAGACGGACTATGCCGCCCAGGGCCAGGCCATCCTCATGCAGAATTACCGGCAGTTTATCGCCCCGGAATACGGCGTGCGCCAGGTACTGGTGGAGCATACCCATTTCAACGACCCGGAGAAGCGGGAGCACATCCGCAAGCTGCTGATTCGCGCCGCCAAGCAGGGCACCATCCCCATTGTGAACTACAACGACCCCGTCAGCGACGAGGAAAACCGCAAGATGGAGCTGGCGGCCCGCCGCCGCAGTGGCGATGTGGTGCACGAGTGCGTGGACAACGACGAGACCGCCGCGGTCATTGCCGGGCTGGTGCATGCCCGGATGCTGGTGCTCATGACTTCCACCGAGGGAATTTACCAGGACCCCACTGACCCCACCACCCTGGTGCGGAATGTGACTGGCAAAACCATCGAGGAAGTGGCGGAGAAGGTCCACCTGCTCCAGCAGAGCTGTGTGGGTGCCAGCCGCGCCGGGGCCAACGGCGCCAGGGCCAAGCTGGCCTATGCCCTGGAATCCGTGCGCAACGGTTCCACGGTGATTATCGGCCATGCGCACCATCACCTCAGCGACCTGGTGCAGGGCCGTGTGCCCTGCACGCGCATCGGCGTGGAGTAACGTGCACCTCAATGCAAAATAAAGCGCGGCCCCTTTCCCAGCGCCGGAAACGGCGGGAAGGGGCCGCGCTTTTTTGTTTGCGCGGGATCAATCCCGTGCGGGGGTGCGGCGGAGCTTGTCCAGGTAGACCATGAGCACAGCCACATCCGCGGGGGAAACGCCGGGAATGCGGCTGGCGGCGGCCAGGGAGCGGGGCCGTTGGGCGGCCAGCTTCTGCCGGGCCTCCAGGCGCAAGCCGGTAATCTCCTGGTAGGGGGTATCCTCGGGGAGCAGGGCCTGTTCCATTTGACGGGCCTTGCGGATCTGGGCCTCCTCCTTGGCCAGGTAGCCTTCGTACACCAGGGCAATTTCCGTTTGCTGGCGTACTTCGGGGGGCTGCTGGGACAGTTCCGGCAGCAGTTCCGTGAGGGCGTCCATGGTAATCCCCGGGCGACGCAGCAGCTCGCCAGGGGTCACCGAGGCGGGAGGCACGGGCTGCCCGTGCCGGGTTAGCCAGGCGTCCCGGGCCGGGGTGGGGGGAAGCCCCAGGGAGGTCAGGCGGCTTTTGAGGTGATTGGTTTCGTATTCCTTGCGCAGGGTGCGCTCCAGGCGCTCGGCGGTGGCCAGCCCCGCGGCATAGCCCAGGCGGGTGAGGCGCAGGTCGGCGTTGTCCTGCCGCAGGTAGAGCCGGTGTTCTGCACGGGAAGTCATCATCCGGTAGGGCTCATCCACGCCCTTGGTGGTTAGGTCATCGGCCAATACGCCGATGTAAGCCATGTCCCGGGTGAGAATCACCGGGGGTTTGCCCTGCAGGGCCAGGGCCGCGTTCATACCCGCCATCAGGCCCTGGCAGGCGGCCTCCTCATAGCCGCTGGTGCCGTTGATCTGCCCGGCGAAGTACAGCCCCTGCACCCGTAGGCTTTCAAAGGAGGGGCGCAGCTCCCGGCTGTCGATGCAGTCATATTCAATGGCATAGGCCAGGCGGGTCAGCTCCGCACGCTCCAGGCCGGGGATGGAGCGGTACATCTCCCACTGCACATCCTCGGGCAGGGAGGTGGACATGCCCTGCACGTACCATTCCCGGCTGGCCATGCCCTCCGGCTCCAGGAAAACCTGGTGCCGGTCCTTGTCGGCAAACTTGACAATCTTGTCCTCAATGCTGGGGCAATAGCGGGGGCCTGTGCCGTGGATTTTCCCGCTGTACAGGGGCGCCCGGTGGAGATTCGCCCGGATGATTTCATGGGTGCGGGGCGTGGTCCAGGTGAGGTAGCACATTTGCCGGTTGACCAGGCGCTTTTCCGTCAGGAAGGAAAAGGGCGTCACCGGCTCGTCCCCGGGCTGGGGCGTCATGGCGTCAAAATCAATGGAGCGCACGTCTACCCGGGCGGGGGTGCCCGTCTTGAACCTGCGCAGGTCAAAGCCCAGACGCCGCAATCCGCCGGAGAGACCCGTGGCGCAGGCCAGCCCCTGGGGCCCGCCCTGCCAGGAACCTTCCCCGATGATGATGCGGCTGTCCAGGTATACCCCGCTGGCGATCACCGCCGCACGGCAGGGAATGCGCTGCCCCGTCATGGTGGTAACGGCCACCACCCGGCCGTTTTCCGTTTCGATGCTGTCCACCTCGCCCTGGCGCAGGGTCAGGTGGGGCTGGGACATCAGGGATTGCCGCATGCGGTTTTGATAGGCCTGCTTGTCCGCCTGGGCGCGCAGGGAGTGCACCGCGGGGCCCTTGGCGGTGTTGAGCATGCGGGACTGCAGGAACGTATCGTCAATGGCGCGGCCCATTTCCCCGCCCAGGGCGTCCAGCTCCCGCACCAGGTGCCCCTTGGCGGTGCCGCCGATGACGGGATTGCAGGCCATCAGGGCCACGCCGTCCATGTTCAGTGTGAGTAGCAGGGTTGATATGCCCATGCGCGCGGCGGCCAGGGCGGCTTCACATCCTGCGTGCCCCGCCCCTACCACAACCAGATCCGGCAAAGAAACGCGCCTCCTTCATGCAATGGCTTCAGGTATTATAGCATGAATCCAGGCGCAGGAAAAGAGCGCGTCCGCTGGCCAGGGCCTTATTTTGTGGTGTAGGCCTGGTCCAGGCTGGCGGCCAGCTCCTGAGCGGTGATGTTCCCCTGGACAAATTGACGCATTTGATTTTCATACAGGGTCAGGGCCTGAGCGCTGCTGAAGAAACTGCACTGGAAATAGAGGTACTCCGGATGGTAGCTTTCCATCCATTGGGGAACCAGCACATAACCGTCCTCACCTTCCGGAGGTGTAAACTGCTGCTGCGCAACGTTTTGATACAGGCAAGCATTGCGGCGCGCTGTGGGGTCCGCTACATACAGCAGATCGCCAAGGAACTCCATACACACCTGCGCGTAAGGACTCCCCTTGCGTACCACAAACAGCCAGCAGTTGCCCTGTACCCGCATGGGTGCATCCTCGGTAAGGCGCATGGGAAAGGCATAGGTGTCCAGGGCTTCCAGGCCGTATCCCACCCCGTGGTGAAAGCCACCATCGTAGAGGGAAAGCGACGCGGGCCCCGGACGCTCCTCGGCGGCAGCCAGTGCTTCACCCGTTTCCCGGGCACGGTCTGCCAGCGCAATAAACTCCGGCGAGCTAAATACAATGGGCTTGCCTGATAGCTGCTGCTCCATGGCCCAGCATTGCATCAGCATGTCCGTGAGCCATAGGGTGTTGCGTCCGTCATCCAAGAGATATCCGCAGTTTTCCAGGGTGTGCAAACGCACGTCGCCCACCTTGTCCTCCTTTACCAGGGAGATCCATCGCTGCGCGAAGTCCAGCAACGCTTCAAAGCTTCCGGGCGCTTCTTCCAGGCGTAAACCGGCCGCCTCCCAGGAGGATGGGATGGCATGCATGGCCTGGCTGAAAACAGCGTAGGGCACGCCGTAGATTTCACCGTTTTTGCCGCTTACCAGCTCCCGGAATGGCTGGTATATTTGCGCCATACCCAGCTGGATTTTCTCATTGCTGCTCAAGTCCTCCAGCAGGCCGCTTTGCAGTAGGGCATAGATGTCAACCCAGTTGCTTTGTACCATCATGATGTCCGGGGCATTGACGTCCTGGAGCAAGGCAAGGGCTTCCGCTGTGCTGGAAGGGCCGAACGCCACTTCACAGGTTATTTCAGGATACGTATCCTTCAGCCAGTTTGTCAGCAACTCTTGCGCAGTGGCGGCATACCGGAGCGGAGCTTCCGCCCTGGCCGGCACGGCGGAGACCAGCATGGAACAGCATAACAACAGGTAGGCAATGAATCGTTTCATAGTAGCTTCTCCTTTTGCTTTCTATATGTGGCGTTAGGGAAGAAAGGGATGTTGAGAAAGACAGCTTAGCGGACAGCAGCTTCCACTTCATCCATGGATACGGTCAGCTGGTCCGGAAATGCCTCTAGCGACGTGGATATTTCCATGGTTACCTTAGGCAGCGCTTGAGTGTTGATGCATACGGAGAGATTCATGCCCTGGGGTAAGGGACAGCCGGCTTCGTCCAGTATGCTGATATGATTCAGAACCTCCTGCGCGTCCATATCTGTCATGTGCTCCTGCGCTGTGAACTGCGCTGTGAAATAGATGCCTGTGGCATACGAGGCGCCCTGGACATTTTCCAGTTTCAGCCCCTCAAAGTATGTTTCCTGGGTGGGCAGGTAGGTTTTCTCTGCCAGCATTGGCGTCATGGGCAGGGAAATGTCCTCTTGTGCCTGCCAGGTTGCCAGCACGCTTTGGGAAAAGGGATCGTACTGTGTCACCTGCATATACAGGGTGGCAGGTATTTCAGACTGCGAAGGAACAGACGCAAGCAAGGGCATGCTGAAATACGTGATGCTTCCATCCTCCTGCCATAGGGCGCCTTCCATGGATTCAGCACTGTACGCGGCGGGCAACTCCAGCAGCGCCCGGACGCTGTACAGGGGGAGCTGCAACTCCTGCGCGGCTTCAAACCAGCTGCCTCCCCAGGAAAGATCATAACTTGCGAGGACTTCTTCGGGAACCGCGTCATCGGCGCTGTCCGCGTAGAGGGCCTTGCTGCCGTCGGTCAAATGAACCTGTGCCGTGCTGAGCCCCATGTGTCCATCGGCAAGCAACTGCTGAAAGGTGAAGGTCATGGGCCCAACCTGATAGGATACAGGCTGCGTTGCATGCAATGCCTCCTGCGCAGAGGGGGATATGGAAATGCCAAACTGCTGGCCAAGGAACTCGGCCCAGCCTTGCTGCGTGATGGCATAGGCCATGGCTGCGGTGCACAGCAGCACCAGCGCAGCGGCAAATACAATTCTGTAAGATACCCGCTTTGGCCACTTTTTTTGGACTGCGGAACGGGCAGCCTCCATCAGTGCCTGACTGCATGCTTCTGGGATGGGATGAAAAGCGGTTGATAGGTCCAGATGATTCCAGTCACGTTTCATGTCTCCTCCAGCTCCTTCCTGAGCTTTTCTTTACCTTTGCGCAGACGATTTCGAATGGTGGACTGTGATAGATGCAGGGTTTGAGCGATCTCCTGGTAGCTCATGCCTTCGGCGTAGTGAAGCACCAGCGGCAGCCGAATTCCTTCGGGAAGATCTTTCAGGGCAGCTGCCAATTCCGGATCGGGCGGGGGAGAGGAGGCCTGTATGGGCACGCTCTCCATGCAAACAAGGCGGCGGTGCTTACGCTGGATGTCGTGGCAGGCGTTGATCAAAATGCGTGTGATCCAAGTGCGAAAATAGCGGGGCTCGCGCAGGGAAAAACGCTTTTCCCAGGCCTTCAGGGCAGCATCCTGCAGGGCGTCACGGCAGGCGTCGTCGTCCCGCAGCACGGTGTATGCCACACGGTAAAGCGTTACCTGATAGGCTTGCAACTCCTCCATGAAGAAGTCCTTGTCCATTTTCTTCACCCCTTTTGTAACGTTACACCCTTTAGACGCAGCAAGGGAAAAAAGAAGGCATGCAAAGTTTTTATTTTGCATTTGGCGGATAACAGGTGTTGATTGTTGGATGTGCTTATGCAAGGTCACGGCTCATGATACCATATCACTCGCACATGCATGTGGAGAGCACCATGCTCATCCCCCAGTGGGCGGCCCGTGCCATTCTCCCCTGGGGCACCACCACCGTGTGCACTGATCCCCACGAGATAGCCAACGTGGCGGGACGGCAGGGCGTGGCCTTCATGCTGGACAATGCCCGCAGGGCAGGACTGAGACAATACATTCTGGCGCCCTCCTGCGTTCCGGCGGTCCCCGGGCTGGAGAGCGCCGGTGCGTCCTTCAGCGCCCAGGATGTGGCGGAGCTGCTGGATATGCCCGGAGTGATTGGCATTGCGGAGATGATGGATTACATCGGCCTGGCCCATGGGGCGGAACGGATGAGGGACATTGCCGCCGAGGGCCTGCGCCGGGGAGCCTATCTGCAGGGTCACGCACCAGGCGCCAGCGGCAGCGTGCTGGCAGCCTACCGCGCGGCCGGCCCTGTATCCGATCACGAGAGCGGCTCCGCTGCGGAGGTCCGGGAAAAGCTGCGCTGCGGATTGCACGTCAACCTGCGGGCCAGCTCCATTGTGGACCGGCTGGAAGAGCTGACCCAAGGGCTGGAAGGCATGGGCTGGTTGGATCAGGTATCCATCTGCACCGACGATGTACATGCAAAGGACCTGATGGACAAGGGCCACGTGAATGCCACCGTGGCCCGGCTGATTCACGGCGGCATGGACCCATTGCAGGCCTATAAGCTGGCCACATGGAATGCCGCCAGGGAATATGGCCTGGATGACCTGGGCGCCATCGCCCCGGGGTATCTGGCGGACATGCAGCTGCTGGACCGGTTGGATGGTTCGCGGCCCTATGCCGTGTTTGTCCGTGGCCAGCTGGCCGCTTTGGAAGGGGCATACGTGCTCCAGGACGGATCGGACCAATGCGCCCTGACGCCAGCAAACACCATGCGGGTAACCGGCGTCACCTGCGCGGAGGACTTCCTGCTGCCCGCGGGGGAAGGCTGCCAACGGGTGCGGGTATTGCTGCTGAACCGTGGCGCCCAGGCGGAGCGGGAATGGGTGGAACTGCCTGTGCGCAACGGATACGTGTCCCTGGAGGAACATCCCGAGCTGTGCTTTGTGGCTGTGCTCAACCGCTATGGAACGGGCGGCAGGACCATTGCCGTCACCCGGGATTTCGGCCTGCGGGAGGGTGCCATCGCGTCCACGGTTTCCCACGACAGCCACAACCTGACCATGGCCTACCGGGATGCCGACAGCGCCCTGGCATGCCTGCGCCAGCTGGAGCAAACGGGGGGCGGCATGTGCGCCGCGCGCAATGGCGCGTGCTTTGCCATCCTGCCCCTGCCGGTGGGCGGCCTGATGAGCCTGGAACCCTGCGCCGCTGTGGTGCCGCAGGTGGAGCGCGTGGAACAGGCCATGCAATCCCTGTGCGATAAGCCTTTCTCTCTGCTGGATATTGCCATTTATGCCCTGCCGGTGGTGCCGGGACTGGTGATTACCGACCGGGGCGTGGTGGATGGCATCAACCAGACCTTTGTGCAGTATATAAAACCCTGCGAAGCGAAAAGCAACGGATAAGACCATAAAGCAAGCCAGGAGCCCGGATGAGTGGGTTCCTGGCTTGTTTTGCTAGTGTCCTTTACCGGGCAATGCTGCTGCACGGCAAGGCTTTGCGAATATGGGGGCTAGGATAGGTATGCATGGGGCGGCAAGCTCATGGAGACAGCCCGCCTGTACTGAAACCGGCCAAACACCCGGGACCTATTGCCGGCAATGAAATTTCCCTGGGGAGCAGGATTCCTACTTTTTCGCCACGAACAAATACGCAAATCCCAATGGATGGTTCCGTCGGAATTCCGTAACAGTGGAAACGAAAAAACAAACCATCCGGGCCACGCTTCCCCTTGCGAAAGTGCCCCGGTGGAAGAAACCATACCTTTGTGACCGGATGCATTATGCCGCGGGGAAGCGCATCATGCGGGACGCTGCTGCGAGCCTGTCCCATGGAAAGCGACATGGACGCGGCGCACATATCCCGGCGCAAGGGGATCGGATAAGGAGGCATGCGATTGAAATCCTATGGCACGTATTTTCAAAACGATCCGGAACGCCCGCTGGTGTACGGCGAGGTGGAGCTGATCAATCCGCCGCGCCAGCGCCTGCGGGGAGAACCGCTCAAGGAGGGCGTGCTGGTGCATCCGGTGCTGGTGGGCTTTTGCGGTACGGATCATGAGCTGATGCAGATGGGGCGCAGAGGACAGCTGAACGCGAAGTTTCCGCCCGGACAAAAGCGCTTGATTAACGGTCATGAGGGCATTGTCTGGGTCCCCTCGGAAAACCGCTTTGCCATTGTGCTCATTCGCGGGGGCGACAGCATTGATCCAACCCGCTACACCGAGGATGAAACCTATTTTGAATATGGCTGCGACCAGGCCGATGGCCTGTTTTGCGACAGCATGTATGTCAACCCCGATATGCTCCTGCGCATCCCCGAGGGCTATGTCCACGGCGGGAAACTGGACCTCTCCTTTGCCAAGAAGATGGTTTTCCCCGATCCCTTTGCCTGCATGCTCTTTCAGCTGGAGCGCATGGAGGACTTGGGCGGCGCCCATTGGTTCCGCCAGACGGCCCGCCGCCTGGGCTGCGACCTGGAGACGGCCCGGCGCATCGCCGCGGATGAAATTTTCCAGCGCACGGTGGTCTTTGGCCTGGGTACCACGGGCATGTTTGTGGGGGATGTGATCCACCAGGCACACCCCCAGGCGAAGATCGTCTTTGTGGACCGCAGCGAAGCGGACAGCCCCAAGGTACGCTTTGCCCTGGAGCAGGTTCCCGCCGCTTATGTGCACAACGCATACGATGAACCCGCGGACTGCGCCCGGGCGATTATGGACGCCCTGGGCGGCCGGGCCACCACCTTTATTGGCGTCAGCGGGTCCAACGTGGAGCATCAGATTGCCTTTGAACACAGGGTGCTGGGCTGTAACGGGCTGTACAATTCCTTCTCCCTGGGGCCGCGCATTGCCTTTGACACCATGCCCTTTGGCTTTGAGAATCACTTGATCTTCGGTTCCATCAATTTCCGCCAGGACCATATGGAAAAGGCCATCGAGATGCTTTCCCGCAGCCGCTATGACGACATTGTGGGCCTCATTGACAAGGAAACGTTCATCGCTGACCCCATGGACGCCTATGAGAACAAAATCTACTGCAAGGGCGCGCCCATGAAAACCGCGGTGATCTGGAACAAGGACTATATCGATACTCAACGCCTGATGAATACAGGAGGGGAACCATACCATGGCTGTGACCGTCTCTTATGACCAGGACTGCAAAATGATCATCTCCGGGGTGGCGTGCAGCTGCGGTTGCCAGCATCATGCCATTGACAAGGACATTTATATCGGCAAGGGCCTGCTGCCCCGCATCCCATCCTACATTGCCAAGCGTGGGCTGGGCACCCACTGCGTGCTGGTGGCGGACGACAATACCTACCGCGTGGCCGGGGCGGAGGTGGAAAAGGCGCTCACCGATGCGGGCTTCTCCGTGATTCCCTGCGTCATTCACCGGGAGCGCGACATGCTCCCCGACGACCTCTCCTGCGGGGAGGTACTGCTGTCCATCACCCGGGAAACGGAATTTCTGATCGCCGTGGGCAGCGGCAGCGTCACCGACACCACCCGCATCAATGCCGAGCGCACGGGGCTGCCCTTCGTCTCCGTGGGCACCGCCCCTTCCATGGATGGCTACGCCTCCGCCGTGGCGCCGCTGCTGCACCGGGGGCTGAAGATTCAGCGCCCCGCCGTGTGCCCGGAGATTATCGTCTGTGACCTGGATGTGCTGGCCACCGCCCCCATGCGCCTCATCGCCAGCGGCGTGGGGGACGTATTGGGCAAGTACATTGCCAAGGCGGACTGGCAGCTAGGTCAGGTCATCAATGGGGAGCCCTGCTGCCCCGTGTGCGTGGAAATGGTTACCAATGCGGTGAACGCCCTGGTGGATAACGTGGAGGAAATTGCCCACAAGACGGAGAAGGGCATGCGCATTCTCATTGAAGCGCTGCTGCTTTCCGGCGTAACCATCATGATTATCGACAACACCCGGGCTGTGGCCTCCATTGAACACAACATCGCCCAGTACTGGGAGATGATCCTGGTGCAGCAGGGGAAGGAGCCCCCCATGCACGGCGCTTCCGTGGGCGTGAGCACGCTGCTGGTGTGGCCCATGTTTGAGCGCTTTGCCCGGGAGGACCTCTCCGCCCTGGACCTGGACGCCATCCGGGCAAACCGCATTTCCCGGGAGAAGCGGGAGCGCTGGATGCGCCATGCCTATGGGGACGAGGGCGGCGCGCAGATCATGCGGGAGAACCCCGGGGACTTCCTCACCTGGGAGGAGCAGGAGCGCCGCATCCGCGCCGCCCAGCAGCATGTGGAGGAGATCCGTCAAATTATTGCCGCCATGCCGCCCCTGGAGAAGATCAAGGACGTCATGACCACCCTGCACGCGGAAATGACCCCGGAGGAGGAGCATATCCCGCGGGATCTGCTGTGCCGCTCCATGCACTGTGGCAAGGACTACCGTACCCGCTACACCCTGTTCAAGCTCATTGACGAGTGCGGCCTGACGGACAAGTACCTGGCGGACTATCCCTACCCCTTCGACTAAAGGAGACGGACCATGATCGACGCGCATCTTCACCTGTGGGACAAGCAGCATGGCATGGTGGACGGCCTGCCCGTGTATGACCTGGGCGGCGGACGGAGCCAGTTTGGCAGCGCGGTGCGCCAGATGACCCCCGCCTACATCAACGACGGCGTGAACAGCGTGGAGCGCCTGCTGGCCAACATGGACTTTGCCCAGGTGGCCGGGGCCGTGGTGACCCAGGAGTATATCGACGGCAACCAGGATGCCTACCTGCGGCAGGTACGCCAGGCGCATCCCCTGCGGCTGCGGGTCAGCGCCCTGTATGAGGAAAAGCCCCTGGGGGATATTTCCTGGGCGGACGGCATCAAAATCTGCGCCGGCAGGCTGGCGGATCAGGACCTGACCCACCATGCGGAAGCGTTCCGGCGCGCTGCGGCGGAGGACAAGTTCATTGGCCTGGACCTGGCCGACGGCGACACGCAAACAGCCTCCCTGCGGGAGATGATCCAGCAGTACCCCAACGTGCGCATGGCCATCGGCCACTTCGGCATGGTGACCACGCCGGGCTGGCAGGAACAGATCCGCCTGGCCCGATACCCCAATGTGTTTGTGGAAAGCGGCGGCATTACCTGGCTGTTCAACAGCGAGTTCTATCCCTACCCTTCGGCGGTGCGGGCCATCCTGGAGGCACGGGACATCTGCGGCATGGAAAAGCTCATGTGGGGCTCGGACTACCCCCGCACCATGACGGCCATTACCTACCGCATGAGCTGGGACTTTGTGGACAAGTCCCCCTTGCTGACCCCGGAGGAAAAGCAGCTGTTTTTCCACCGTAACAGCGAAGGTTTCTACCGCTTCCATGACCTGCCGGATATGCCGTATATTCACCATATGGCGGAGTAAGCGGCTTGCAAAAGCATGCAAATGCACAGAGACGGGCACCCGTATGGGCGCCCGTCTCAGACTGTCAAAAAACCTTCAGGAGGTGTCGGAGGGGCCGCAGCCTCTCCGACTT
>OLPF01000830.1_pt1 | contig 29155 bp, 24 predicted proteins | sample 1673121 | NCBI WGS metagenome assembly OLPF01 (sample SAMEA3136756, study PRJEB25190) | human gut metagenome
AGCGGCCACGTCCATTGACCGTCAGATACACCGGTGAACCAGCGGAAACCTGTTCAAGAACGGTGTTGTAATTGCGCAAATCGGACACAGGGCTAATGATTGCCATGAGCAGACCACTCCTTTCGATTCCATTATAGCATGAGCAAAAATCTCGTTCAATACTTTACGAATAATTTTACGAACATTAGAGCATATCAAAACAGAATGAGCAATCCTAGCTGTATCGTGTTCGAGTCGGTGGTTAGGGTTAACTGGCTTTTCCCTACTCCTGGTCACATTCAAATGCAAGAGAAGCATATCTGATTCAATGGCAAAACCATGATAAACTTCAAATGCTTTGCTCCCCGAAGTGTCTTTTCTCTTGCATCAGCACCCGTTCTGCGCTATACTATACTTGTGGGATTTTTCAAACCGCTACAGCAAAGCAGTCTTCCCTGTTATCACCCTGATAACAGAATGATAACCGGAGGCTGTACGGGCAGTGGAATAGGAATGCCACAGAGAATCAGAGCCATCACTTGGAATCGGACACACGTAAATTACACATAATGCGTTAAGTCTGAGAGAGTGGGAATAAGAATCGCCCTCCGATTTTTCTAACAATACAAAGAAAAATCAAGGTTCAAAAGTCGTTGCGGCAACGCTGTGGCAACATTTTCCCATCATTGCATAGAAAAGAGAGCTAACTGACAGGAATTGTTGGTTAGCTCTCTTTTTCGTATTCTATTCTTCTTCGTTGCCTTTTGTATCGTCCTTTTTTCGCTTTGCCCTCTGTCGCACAGGACGCTGCGGTTTCACGGGCGTCTGGTCATTGAACAGCAAATCAAGGATCGGCGGAATCTGAACCCAGCGCCTGCTGGTGTCATGCTTCGGGAATTCGTACCGCCACTTGTCGTATTCCTCTCTGGTGATTTCGCCGTTTCTGAATTTCTCAGCCTGATCCAGCCATGCGTCCAAATAGGTACTGAATTCTCGTGCGGCGACTGGATTGCTGCTCTCAGACGGATGCAGCGACAGAACAGGCAAATCGTCCTCACCTTTGTACAAGCCCAAGCCGTACATATCCTCCAAGGCAAACAGCGTATGCATCAATCCGACAAAGGAATCAATATCCGGCACATCCAGTGCGTGCGGCGACACACCAAGCGCATAGGCCAGCGATTTGATGACATCCGCCCTCGGTACGCGGTCACCCGATTCATACTGTGCAATCCGAATATCCGCGCTTTTCTCCGGGAATCCAACTGCCTGCCCCAATTCCTTTTGCGTCAGGTTCCGCTTTAACCGAAAGTGATAGATGCGCTCACCGACTGCCATACCCCTTACATCCCCTTGTCATTTCCTGATGCACACAGTATAAGGGATGATTCCGTTCTCGTCAAGATAACTTAAACAAAAAAATTAAATTAAAATACAGGAGAGCTGTTGACAACTATTCGCATCTCCCTTATAATATGTTTGATTAACTTAAACTTTAACGTTTTAGTTGGATGAAAATCCATCAATGGAGGCTCAAAGCCATGGAAAAAACCTATTTCACCCCGAAGGAAGTCGCCGAAATGCTTGGCTGCTCCGTGTCCACCGCTTACAAAACGATCCGAAAGCTCAACAAGGAGCTGGAAGCCCAAGGCTTCACAACCCTGTGTGGGCGCGTCAACCGAAACTATTTTATTGAAAAGACCTGTTATGGAGGTCTGCCGCCGAAGGAGGTTCATTGATGTCGGTATACAAGGACAAGAAGTACAACACTTGGCGCGTCGTCTATCGCTACGTCGATTGGACAGGCAAGATGAAGCAGTGCCAAAAGCGCGGCTTCAAGAATAAGCGCGACGCCGTCAAATGGGAGAAAGAAACGCTCGACCGTTTGAATGGCAATACGGATATGACGTTCGCCTCGTTCGTCGAGCGCTACACGGAGGATATGAAACCCCGGCTCAAGGAAAATACTTGGCATACCAAGGAGCATGTCATCCGTACTAAGTTTCTCCCCTACTTTGGCAAGCGGAAGCTGTCTGAGATCAAGTCTCAGGACATTCTCCGCTGGCAGAATGAGCTAACGACACACACGGATGAAAACGGAAAACCATTCTCGCCTGTGTACCTCAGATCAGTCAGCAGTCAGCTCTCCTGCCTGTTCAATCACGCGGTCAAATACTACGGATTACCAGCAAACCCGGTAAAGAAAGCGGGTCATATGGGAACGAAGAAAAGCCGTGAAATGCTGTTCTGGACGCGGGAAGAATACGAAAAATTCTCAGAGGCGATTATGGACAAGCCCCTCGCGTACTACGCATTTGAAATGCTGTACTGGTGCGGACTCCGTGAGGGCGAGCTGTTGGCGCTGACCACTTCCGACTTCGATTTTGAGAAGGGAACCGTGTCCGTCAGCAAGACGTATACCCGCTTGAATCGTAAGGACGTCATCACGACGCCCAAGACGGAAAAGAGCAATCGAACCGTTCAGATGCCGCAGAACGTCTGCGACAAAATGCGGGATTACATCCAATCGCTCTACAAGCCGGAACCTGACGAGCGAATCTTTCCCTTCACCAAATACTTCCTGACCAGCGAAATGCAACGCGGTTCGAAAGCTGCTGGCGTAAAGCGAATCCGCATCCATGATCTGCGGCACTCGCACATTTCCCTTTTGATCGACATGGGTTTCCCGCTCACCGCCATTGCCGCGCGCGTGGGACACGAAACCGTCGATATAACCTGTATGTATGGGCATATGCTCCCCTCCCGCCAGACGGAAATGGCCGAGAAGCTGGACATGTTCCGAACCGAAACAAAGGAGGAATCTCATGACACGAAAGCGTCTTGACCTGCGGGGACGCTGGCGAAACAAGACCATCGCCTTCCGTATCTCCCCGGAGGAAAACAAACTGCTGGAACGATACGTCCATCTGTCGGGTCTGACAAAACAGGACTACATCACCAGCAGGATGCTGGAACGGCCAATCACCGTGAACGGAAACCCCAGAGTTTACAAAGCGCTGCAGGACGAACTCGCAGAAGTGCTGGAACAACTCAGAAAAATCGAAGCCGGAAATCAAGTGGATGCAGATTTGCTCGCCGTGATCTCCATGATTGCCACCGTGATGGACGGCATGAAAGGAAGTGACGCCATTTGAGCGAAATTTGGAGAAATGAAAAAAGGGCCGCTCTTATTCCATCTGTTGGCGCAGATGAAGAGCAGTCCTCCATAAAACCCGAAACCATTATACCATACAACAATTCACACGACAATACGGCATTTTACGGAAAGGAAGAAAGGCCCTTCAGCCTTTCTTCCCTTCCCGCTTCCGTTCAATCCTCTGGCCGCTTCTGCTGCTGGCGGTACGAACAGCGCGGCAATCAGAGAACGAAAGTCCCTTACAATCCCATCACCGGCGAGCGTGCAAAGAGCAACGCTCCCGGCAGCTTTGCTTCCTACGACGAAGCCGTTCGGGCCAAGGGCTATGACGGGCTTGGTATCGGCATCTTTGGCGGTCTGTGTGCCATTGACATTGACCATTGCATCAGCGATGGTCAGTACACGGAAACGGCGCTGGAGATGATCCAGCTCATGCACAGCTACACGGAAGTCAGCCCCAGCGGAACGGGCGTGCATATCCTGTTCGCGGCTCCCGGCTTCGTCTACGATACGGAAGCCTTCTACATCATGAACCGCTCGCTAGGCATCGAAGTCTATGTCGCCGGGGCTACGAACAAGTATGTGACCGTCACTGGGCAGAGCGTGTCTGCCGACGAATTTGGTGACAGAAGCCGTGAACTGAGCATCGTACTGGATCGGTTTATGCGCCGAACCCCCGTACATTTGAAATCCGAGACGTATGCAAGAAATGCAATAAATGCAACAAATTCGGATTTCACGATTCTCAGTGACGATGAAATCGTCAAAAAAGCGCTTTCCGCAGCCAACGGCAGCGCGTTCAAGGCTCTCTGGGAAGGCAGCACGGTTGGTTATCCCTCCCATTCCGAAGCCGATCTAGCGCTGTGCATGCGCCTTGCTTTCTGGACGGGCCGCAACCCCGTGCAAATGGACAGCCTGTTCCGACAGTCCGGTCTGATGCGCGAAAAGTGGGACAGCGCCCGCGCGGGCATCACTTACGGCGAAAGCACAATCCAGCGTGCCATCGGCCAATGCAGAGAGACGTACACGCCACCGAAAAAGCCCGATGTCAAACCGATCAAAGCCGATGCGATTCCCGTCAAGCAGGAAGTTGCGTCCAAGCCGATTTCCCGTTTCATACCGATCAGGCCGCTCACCCCTCAGTGGAGCGACCTCCCTGCATTCCCGCTGGATGCGCTGCCCGAAACGCTGCGCAGCTATGCCGCAGCCGTTGCAGAGCACAGCCAGACTTCGCCCGATATGGCAAGCGTGATCAGCCTCGGCGTGCTGTCCGTCTGCCTGCAAGGAAAATATCAGGTGGAAGGTACGCCGGGATATACCGAGCAGCTCAGCCTGTACACGGCGGTTATCGCCTCGTCCGGCGAACGCAAGTCCGGCGTCATGCGCCCCATGACGCGCCCGTTGTACGAATACGAGCACGAATACAACGAGCAGCACGCCAGCGAAATCCGGCAGAATCACCGGGATCGAGAGATGCTTCAGCGACGGATTAACGCGCTTCAAAAGAAGGAGGAAACGTCCCTTGATTGGGTGCAGGAATCCGAGCTGTTCAATCTGCAAGAGCAGCTTGCGGACATGCCGGAATTGAAACCACTGCGTCTCTATGCGGACGACTGTTCCAGCGAAGCCCTCGCCAGCCTGATGGCCGCAAACAGCGGCACCATCTCCGTGATCTCCACCGAGGGCGGCATATTCGATGTGATGGCCGGACGCTACAACAGCAGGGCCAACATCGACGTATGGCTCAAAGGCCACTGCGGCGACGCGATCTATGTGGATCGAAAGACCCGCGAGGCAGAAAGCATCCTGCATCCGACGCTCTCTGCGATTCTGACGATTCAGCCCAGTGTGCTGGAAGAGATCATGGACAACACAACCATGAGCGGGCGCGGCTTGCTTGCCCGATTCCTGTACGCGTTCCCGCCGTCCCGGATTGGCACGCGGACGTTTCGTTCAACGCCGATTCCCGCCGATGTGAACGCTGCTTATCGGAAGATGGTGTTTGACCTGATGAACATCCAGCGTCCGGCAGAACCGAAAACGCTGGCTCTTTCCGCAGAAGCCGGAATGGTTCTGGATGAATACTTCGGCACGCATGAGCGGTATCTGGTTGGCGAAGGCCAGGCGATTGCCGACTGGGCGAGCAAGTACATCGGAACCGTGTTGCGCATCGCCGGGCTGCTGCATGCAGCGGAACTGAACGGCGAAGATCGTCCGTCCATCAGCGCGCAGACGATGAATCGGGCAATCCGCATCGGCGCTTACTTTCTGGCGCACGCGCAGTACGCCTACTCCATGATGGGAACCGACCTCTGCATCCAGAAGGCAAAGTTCGTCATGGCGAAGCTCACGAAAAAGAACGTCCGCGAAATCAAGCGGAACGAGCTGTTCCAGATGTGCCGTGGCAAGTTCTTCAAAAAGACGGATGAGCTTTTTCCGACGCTTGAGCTGCTGGAAGATCACGGCTATCTGCTGCTGGAACAGCCGATTGTCTGCTCCGTTGGACGCCCGCCGGATGTGAAAGTCATCGTCAATCCCGAAGTGCTGAACCTGTGACGTCCCGGATTGGCTCGGTCGCCCTGTCGAATATATTGCATTTATTGCATTTCTTGCATAAAAACAAGAAATCAAACGACAAGGTTTCAGACCGATCCGATTCGTCCCTTTCAGCCTCCGCAGAGGCTGTTCGTAACCCCCTCGGAGAGCCCACTGACATCTTTGCAGTCCGCAGGACTGAAAGTGTCATAGTGGGTTACGCACTTTGAAAAAGATGCGTAACGGCACCCCCGCCGCTCCCCGTTCCCCACCAACTGAACCTAGGAGGAATCGCCTATCGCAAACTTTTGTTTCGCCCGTGTCGCTACCCGGACCCGTGCATCAGTCAGCAAGTTTGAGCGACACATCGAACGGAAAAACGAAACCTATGAAAACATGAACGTCGATCTCTCCCGCACGCCCATGAATGTCACGTTCAAGGGCTGCGGAAATCTGACGTATAACGAATATCTGGATCAGCTTGTCGATCAAGGCAAGGTTTCTCTTCGCGGACTCAAGCCCGACGCCAAGGTCTTTGACGAGATGATCCTCGACGTGAACACGGAATACTTTGAGCAGAACGGCGGGTACGAATACGCCTGCCGATTCTATGAAGAAGCCTATCGGTTCGCAAAGCAGCTTTACGGCAAGGAGAACATCGTCTCCGCCGTCATGCACGCCGACGAGCTAAACACAGCGATGACCGAGAAGTACGGTAAGCCTGTGTACCACTATCATCTGCACGTCATGGCATTGCCCGTGGTCGATAAGGAAATCCGATGGTCGAAGCGCTGCAAAGCCCCGGAGAAAATCGGTACGGTGAAAGAAGTCGTTCATCAGGTCAGCCATTCTAAAAAGTGGAAATCTGAAAAGGCTTTGGACAAGAACGGTCAGCCTGTGCTGAACAGAAAGGGCAAACCCGTCTACCGAACCTCGTACAGCATCCTGCAAGACCAATTCTTCGACCACATGGCAACCGCAGGGTTTGCCGACATACAGCGCGGCGAACGCGGCAGCACCGCCGAACACCTGACCGTGACCGAGTTCAAGGTTGCACAGGAACAGAAGAAGCTCGATGCGCTGGAAGCCGCCGCTAACAAGAAAGAAGCCGTGCTTGAAAAGTATGACAAGCGGCTGAAAGTCCAGAAGACTGCCGCACTGACATTTCAGGAAATCGACGAGATGGGTTCATCCAGCCTTATCGGCAAAAAGATTTCCATGACGCAGGACGAAGCCGCGAAACTCAAAACGCTGGCAAAGGAAGGTGTTACTTCTCGCCCCAAGATCATCGACCTGACGCGGAGCTTAAAGCAGGAAAAACAAGCATCAGCGTTCTGGAAAAGCCGCTATGACGAGTTGCGCGAACAGACGAAGGATTACATCGCCGCCGTCAAGCACGCGCCGGAGGCTGTGAAGAACTTCCTGCAAGAGATCATGCAGAAACAAATGCAGGAGTTTAACCGCCGCGCCAGAGAACGAAAGAACAACCGAGAAGAACGATAAAGCATTTAAGGAGGAAACCATTATGGAAATTGTATCCGCTGCTTTTGATATGGATACTGCGTGTGTAAATGTCCTAATGGACAACGGCGTGTTCGTGGAAATTAATACGCTTGAAATCGAGGATGCCGCTGCGAACGATATGTATCAGCGCTCGGAGCTGGATTGGCTGGTGTATAATGCGCCAGTGGAGTATGCGGAGCTAATTCTGAACGGAGATCTAAGTCAGTATTTGAAGAATGTTACTGTTTATAAGCATCTTGAAAGTTGACTTTCTCCCATAAGCATCGTACAATAATGTATATTAGGTCATGAACTGACACCTGCATCCGCTTGGGGATCGATACCAAGAGACATCTTGACCACGGGTAATGGATAGTGGTCAGCCAGTTGATGGGGCTTTCCGCAAAGGAAAGCCCCATTTTTCATACCAACACTATATTGAAGCAATCGCATTTCCCGTCACATCATTATTAATTAGCAAGCGAAAAATAGAATATCAACTATATAAGATTTTGGAAGAAAGAGATTCCGCCATCGCCCAAGAAATTACTCAGAAAGAGTTTTGTCAAGGAATATTTTCCCGTTGTGCCCCATCTCTTTACATAACATCCAGCTGGCGATTACTTACATGTACCAAGATAGAAAATAATATAAAAATGAACCGCATCTGCATGACCATAAAGTCTTGCAGATGTGGCCAAAGTGCAATCGAGCTAAACCAAGCTGATTGAATTACTGAAAACTTAAATCGCGCTTGCGCTGGTCAACCAGATCAGTCCCATCGAAATCGGTTCGACATAGGTAATCAGCAGCAGCGCAATCATCAGCATGACGATATACGGGATACACGCCTTGGAAATCTGCTCGAAACTGAGCCGCTTGCTCATGCCGCAGGCGACATACAGGCAGTTGCCAACAGGCGGCGTGATCATGCCGATGCCGAGGTTCACGATCATGACGATGCCCATCAGGTACGGGTTGACGCCGACGCTGGTCATGATCGGTAGCAGGATTGGAGTAAACAGCGCGATAGCGGACACCGCATTGAGGAACATGCCCGCGATCAGCAGCAGAATGTTGAACATCAGCAGCAAGATATACTTGTTGGTGGTCACGCTCAGCAGCGCCTCGGAGAGAATCTGTGGGATATGGCCGCGGGTCAGCACGACGCTGAACGTCTGCACGCTGCCGAGGATGAGCATGATGGTGCCCGCACCGACGGCGGTGTTGACCAGAATCTTCGGCAAGTTCTTCCACTCGAGGGTCTTATAGATATAGCGGCCGCAGATCAGGCCGTACACGGACGCAATCGCGCCGCTCTCGGTCGGGGTAAAGATGCCGCTGTAAATGCCGCCCAGAATGATGACCGGCATGACCAGCGCCCAGATGCTCTGGAGGAATACGGTCGCGGCTTCCTTCGCGGTCACCTTCTGGCCGTTCATCTTGATGTTGGGATTCTTCTTGACGTAGATGTAGGCGTAAATGAGCATGAAAATGGCCATCAAAATGCCTGGACCGAAGCCGGTCAGGAACAGCGTGCCGACGGAAACCTCAGCCAGAACAGCGTAAGAAACCATGCCGACGCTCGGCGGGATGATCTGCCCCAGCGTACCGGCCGCGGCGGCGGTGGCAAGGCTGAAATCCTCGTCATAGCCATTCTTCTGCATTTCCGGCGCCATGATGCCGCCGATAGCTGCGGTCGTCGCCGGGGAAGAACCGGAAATCGCCGCGAAGAACGCGCTGGCGAGAATCGTCACATAGGCGAGCGCGCCCTTAGATTTGCGGCAGAACAGGTTGATGAAATCGACGAGTTTCTTGCTCAGGCCGCCGTCGCACATCAGGTTACCGCAGAGGATGAACAGCGGAATCGCCATCAGCTGATAGGAGGTCATGCCGGCAAACATCGTCTGGCCGACGACCACCATGTTGACGCGCATGCCGCTCATCACGATGGTGATAACAGCTGCGAGACCGAGGCTTGCGGCAATCGGGGTACCGATTAACAACAGCACAACAAAGGAACCAAACAACCAACCGACCATTTATTCAACCTCCTCCGCAATCTGTTCCGCTGTCTTGGACACAGCGGGTTTTACAGCCTTTTTCTCAAACAGGCTGCAAACGGCAACATAGACAAAATACAGACTCAAAAGTCCCAGACCGATCATCATAATGATATAGATCATGCCCATCGACCACTTGAGCACTGGAGTGGTCTGCACCATCAGTTTGGGAAGCTGAATCGCACAGTAATAATCCACCAGAATATAGAACCATGCAGCTGCACCATAGGCAGCAAAGCGCAACACACGCTGTACCGGCCACGGGAATTTTTTCTGAACCAATTCAACGCCGATGAGCTTGCCGCGGCGAGCAGCAACATAGCTGGCAAACGTCGTAGACCAAAGGAAGAAATATTGGCTCATTTCGGTTGTCCAGTTGATGGAGAATTGGAAAATTCGAGCGACAACCTGAAGAAAAACGCAAATCAACATACCGCCAACGCACAAGGCCGAAAGGATAAAGGAAATTTTATCCAGAACCTTAAAGCATTTTTCGATGGTTTTCATCGCTTTGAGGCACCTCCTGAAATTGTTTTGAGAAGAAGAAATCGGGTCGGGTTTTGTGCCCGACCCGATGCAGTCATAGTTTTATTCGCCGACCTTCGCCTTGGCAGCTTCGAGTGCCTCGATGTAAGGCTTCAGATCGGTCTGCTTATATTTGTCGTATACACCGGCCACTGCCTCCTGGAACGGAGTCAGGTCGTCGATATAGGTCACGACGATGTCCGCACCATCGGCCAGCACCTGCTTGAGCTGATTCTCCTCGGTTTCCTGCGCCAGTTGACGCTGATAGACAGTCGCATCATCAAATGCCTTCATCAGGGTCGCCTGCTCATCTTCGGTGAGCATATTCCACAGATCCAGGTTCATGCCGACCGGCTCGACGCTGAACACATGACGAGTCATGGAGAAGTAGCGGTTAACCTCGAAATACTTGTTGTTGATGTAGTTATTCTGCGGGTTTTCCTGTCCATCCACCGTACCCATCTGAAGCGCAGTGAAGATTTCGGAGTTGGCCAGCGGAACCGGCTGCATTCCCAGCGCTTCCATCATATCAGCAAAAACCTGACTCTCGGCAATGCGGATGGTCAGCCCTTTCAGATCCTCTACCTTTTCGATCGGGCGCTTGCTGTTGGAAACATTGCGCCAGCCGTTATACCAGTACCCCAACAGCTTGATGCCATTCTTTTCGCAATCATCGGCGAAAACCTTGCATTCATCGCTGTCTACCATGGCAAATGCCTGCTCAGCGGTATCGAACAGATACGGCATATTCATCGCCTCAAAGCTGGGCACGACGTTGCAGACACTCATCGGGTTTTCAATAAAGATATCGATGGTGCCCAGCGCAGTGCCCTCCACGGTCTTGGAACCAGCAGCCAGCTGGTTGGACGGATAGATATCCAAATTCATGGTGCCGTTCGAATACTCGGTCAGCTTCTCGTTGAAGTACTCGGATCCTTTCTGATAAGGATGGCTCGTGGAACCGCTGTGATGAACGGTGAAGGTGTAGTCAGCCAGCGCGGATGTACCGGCCAGCATCAGGGCGGCGCTCATGGCAAGAGCAAAGATTCCTTTTTTCATGGGTGTATCCTCCATTCTTTTTTCCTCGTGTCGGCGTTTATCGTTCCCGCCGTTCGAAGTTTGATTGCATTATAGCCGCCCGTAAAGGCCGCGTCAAGAATCGGAGGCACAGCAGTTTTCCCTTCGTATTTTTTCTATATATTCTTTGTATTTTCATGGCGGGCATCAATTTTTTTACGGGGTTTTTCCCGATTTTTTACCGCAAGCATCAAAAAAACCGGCGGGCCTTTCGGCCCGTCGGAGAGGAAGCTCATTCGTTTGTGTTTTCCGGCGTCTTGCGGAAAGAGCCGGGCGTCTGTCCGTAGTATTTTTTGAAAGCGCGCGTCATCGTCAGCACGTTGGTATAGCCCACGGCCTCGGCGATCTGGTTGAGCGAAAGCTCGGTGTTCTCAATTTCGGCGCGCGCTTCCTCGATGCGCATCTGGTGCAGCGTTTCCAGAAAGCCTTTGCCGAGGTTTTTCTGAAATTCACGCGAGAGTGTGGACATGCTCATGCCGAATTCGGCGGAGAGCATGGAAAGCGACAGCGCCGGGTCGTGGAAATGCGTAATCATGTACTGATAGACGGCGGCGAACTGCTCGGTATACTGGCTGATTTTCTTGTGGCTCTTGTTTTCCTCGAGCCGCTTATAGATGGCGTTCCAGCATTCCAGCACATATTCCTCGTTTTCGGACTGCATCATTTTATCCAGTTCCGCATCCATCTGTTCCAGCAGCCGGGCGTTCACATCGTTGGTTTCGGTGAGCATGCAGACCATCAGCGTCTGGAAGCTCTGGAGCTGCTGGGTGCGCATGCCGCCGCTGGGCTGGCGGAAGATTTCGTGAACGATCTCTTTGAATGCCTCGAACGCGCCGCTGTAATGCTCGATGTAAATCAAATCGGCAATGCGCATGTTCTTTTTGAGCAGCTCGCTGAAATTAACCTCGCCCGTCGGCTGGTTTTCCCCTCCCTCCACGAGCGTCACCCTTTTCAGTGCCTCGCGGTAGGCGCGGCTGAACGTGGAGCGGTCGCTGTATACCTTGCTGAAACCGACCTGAAGCCGCATGCCCAGATTCGCGCCGATGCTTTTGGCGCTGGATACGGCTTTGTCGTGGAGCTGCCGTTCGTCCGTGTTTTTATCGACGGGCACGACAATCAGCAGCCGCGTGTGGCAGGTCAGGTATTCCGCGCCGCTCAACAGCATGTTGCTGCGCATGGCCTCCTGCACGGAGAGGATGGTGATGTGGCGCTGATACGCCTGCTCCTGTTCACTGCCCTCCTCGGCGTGCGTCCATCTGCCGTTATCCGGGTAAAGGACGATGAGCATGTAGCGCGCAAGGAGCTGCGGGATATGCAGCGTTTCGAGCTGCTGGTCGGAGAGATAGGTATTCTGATCCAGCGCCAGCTTGCCCAGATAGATGCGCTTGAGCTGGCTGCGCTGTTCCTCCACGTCCTCCTGACCGGCTTTGAGATCCTGATTGTACTGGTGGATAGCGGTTTCGATCATGGCGAGCTGTTCCACCTCGGAAAGATTCTCGCCGCCGCCCTGCATCGTGCCAATTTCGTGCAGAATTTCCTCAATCGGGCGATTGAAATGCGTCAGCACATAGACGCAGATGAAGGAAACGAGCAGCAGCCACAACACGTTGATGACGACGAACGGCATGAACAGCGTTGCGCTGACAACGCTGCCCGTGCCCGTCGGGCTTAGAATGGCGATGAGCGTATAGGCGGGCGACGCGGAACGATACCGCATCATCAAATAGGTGTTACTTTCAAAAACTTCATTCCGATTGGTCAGCACATCCCACGTTCGGCCGATAAACGTCACCTTTTTCTGCTCATCCCGATAACCGAGGCCGCCGTTGGGCAGGTGCACGACCATCTGTTCCAGCTTATAGGAGCGATGCGCACGGTTGGCGAACAGCGTTTCCATCAGCGATTTATCGGAAATGCCGATCAGCAGCGTCACGCCGTTTTCCAGATGCTCGACGATATACAGCAGCTCGTGCTCTTCCTCGGTTGCGCCGGGAATAAAGACAAGACTGCCGCTCTGCGCGGTCTGCCAGCGCACATCCGTGTTAAAAACGCGCTTGAGCTCTTTTTCGTTTCGGGCGAGAAAGAAGTATTCGCCGCCGCTGATCGTGCCGAAGGCGAAGCCGGAGTTGGGCGCGTAAAGGATGAGCCTATCAAAATCCACTGAGCTGGAGAGCACAACGCCGATGCGGTTGTAAAACTCTCGCCCAACCGGGGAGTCGATGCTCTTCACATCGCGGATCCATTGAATACCCGCGTCAGCAATGTATGCAGGGAAGCAGGCATCGATTTCCTCCTGACTGGCCGAAGCGAACCAATCGAGGCTGCCCAGCGAAGCTGTTAGGTTGCGAACAAAGCCATCCGCCCGCCCGAAGATCTTGTTGAAATCCGTGGTATTCTGCTCCAGCATTTCATAGCTTTCGGATTGATAGCGCCGCTCGTCCTTCTGCCCGCCCAGATAGAGCATCAACATACTGGCGGCCATAATCAGGCTGACACAGAGGATAGCGACGGTCAGGTAGCGGTACTTTTTGCCCCTGAGTCCCTTCCAGATGTGTTTTGTCCGTTTCTGAGCACCGTTCATCGCTGCTGCTCCTTTGCAAATGTCAAGATTTTTGAACTGACCGTTTTCACTCCTTTACATTATAGCACATTCGCCGGAAAAATCGAGTGCTTTTTCGCGGACGCAAAAGAAGCCGCATCAGGCGGGTTGCTGTCACCTGACGCGGCTGTCTATTTTGTTTTAGGGGGAATTAGGGGGAATGAAATGGAGCGAAAAGAAGATTAACGGTCGATCGGGGAGCCGTCCTCATGGTAGGACCAGCGCGGCTTCATGCCCTGGAACGGGAACTTCTCCGCGATGTCGTCCACCAGCTCGATGCCAAGGCCCGGCCCCTCCGGCATGGTGATGTAGCCGTTTTCGACCTTGATGGAATCGCCCTTGATCATCGCGTTGAAGTCGCCGAACGTGCCCGGCCACTCCTGCACCTCGAAGTTCGGCACAACGCGGTCGATATGGAGCGCGGCGATCGTGGAGATCGGGCCCAGCGGGTTGTGCGGGATGATGTTGACGTTGTGCGCTTCGGCGAAGTGCGCTACCTTCATGCCGGCCGTGATGCCGCCGATGGTACACATGTCCGGACGCAGGAAGGCGACGTCGGTGTTCTGCACGAGGTTGGAAAGCTCGTACAAGTTGAAGCAGCGCTCGCCGTTGGCAACCGGCACCGGGCACTTCTCAGTGACGTAGCGGGCAACCTCGGGGATATCGAGGAACGGATCCTCGAAGAAGTGGATGCGGTACGGCTCAATGGCCTTGCCGATTTCGATGGCCTGAATCGGCGTGCACTGGCGGTGAATCTCAAAGGAGAGATCGACATCCCAGCCGGCAACCTCGCGGATCGCCTTGAACATTTCGGCGTTCTTGCGGCACATCGCGGCAGTGGTGTCAGACGCGTTGTTGCTCAGCGGACGGACGCGGACGTGGTTCCAGCCCTCGTCCACGAGCTTCTTGACGTTTTTAGCAACCTCCTCAGGGGTCTTGCCGGAGGTCGTCTCGTAGGCGCGGATCTTGTCGCGGGTTGCGCCGCCCAGCAGCTCATAGACCGGGACGCCTAGCGCCTTGCCCTTGATGTCCCACAGGGCGATGTCGATGCCGGAAACCGCAGCCTGAACGATGATGCCGCGGAAGTGCGGGGTGCGTGTCATGGAGTTCCACAGACGTTCGATGCGGAACGGATCCTGATCAATCAGGAGGGAGCCGAGAATGTTGACGGCCTCGGCGGTGGCGGTCTGCCACGCCCAGGCGCCGCACTCGCCCCATCCGGTGATGCCGGCGTCGGTCTCCACCTTGACGAGCATCCAGCGGGACGCGCAGAGAATCGGGGTGACTTTGGTGATCTTCATATTGCTACCTCCTTGATAAGCTGGTGATTCAACGGATTCGGCATAAGCGGTGCCGCCCAGAAAACTGGTCGCGGCCAAGCCCATCGAGCAGAGCGCCGCGCCCTTGAGAAAATCCTTGCGGGAAATGTTACTCATTTGATTCTTCCTTTCTCACAAAATCAAATCAAAATGGGTCGTGCCCTGCCGCCATCCCTGAGAGCGGCAAAGCTTTGATTGTCTGCCAGACGAACGGTTTCGCCTGAGCGTTTTAAGCTGTCCTCCTTCCGATCATCCATCGGGCTGTCGGTTGTTTCGTCCGATGCCGTTTGCTTGACCGCAGTATACCTTGCACAAAACGAAGCTGTCAACATTGTGCCAAAATGCAGATTTTGCGATAGGTTTTGCGGTGCGCAGCGCGGATTGAGCGGAAGGAAAAAGCTGAAAATAAAAGGAAAAAACGGGGCGTGAAAAAAGTTGAAGCCTGCACGTATCATTTTTCGGCAGGCGTTTTCTGCGGAACGGGCGGCGAAGAAGGCCGTTTGAAAAACGTGAAGGCGGTTTCGGGCGGCAAACAATTTTTGCGGGCATAAAAAAACGACGCAGGCCGAAAGACCGTGCGCCGATGCAGACTGTTGACAAAAGCGATTTTCAAATGAACGATCAGGAAATATCTTCCTTTTTTCGGAACGAGCCGGGCGTGCAGCCCAGATACTTTTTAAACGCGCGGGTCATGGTCAGCGTATTGGTATACCCCACGGAAATGGCGATATCATTCAGGGACGCGTTCGTGTTCTCGATGGCGTATTTTGCTTCCTCGATGCGCATCTGGTGCAGGCTGTCCAGAAAGCCCTGACCGAGGTTCTTTTGAAATTCGCGGGAGAGGGTCGAAACGCTCATGCCGAATTCCTCCGCCAGCGCGGTCAGCGACAGGCCGGAATCGCGGAAGTGCGCATGCATGTATTGATAAATGGAAGCAAACTGCTCGGAGTACTGCCCGCGGATGCGCTTATCCTGATGCGCCTCCAGCAGGCCGAACACCTTTTCCCATTCGGCCAGCAGCTCGGCCTCGTCGTCCTCCGGCTGCGTCAGCGCGCCGATGTCGATACCGGCCTCCTGAAGCAGAGCGTTGTTTTCGCTGCTCGTCTCCATCAGCATGCAAAGCGTCAGCGACATCAGGCCGGAAAGCTGCTGGTTGCGCAGACGGCGGCTCTTCTGCTGGTACAGCGTATCCGCCATCTCCTTAAAGCAGGCGAACGCGCTGTTGTAATGCTCCATGTAAACCAGTTCGGACATATGCAGGTTCTGACGAATCAGCGTGTTCAGGCAAATATCCTGCGAGCGGCCGCTTTCCTTCTCTTCGACCAGCGCCGCGCTCTGCATCACCTTGCGATAAGCGGGATGCAGGCTCTCCGCGCCGCTCTGCACCGGGCTGACGCCGAAGCGGAAACGCTTTTGAAGCTGCACGCTCAAATCCATCGTCCAGCGCTCCACGGCCTTGGCCATGTTTTCAGTCTCGTCCTTGACCGGCACGACAACGAGCAGGGCGAACTGGCACATCAGAAATTCCGCCTGCACATCCTTCATCTGTGTGCGGATGGATTCCTCGACCGCGTTGACCATGATGCGCTTGCGATAGAGATTTTCCTGCTCGCTGCCGTTTTCGCGCATCCATCGTCCGTTATCGGGATAGAGCACGATGAGCATGTATTTTTCCAGCAGCTTCGGAATGCCCAGCCGTTCTGACTGCTCCGAAGTGATGAGCGGCGTCTGCCCCAACGCCAGCTGCTCCAGATAGGCTCGACGCAGCTGGGAAAGCTGAGCCTCAATGGTCGCCTGATTGGAAAGCAGCTGCTGGTTGTAGCGCTGGATGGCGTTGGCGATGCTTTGCAGATCGTCCTCCGTGGTTTCGGCGTTCGGGGCGATGCTGCTGCTGATTTTGGAAAGCGGGCGGAACACGCGGATGAGCATGTAAACGCCGACTGCGGTGATAACGAGCAGCCACAGCGCGGTGACGATCAGCAGAAGCCAAATCCACTCAGAAGAAACGACGCTGGTTGCGCCCGTTTCGGCCAGTATGGCGACAGTTTGGAGGCCGTATTCGGGCAGGGTATGCCGCATCAGCGTGTAATCGCCGATATCCTCGATGGATGCGTCGCGCGTCAGCTCCTCCTGCGTAAGGCCGAGCGCGCCGAGGGAACGCGACGGGTCGCGCAGCAGCAGACCGCCATCCGGGAAAACGCAGACCATTTGCTTCAATAAATAAGAACGCCCGCTGTTATCCGCCAGCAGCGAATCGTTCAAGGCTTCATGCGTGACGCCACAGAGCAGCACAAGCCCGTCGTCGAGCACCCGCGTCAGGTAGAGCGCAGCGTTGGCGTGTTCAGCGGCGCGTCCCTCGGTCAGCGCGCCTTCCTCTGTGTTGAGCGACGAGATGCCGAGCAGGGCGCAAAGCTCCTCCTCCTCGGTGCACAGCGCCCCGACATGTCCGTTTGAAACGCAGGCAACGGCTACGCCCGTCTGCGGGTTATAGATCGCGCTTTCGCTGAACGACGAGCTGGCCATAATCAGCCCTTGCAGGCGGCCAAGCAGCTTATTTCCATTTTTATCGGTTGGAAAAGGGCTTTCGTCAAAGGTCAGCTTCACGCCGGGCTGTTTTAAATCGGCCAGAAAATCCGCTGCGCTGGCCGTTTCCAAATAGGGTAACGCATAGATTGAGGTTTTCAGGTTGTCGATCCACGCGTCTGAGCTGTCCAGCACCTCCTGAAAAACCTGCGTGTTCGCGTCAAAGCGAGCATGGTTTTCCTCTCGATAGCGTCGAGTATTGCTTTTTTCCAGATGAAGCAGGCCTAGCATGGTAATCAGCAGCAGCACGCTAATGCCGATGGTGATGATGAGCAGGCAGACTTTTCTTCGATTGATTTTGATGGCCGCCGTTTCCGACGAATCGCGCTCCTTCGCACGCTTCATGAAGTTCTTCCTCCTACTGTGGCTTTTTGACATTGAACCGATCCGCGCAATTCGTCGCCGCGGCGGTTTTGATACTCACAGTATACCATAAAACCATTCCAATTTCTTTATATCTTTTTTACAAGACGCGTTTTGATGATGGCGCAAAAAATGATTCATGCCTGATTCGTTTTTTGCGCGATGCGGTTTTTCCCTGTAAAAAACAGCCCGAAAGGACAGAAAAAAACGCCTTCGACATCTCGAAAGGCGTTTTTGCTTCAAGGCGCTGCGGCCTGAAATCCAAAAGGAGGCAGAGGAGATTTTGTTTGAACGAAGAAGCTCGATTCGTTTCAAAATAAGGGGGACAGGTGTATATGGAGTGTGTCCGTTTCCCCTCTGCATGATCAGTATAAGTGCTTTGCACTGAATATACAAGAATCAAGAATTTCAGGCCAAAACAGGAAGAAAAAGATGAATAAAAAAGAGAATTAGGGTATCAAATTCATATCTTCAAAGTTAATGGAGACAAACTGCGTCGGGCTGACGCCGAACTCTGTGAGTTCCCGTTCAATCAGTTCCAGCATGACCGATTTCCCGCAGCAGTGAATACCGATCATGGCCTTGATCAGCTCCGTCCCAATAAAAGGGCGAATGCGCTTCATATCAATTATGATGAATTATTTGTGATTAATCAGCGGTTCCCTAAGAATATACATACTTGTACAAAAGATATTGCAGAGCAATTCGATCTAAAACAAGCTATCAAAATTCCGAATCTTTTATCTTCACAATATGCCATGTGACATGTGTGCAGTCAACATTAATTTTGACTTTTCTCCAGCATTTTTCTCGGTAATCTTTTTGTGATGTGCATCTAGTTCACCATACATAATCTTGAAGATACTCTGGAAATACCGCAGTAATCGTGGTACAATAGAGGCAAGCTGATGCAACTGATCCATTTTGCCTGTGGCAACAATACGGCAAAACGCCAATCAGCAAATGAGCGAATAGACACAATAGAAACATCAGCGATAATTTTTCTTGATTATATTAAACAATTCTAGTCAAGTTAATTTCTTGGTGAGCGAGTGGGAATAAGATACACCCTCCGAAAAGCGACGCAATAGCTGAGTTTTTCGGATTCTATTCCCGATTGTGGCAACGATTGGACAACCGTTTTCATGATTCATAAAAGAGAGCTATCTGATTCAATGATTGAATCGGGTAGCTCTTTTAATTTTTTACTCTTGTCCTTCACATCTTCTTACGTTATACTATTTAGAAAGAAAAAACACACAGTCTTAGGGAGGTTTCTCATGTCATTTCAACAAATGATTTGGTCTTTGGATCACCAAAAACCTTTAGAAAATGCCGACCTTTCTTCCGAAAACGAATTAGAAAACCTAATATGTAAAGACATTTCAGTTTTAAACAAAAATTGGCTCGTAATTAACCGTCAGGTTAAAACTGCTGCCGGAAAATTCATTGATATCCTTTGTGTTGATCACGACGGCGACATGGTTGTAGTTGAATTAAAAAAAGATTTAACACCTCGAGAAGTTACAGCGCAAGTCATCGACTACGCAGCCAGCGTTTCCAATATGCCCATTGAAGATATCGCACAGGAGTATTTGAAATTTACGGATGGTAAAGAAACGCTTGGTGATGCATATCAGCATAAATTCGGGATTTCTCTCGAAGAATCTAATATTAACCAAAATGTTAAAATGGTTATCGTCGCTTCCCAAATGGATAGCGGTACAGAGCGCATTATTCGCTTTTTAAGAAACACTTATCTGGTTGATATTAATATTCTCTTCTTTCGCGTATATCAATGTGGAGATCAGCGTATTATCAGTCGTACATGGTTTGAGGAAGATATCGAAGACCTTCCCCCTGAATCTCAAAAGAAACGATCATGGAATGGTGAATGTTACATTTCTTTTGGCGAAGGACATCGAAAATGGGAAGATGCGAAAAAATACGGTTTCATTTCTGCCGGAGGTGGTAGTTGGTATACTCGACCCCTAAATTCTCTATCTCCTAATGACCGCATTTGGGTCTATATTCCAAAAACAGGATATGTCGGTGTCGGCATCGTAACCGAACCTTCTCAGTCTGCCAAAAGTATCACTTTCCCCGAAGATGGTATTCAAAAGAAACTAAGTGAGCTTTCTCTGCAAGGAGACTATCTATATTCTTCAGAAGATCCTGATTCCGAAGAACATATCGTCAAAGTTAAATGGATTCATACTGTAAACAAACAAGAAGCCATCAATGAAACTGGTTTTTTCTGCAATCAGAATATTGTCTGCAGGTCAAAGAATAACAGGTGGGATTTCACTGTAAGCCGTTTGAAAGAGCTATGGAATATAACTGATTAAAGTTTTTCTTCTCGGACAGGGTATATTATCCTGTCCTTTTCTATGTCAAACTTTTTTATCATTTGAAATGGAATGAATAGAAACTTTCATCAAAAAACGTCCAGATTTCGCAGGATCTGTTCTGCGACTTAATCCTCTATCGTCTCTATAACAATCCATCCGCGGAGGAAGCCATTCTCCGGGAACTTTCCCGAAAGCTCGACGCGATGTTTCAGCACGAATGCTTCACTCGGTACAAAACCGCCGCAACCGAAGCCGAACGCGAGCATGCGCGGCAGCGTTACCTCGAAAGCATCGGAATGCCTGCCGACTTCCGTTGGTGAATCCGTTCGTTCTCCGCCACTGACAGGAGCGTAACACACTCCTGTTCCTGTCGTGAGGGCGGTACGCCATCGGGAGCGCGCCCAGCCCGCGTCGTGCCCCCCCGTCCCCCCTCGGAGAGCGCAAGGGCGCTTTTGATGCGAAGTGTCAAAAACTGCCCTCCGTGGATACCACAGAAGGCCGTCAATCGGCTTATTCCCATTTCTCATCCCCGGTTCGTAAAAGATTCCGCACTTCTTTTTCGACTGCCGGGCGAATGGCAGGTCTGCTCTGATAGACCGCTTTGCCGCAGGCTGGGCAACAGTCAGGCAGCGACTCTGCTTCAAAGCAATATTTTGTTGAAAACCTGTCACTATCGTGATAAAATATCTACATGTTATTGTTGTGCTGTGCCTGTGCCTTTTCAAAGGCTTTATAAAGCTTTTTTTGCGGTATTGAGAATCCAGGGCACCGGTCTTGGTATGGCGATTACCAAAAACATCGTGGATATGATGGGCGGCACCATCAAAGTGCAGACGGCGCAGGGCAAGGGTACCGAATTTATCATCTGCTTGCCCATGCGCACACAGGCGGAGCACCGTCCGGTGGAAAAGATCACCGAGCTGGAAGGCTTGAAGGCACTGGTGGTAGAGGATAACGAGCTGAACCGCGAGATCGCGCTGGAAATTCTGCGCGAGTACGGCTTCCGGGTCGATACGGCTGAAAACTAAACAAGAAAGCGGGCTATGCCCGCATCAACTCCCCCTTCTCCCTCATTCATGCCGGGGTGTTTTTGTCCCCGCTTTTGTTGTACAATGTTGGAGGTGCACCATGAAGAAACGCTATGGAATCCTTGCGTCGGCCGCCTTGGTCGGCGCGCTGTGCCTGTGTGCGCTCCCCTGCGCCGGGAAAGGAGAGGCGGACGCATCCCCTCAAAGCCTCTACGCAGGCAGAACGCAGGATGCCGACGTTTTGATTGATATTCCGAATTTGCGCCAATACGGCGGCTACACCTGCGGAACCACGTGCGTCCAAATGCTGATGAACTGGCTTGAGCCTTATCAGGCGGATTTGAACCTGACCGCCTATGAGGAAGCGCTTGGAACAACCGAGGAAGCCGGAACGTCTCCGGACGCGATCCTCGCCTTTTTTGAGGAAAACGATGTGCGGGTCATCGCGCGGGAAAAGCGAACGACGGATGACCTGATCGCCGCGCTGGATCGGGGGCATCCCGTGCTGGTCTGCATTCAGGCGTGGGGCGCGGACGGATACAACATCCAAGACCCGAGCGACGCAGATACGTATCTGGCGGAGGGGCACTGGGTCATCTGCGTCGGTTATCAGAAGAAGATCGACGGCAATGTGTTTTATTTCAACGATCCGGCGTGCGTCGGTTACGGCCTGATGCGGGAGGCGGACTTCAACCGCCGCTGGATTGACATGGACGCTGCCGGAACGATATACGATCATTACGGCATTGAGATTGACGAAAGCGGGAGCGCCTATGACCCGCAGGGCGTGTTCGAGCTGGAATAATCCGGACGAACCCGGCCTATCCATTCGATTTGGCATGCGGGAAAAAGAGCGGATTGAGTTTTTGGGAGGGATACCGAGATGCGTGTGATTCTCAAAGAAGAAATCATCCAAAAATTACGGGAAGTCGGTCTGGAAAAGGGCGATGCCGTGATGGTGCATACGTCCCTGAAACGGATGGGCTATATCTGCGGCGGCGCGCAGACCGTGATCGAAGCGCTGATGGAGGTCGTCGGAGAAAACGGAACGATTATGATGCCCACTCAGTCGTGGAAGAGATGAAAGAGAACAGAACGTGAAATTCAAACGAACAGAGGCAAAATAAACGAGTGAACGGGAACATCCGAAGGGATGCGCCCGTTCACTCGTTTGATATAAGGAAACTGCGTAAAATCATCCGCGCAGGCAAGGCTTTGACGCTTTGCAGACTTCGGCGGAAAGTCAGGCGGGCTCAATCCGCTTTGGGCGGTAAACGGCGTTACTTCGCCGCGCCCGCCGTCAGACCGTAGCGCGTCATATCCTCCCAGTGGCGGCGAATGATGATTTCGGCGGTCAGGTCGGTGTTGTTGTAGGCGATCGACCACTGCGTATTGCTGGTGATGCTTTCGGGGTTCGGCTCCTGCGAGGCGGCTTTCAGCGCCGCCCACACGGTATCGTTGGAGGGGCTGTCCTTCTGCTGGTCAAAGACTTCCAGCACAGCGTCGTAACGCTCCCGGCCATGGCCGTAGATGCCGTTTTTCTGGTTGGGGAGCACCTTGTCCTTGTAGATTCCGTAGAAGTTGGTGATGGCGTTGATGGGCAGCGCCACAAGCTCCCGCGTTTCGCTTTCGCAGTCGTATTCGACCACCCGACCGTCGCCCGTCGCGTCGGTGATGTAGAAGTGGTAATCCCGCCCGCTAGAAGCGAACATGTCGTAGCCGCGGAGCAGCTCCACCGCCTCTTCCGTGCTCGCCGCGCGATCCAGCACAAGGCGGATGGCGAGGGTGGTGGCGATGGCGGGCTTGCCGGTGTTCTGGTGAACCGGGTCGCTGTCCAGCGTCAGCACGGCGATGGATACGCCCTTTTCATTGAGGCCGTCAAGGCAGATATACGGCGCGGTCAGGCTGGCCAGCTTCATTTTGGTGCTCTCATCCGGCGCGTTTGCGGAAACATTGTCCAGCGCCGCCGTGGCCACAGATCGATAGCCGTTTTTCGGCGCGCAGTAGACGAGCATCGCCGAAGTGTTGTTTTTGAAATCGTAATTGCGCCCCATGTGCACATCGCCGTCGGCGTCCGTCAGCGTGAACGCCGTGCAGCCGAAGCTGGGCGCCTCGATTTTCACCGGAAGGAGCGGCAGCGCGTCCTTCAAAATGGCGTCGATCATCGTCTGATTGTCCTTGATGCCGTAGTTGATAACGTCGTCAAGGCTGTAATCGTATTTGACCTCCATGCGGTAGAGGTTGTAGCCGTCGTCATAATTGGAGAGCTTTTCGATGCTGTTCATCGTCTGTATGCGCGTGAAGTAGATCCCGACGAACACGAGCACGGCGGCCAGAAGCACCGCCACGATTCCGCAGAGCGAGAGCAGCGTGACTTTCAGCGACTTTTTCATCCAGTTTCCCCCTTTTCTTTCGAACCCGGTACACGATTTGTTCTTTTCCTTCTGCAACGCCGAGCCTCAGCGCGCTTGCGATGGTTTCATCTCGGCGACTGTATGCTTGACACAGCATTATTATATATGAATATTCGGCCGAAAGGCAAGAATTTACGGCGAATTATCTAAAAAAACGGTGGAAAAATCGGCGGGGGCGATTGGGGGAAAGCGCAATCCCCGTCGCTGTTTTTAGATGCGGCCGGCGAAAAGGAGAACAGCCGGGGTGCGGAGAAGAAATAAAGAACAACCGAACCCGTATTCTGCCGTTTGGAGACGGACGAAGGAGGAATAGAACATGATCCGCTATCTGGAAAAGCAGAATCTTCTCATTTTGGAAACGGAACGAACGTCGTATTGGATCGGCCTTGCCTATCCCGCGCCGGTCTGCCTGCACTGGGGCAGAAAGATTGCGCCGGAAGACGCGGACATGTTTGAACCGCTCGGCGGCCACAGCTCCTTTGACACGGAATTGTGGCGGGAGCGGATGGAATACCCGGCCTTTGACGGGCGGACGTTTGAAAACGTATCGCTGAAAGCCGACGTGCCGCTGAATCTGCGGACGAAGGACGTGCGCGTTCAGGGTCAGCAGGCGGAAATCACGCTGGCGGACGAGGTAAGCGTCATGGAGGTTCGCCTGATATACCGCGTGTTTGAGGATTGCGATGTGATTGAGAAGCACGCAAGGCTGACGGCGAACGCGCCGATCAGGCTGACGCGCATGGACAGCGGCGCGTGTCTCCTGCCGCACGAGGCGAAGCCGTGGACGGCGCACTATGTCGTCGGCGCGTGGGCGGGAGAATTCAGGCGGCGCACGGCCAAGCTGGAAGAAGGGGAACTGCGGCTACAATCCGTGCGCGGCATGTCCGGCCCGCACATGAACCCGTTCCTCATCGCGGCAAACAGCGAGGACGAGGAGACGGGCGAGGCCTACGGCGTGGCGCTCGGGTGGAGCGGATGCTGGCAGATCACGGCGTCGTCCACGGTGTTTGGCAATCACCGCATCACGGCAGGGCTGAACGACGCGGATCTCGTCTGCCCGATGGGGCGCGGCGAATGCTTTGAAACGCCGCCGATGGTTCTGTGCATGAGCGCGGAAGGCATGGGCGCGCTGAGCAGAAGGATGCACGATTTCGAGCGTAACCATCTCAAACCGAACAGGCCGCCGCGCCGCGTGCTCTATAATTCATGGGAAGCGACGCAGTTCGACGTGCGGGCGGACGCGCAGATGCGGCTGGCGGAACGCGCGGCGAGGATGGGCGTGGAGCTTTTCGTGGTGGACGACGGCTGGTTTGGCGCGCGCCATTCCGACCGGGCGGGGCTGGGCGACTGGACGGTCAACCCGGAGAAGTTTCCGAACGGTCTGGAGGAGCTGATCGACCGTGTGCACGCGCTGGGCATGGATTTCGGCCTGTGGGTCGAACCGGAATCGGTCAACCCGGACAGCGATTTGTACCGCGCGCACCCGGATTGGATTCACAAACTGGACGGCCGCGAACCGCTGACGCAGAGAAACCAGTATCTGCTCGATTTCGGAAAGCCGGAGGTTGAGCGATTCGCGCTCGACATGCTGCGCGGCCTGCTGAACACATACGCGATCCGCTATCTGAAATGGGACATGAATCGCGCGATGACCGACGTATGCGAAAGCCTAACGCCCTTCGCGCGGGAGCGGCATGTTCTGGCGCTCTACCGAATCCTGGACGCGCTGGAAAAAGAGTTCCCCGATGTGGATATCGAGGCATGCAGCGGCGGCGGCGCGCGCGTGGATTTGGGCATGGCGAAGCGAACGGCGCAATTCTGGGTCAGCGACAACACGGACCCGTTTGACCGGCTGTTCATTCAGGAGGGGTATACGCTGATGTATGCGCCGATGATGATGAGCTGCTGGGTGACGGACACGCCCGCGGACGGACGGCGGCGCGGGCGGGCGGATTGGCGCTATAAATTCCACGCGGCGATGTGCGGCACGCTGGGCGTCGGCGCGGATATATCGAAGCTGAGCGACGAGGAAATGGCGCTGTTTACAGCGGAAATCGCGCGATATAAGATGTGGCGGCATGTCGTTCAAAACGGCGATTTGTACCGCTTGCAGCGCCCGTCCGGCGGCAATGTCGCGGCGACCGAGTACGTTTCCAAGGATCAAAACGAAGCGGTACTCTTTTTGTTCATGCACAGCCGAAAGTGCGGCGAGGTGATTCCGCGGGTGAGGCTTCGCGCCCTGAGGGAGGACGCTCGATATTTCTGCGTAGAGACAGGCAAAACCTATGTGGGAAGGACGCTGATGCATCTGGGGCTGAGCGCGGAGCTGAACGGGGATTTTGACAGCGGGGTTTTCTATTTTCAGGCGGTGAAGGAAGGATATTTATGGATAAGCAAACAACAGGAATTGTGATCGCTGCAACAAAACAGTGGTGGTTAAAGGTCAACAGAAAACCCATGAGAATGCACGCACTGGATGGTGCTGAATTTCCTTACATCATTAAAATTGAATACACCGTAGATGGAAAGGCGTACACAAAAAGAAAATGGATTAACGCCGGCGACCCTGTTCCCAAAGTAGGGAGTAATGTTCAAGTGATGTATAATTCCGACAAGCCATCCAAAGCGAGAATATTGTAACAGCATTCAGTTGACGAGAACGAAAAATCCTTTTAGGAACTAAAGGGCGCTTATGTCAACAAGCTGAACGAAGGGTCTCGCTCTGCCGAGACCCTTCGTGACGTGTATGCGGTTTTTCGCTTCGGTTAGGCTTAGCCGTCGCTGCGGTCGATGTATTCGGTGTGCAGCAGCTTATGCGCCAGATGGCCGTTCGGCTCGCCCAGGAACTCCGCGTAGAGCTTCTGGATATCCGGGTTTTCGTGGGACTTGCGGATCGTCTTGGATTCATCCTCGGCATACAGCCCCGCCGCGCGCGCCGCGCGCGGATCGACGTCCATGCGCTTGTACGCCGAAACGATCGGCTGGCCGCCGCCGTTGACGCAGCCGCCCGGGCAGGCCATGACCTCCACGAACGCATAGCTCGCGTCGCCCGCCTTGATGCGCTGAATCAGCTCCTTCGCCGCGCCGGTGCTGTTGGCCACGGCCACCTTCAGCTCCTTGCCGCCCAGCGTGAAGGTCGCTTCCTTGATGCCTGCCAACCCGCGAACCTCGTGGTATTCCACGTTCTCCACGGAGCGGTTTTCCAGCACGTCGGCGGCGGTGCGCAGCGCCGCCTCCATCACGCCGCCGGTCACGCCGAAGATCGGCGCCGCGCCGGTGGACTGCGCCACCAGCTCGTCAAAGCATTCCTCATCCGGCAGGCGCGCGAAGTCGATGCGCGCGTCGCGAATCATGCGCGCCAGCTCGCGCGTGGTGAGGGAGACGTCCACGGCGCGCATGCCGTTGACGACCATCTCCGGGCGCTGGGCTTCAAACTTCTTGGAGGTGCACGGCATCACCGCGACAACCACGATGTTCGCCGGGTCGATGCCGGTCTTTTCGGCGTAGTAGGTCTTGATGATCGCGCCTTCCATCTCCATCGGGGATTTGCAGGTGGACATGTTGGGGATCATCTCCGGGAAGTGGTGCTCCAGATACTTGACCCATCCCGGCGAGCAGGAGGTGAACATCGGCAGCACGCCGCCGTTCTGGATGCGGCCCAGCAGCTCGGTCGCTTCCTCCATGATGGTCAGATCCGCGCCGAAATCGGTGTCAAACACCTTGTCAAAGCCCAGACGGCGCAGCGCCTGCGTCATCTTTCCGGTGACGCGGGTGCCGATGGGCAGGCCGAATTCCTCGCCCAGCGCCACGCGGACGGCCGGAGCGGGCTGCACGACGACGAACTTCTCCGGGTCGGAGAGCGCATCCCAAACCTTGTCCGTGTCGTCGCGCTCGCGCAGCGCGCCGACCGGGCAGGCGTTGATGCACTGGCCGCAGAACACGCAGTCCGTCTCCAGCATGGTCTTTCCGAACGCCGGGGCGATCACGGTCTTAAAGCCGCGGTTCACCGCGCCGATCGCGCCGATCTTCTGCACATTGCGGCAGACGGCCACGCAGCGGCGGCACAGGATGCACTTGTTCGGGTCGCGGACGATGGACGGGGAGAAATTATCCAGCGGATAATGGATGTTTTCGCCCTCGAAGCGGTTCTCGTCCACGCCCAGCTCCTTCGCCAGATCCTGAAGCTCGCAGTTCTGGCTGCGCACGCAGGAGAGGCACTTGCGCTCGTGGTTGGAGAGGATCAGCTCCAGCACGGCTCTGCGCGCTTGGCGCACCTGCGGGGTGTTCGTCTTGACGACCATGCCCTCGGATACGGGCATCACGCAGGCCGCCGCCAGCGAACGCGCGCCGACGTCCACCACGCACATGCGGCAGGCGCCGATCTCGTTGATGTCCTTGAGCCAGCAGAGGGTCGGGATCTTGATACCGGCAGCATGCGCCGCCTTGAGAACGGTGGTGCCTTCCTCCACGGAAACCGGCACACCGTCGATAGTCAAATGAACCATTGCCATGTTGCTTTTTCACTCCTTCGGCTTTATCAGGAACGGGAAATCGCGCCGAACTTGCACTTCTCCATGCAAACGCCGCACTTGAGGCACTTCGTGGTGTCGATGCGGTGCACCTCGCGAACGGTGCCGCTGATGCAGCCGGCCGGGCAGCCGCGCGCGCACAGCGTGCAGCCCCTGCACTTCGCCGGGTCGATCTGATAGGTCACCAGCTTCTTGCAGTGGCCGGCCGGGCAGCGCTTCTCATAGATGTGCGCTTCGTATTCGTGGCGGAAATACTTGAGGGTGGAAAGCACCGGGTTCGGCGCGGTCTGTCCCAGACCGCACAGCGCCGTCGCCTTGATGGCCTTGGCCAGCTCTTCCAGCTTCTCAATGTCGCCGTCCTCGCCGCGGCCATCGACGATGCGTTCGAGGATTTCCAGCATGCGCTTGGTGCCGATGCGGCACGGCGCGCACTTGCCGCAGGATTCATCCACGGTAAAATCGAGGAAGAAACGCGCGATATCGACCATACAGGTATCCTCGTCCATGACGATCATGCCGCCGGAGCCCATCATCGAGCCAATGGCGGTCAGGTTGTCATAGTCGATCTGCACATCCAGTTGGCTGGCCGGGATGCAGCCGCCGGAGGGGCCGCCCGTCTGCGCCGCCTTGAACTTTTTGCCGTTCGGGCAGCCGCCGCCGATGTCGTAGATGATCTCGCGCAGCGTGGTGCCCATCGGCACCTCCACCAGACCGGTGTTGCTGATCTTGCCGCCCAGCGCGAACACCTTGGTGCCCTTCGATTTTTCCGTGCCTATCGAAGCGAACCATTCCCAGCCGTTGTTGATGATCTGCGGCACGTTGGCGTAGGTCTCCACGTTGTTGAGAATGGTCGGCTTCTGGAACAGGCCCTTTTCAGCCGGGAACGGCGGACGGGGCCGCGGCTCGCCGCGCAGGCCCTCGATGGAAGCCATCAGCGCGGTTTCCTCGCCGCACACGAACGCGCCAGCGCCCAAGCGAATGTGCACGTTAAAATTGAAGTTCGTGCCAAAGATGCCTTCGCCCAGCAGGCCATACGCGCGGGCCTGTTCGATGGCGATCTGCAGGCGCTTGACGGCGATGGGGTATTCCGCGCGAACGTAGATATAGCCCTCGTCAGAACCGATGGCGTA
>OLPF01000833.1_pt1 | contig 29047 bp, 22 predicted proteins | sample 1673121 | NCBI WGS metagenome assembly OLPF01 (sample SAMEA3136756, study PRJEB25190) | human gut metagenome
TCGGGATATGTCTGTCCCGCTGTGGTGAATCTTTCATGTGGTACATCTTCCCACGTGTAGATATCTTCGATCCCCGGCACTCTTTTTGCCACATCTGTCTTTACTGATTTTACGATCGCATTGGCATGCGGGCTTCGGAGTACCTTTACGATCAGGCAGTCCTTTGGAGCAAGATCATCCATGAATACCGGTTTTCCTGTCACCAGTGCCATTGCGTCTTTTTTTCTTATCGGTTGTCCGACTGCTTTCATGATCTTTCTCCTTTCTTTCTGTATTCGATAAATGCTTCCATTGCACGAAGCTGTCCTTCATATCCGGAACATCTGCAAAGATTTCCCGCAAGATATGCCTTGATCTCTTCTCTTGTCTGCCATAGCGCTCGCGCAGGGCGTTGAAGGTCGCGTTGTAATCGCTGTTCTCCTCGTCGGTCTTGGAGATATAGATGAACCGGGGCATGTCGCGCTCCTGGCAGTATTTCCAGACCTTTTCAAAGCCCACGGAAATGCCGTCCTTGGCGGAGCAGACAATGATGGCGGCGTCGGCGGCCCGCAGGGCCTCCATGACCTCACCGGAGAAGTCGAACGCACCGGGGGTGTCCAGGACGTTGATCTTACAGCCCTTGTATTCCAGGGGGGCTACCGCGGCAGAAATGGAGATCTGGCGGCGAATTTCTTCGGGGTCATAATCGCAGACGGTGTTGCCATCGGCGCAGGTACCCATGCGCTTGATTGCACCGGTCATAAACAGCAGGCTCTCAGCCAGGGCAGTCTTCCCGCTGCCGCTGTGGCCCACCAAACAGACGTTTCGGATGTTTTGCACAGAATAACTCATAGCGATGTTCTCTCCTTATTTCAGATGGAACAAGAGGTACTCATCTCCCCTCGGTCCATGACGGAGTCGCACACTCCATCGTCATGTTCACAGTATACCGCATCTTTAAGGCAATGACAACACAAAATGCAAAAAAAAGAAAAATTTTTTGTAACATACAGCAAAATCCACTGTCAGAACGGGTCTGGCAGGGGCTTGCGTGCTTGAAAAACCTGGGATTTTAGAACATTATCCCCTCAAAAGAGCGGCTTTTCCGCCTCTTTCCGTCTCCTGAGGGACGAAAACGACGGAAAAACTTTCTGCACTTGCATTTGAGAGGATGAATCATCGGTCGTCAAGTGAGGGGGGATCTTTCAGCTCTCGCTGGATGCCCGCCGTGACCCGGTAGACATCCTCTAAGGTCGTGATCTTGGAGATCTCACTCTTCCAATACCCGGCGTAGGGCACGCCCTTGAGATACCAGGCGTAATGCTTCCGGGCCTCCAGGCAGGCGATCTTCTCACTCTTGTTTTTCGCGGCCAGCTCAAACTGCCGCACGGCCACCTTGCACCGATCCGCCAGCGGCGGCAGAGGGGGAATGGGCTTGCCCGCAATGGCGGCCTGGGCCTGCTGGAAGATCCAGGGATTGCCGAAGACGCCCCGCGCGATCATCACCCCGTCGGCCCCGGTGTAGCGCAAAATGCGCTCGGCGTCCGGCCCGGAGAAGACGTCGCCGTTGGCGATCACGGGGATGGACACGGCGTTTTTTACCTCTCGAATATAGTCCCAGTTGGCCGTGCCGGAATACATCTGCACCTTGGTCCGGCCGTGGACCGTCAGGGCAGAGACCCCGACGGATTCCAGCAGCTTCGACAGCTCCAGGCAGACGATGTTCCCCTTGTCCCAGCCCAGACGCATCTTGACGGTCACGGGGGTCCCTTTGGCCCCCCGGATCACGGCCTCCGCCACCCGGCAAGCCTTATCCAGGTCTTTTAAGAGGCCGGAGCCGTCGCCGTTGTTGGCGACCTTGGGGACCGGGCAGCCCATGTTGATGTCGATGATGTCCGGCCGGGCGACCTCCCGGATGATGGCTGCGGCCTCCTCCATGCAGGCCAGGTCACTGCCGAAGACCTGCACCCCGGCGGGGTGCTCGTCCGGCCCCAGCTCCATGAGGGGGAGGGTCTTTTTATCCTGATAGCACAGGGCCTTGGCGCTGACCATCTCCGTGATGGTGTACCCTGCGCCCAGCTCCCGGCAGATGGTGCGAAATGCCAGGTCCGTCACCCCCGCCATGGGGGCCAGGACCAGTTTGGAATCAATATTGACGGAACCGATCTGCAATCGGATCACCTCATTTCTGAAAAATCAAGTAACATTTTATTTTATCATAAGAAGTCACTGCTTGCAAAGCCCCTAAAATATGATATGATGGACAAGACGCACAACGCCCATGATATTTTCGTAGTGGCCGCAGACCTCTGCGGCCATGGATCCCACCCAAAGAGGAGAGAACCCCCATGCTGACCCCCAAACATCCCCGTAATCCCGTCACCGCCTTTTTCCGTGGTCTCTACGCCGAGCTGGCCTTCAGCGGTGAGAGCCTACGCATCAACGGTGTGGGTCTGCTCTTCGGCCTGGTGACAGGCCTTGTCGTCGGTGTCTGCGGCGGCGTGTTTGCCCGCCTGCTGGATGTGGCCGCCGATGTGCGCAACGGGACCGCCTGGGCCATGTACCTGCTGCCGCTGGCGGGCCTGATGGTGGTGTGGATGTACCGCCGGGGCGGCATCAAGACCGCCGGGGGCACCGACCTCATCATCCAGGCTGCCCGTGGGGAACAGCCCGTCTCCCGCCTGCTGGCCCCGGTGATCTTCGCCGCGACCTTGCTGACCCACGTCTTCGGCGGCTCCGCCGGACGGGAGGGCGCGGCCTTGCAGCTGGGCGGTTCCCTGTCCGAGCTGATCCGCAAGGGGGCCGGGATGGGGGAGAGCTACCAGGACCTGGCCATCATGTGCGGCATGAGCGCGGGCTTCTCCGCCGTCTTTGGCAGCCAGATCGCCGCCGCTCTGTTCGCCCTGGAAATTTCCTGCGTGGGCATCCTGCCCCTGGGCGGGCTGTTTCCCTGCGTCGTCTCCTCCCTGACCGCCGGGACCATCGCGCGGGCGATGGGGGTGCATGGGGTCAGCTTTATTTTGACGGCCTCGACGGCCGACGTGGTGTTTTATGGTCAGGTCGTGGCGCTCTCCCTCGCCTGCGGCCTGCTCAGCACCATCGTCTGCTATACCTTCGCCGGGGTGCGGTCCGGGCTGGAGCGGTTGTTCCCGAACCCCTACCTGCGCGTCCTCGTGGGCAGCGCCGCCGTCCTTGGCCTGACGACCCTGCTGGGCACCAAGCTCTATCTGGGCACCGGCTCAGACATGATCGCCGGGGCGATCCGGGAGGGGAGCGCCCAGCCTCTGGACTTCGTCTGGAAGCTCCTGCTCACGGCCCTGACGCTGGGGGCCGGGCTGAAGGGCGGCGAGATCGTGCCGTCCTTTGCCATCGGGGCGTCCTTCGGCTGTGTGGTCGGGCCGCTGCTGGGCCTGCAAGCGCCCTACGCCGCCGCCATTGGGATGGTGGCGCTCTTCTGCGGCGTGACCAACTGCCCGCTGACGGCGCTGGTCTTGAGCTTTGAGGTCTTCTCCTTCTGCAACCCCGGCGGGTTTCTCATGGCGGTGGCGGTGAGCTTTCTGGTCTCCGGCTACGGCGGCTTGTACGCCAAGCAGAAGTTTGCCTTTTCCAAGTCCGCCAGCCCCGAAGGCCTGGCGCATACGGACCGCCAGGAGCACGACGAGCCCCGCTGAAAACATGGCTTGCACCGACCGTTCTCCCATGGTATAGTAAACCCAGCGGGCGGCGTGGAACCTGCCCGCGGAGTCTACCCCCAAGAGATCGAGAAAGGATTGACCTACGATGAAAAAACTCCTGTCCCTCGTCCTGTCTCTCGCGTTGGCCTTCAGCCTGTGCGTCCCCGCCATGGCTGCCAGCGAGAGCATGGCAAACTTCCAGAAGATGGCCACCTACAACAACCAGTTTTCCGACGTCTACGCCAGCTACTGGGCGACCCCTTCCATCAAGCTCTGCTATGAGTACGGCTTCATGAAGGGCACCACCCCCAAGCAGTTCAGCCCCACCGGCGCCCTGACCGTGGCCGAGGCCATTGTCATGGCCGATCGTCTGCATGAGATCTACACCACCGGCCAGAGCACCCTGACCAACGGGGAGCCCTGGTACCAGACCTATGTGGATTACGCCATTGAAAACGGCATCGTCCAGTCCGGCGACTTCACCAGCTACACCGCCAAGGCCACCCGCGGCCAGATGGCCTACCTCTTCTCCCGCGCCCTGCCCGCCTCCGTGCTGCCCTCCATCAACAACGTCCAGACCCTGCCGGACGTGACCAGCAGCACCAAGTACAGCCAGGAGATCTTCTCCCTGTATAACGCCGGGGTCCTGACCGGCAGCGACGTCTTCGGGACCTTCAAGCCCAACGACAACATCATCCGCGCCGAAGCCGCCGCCATCCTCACCCGCGTGGCCCTGCCCGAACAGCGCAAGACCGTGGTGCTCATGAAGCAGGTGCAGTGGGGCGTTGCCAAGCTGGCCATTCCGCAGAGCGCCGGGGTCGGCGTCACGGAGAACGGCGTGTACAGCGTCACCTCCGAGCAGGACGCCTGCGGCGTCATCGCCACCAGCGTGACCGACTCTGCCTACAAGGGCCTGAGCGTGACGGTGCTGACCGAAGCACAGATGAACAGCATCCTGACCCAAGCCTTTAGCGGCACTGACGGGAAGCTGACCAACGCCAAGTCCACCAAAGTCTCCTTCGGTTCCGTGAAGGCCTACCGCACCGTCGGTATCCTGACCACCGACGAGGGCGCAGGTGACTGCCTCATCTTCACCTACATCATCGGCAACAAGATGGACATGATCTGCCTGCTGGCCTATGAGAACGATACCGCGCTGAAAAATATGGCCAACGGCCTGATGGTGGGCGGTGTGACGGCCTCGCCCCAGTTCTGAGTAATATGTTCCATAGATGAAAGAGTCCCCGGCAGGAAAAGTTTTCCTGCCGGGGACCCTAACGTTTTTAAGAATGATTGGTGCTGATGCTCAGTGCTCATACCAACCAGGGGCGCCGGGGGTCAGGTTGATGTTGACCTGCTTGATCTCCTGGTATTCCTCCAGGCCGTGGACGCCCAGCTCGCGGCCAATGCCGGACATCTTATAGCCGCCCCAAGGTGCTTCGTTGAAGGTGGGGTTGAAGGCGTTGACCCAGGTGATACCGGCGCGGACCTCTTTGACCACGCGGATGGCCCGCTCCAGCTGATGGGTGAACACACCGCCGGCCAGACCGTAATCCGTGTCGTTGGCCATCGCAATGGCTTCTTCCTCGGTCTTGAAGGTCTGAATGGTGACCACAGGCCCGAAAATCTCTTCCCGGACGATGGTCATGTCGGGGGTGCAGTGATCGAAGATGGTGGGGCGCATGAAGTAGCCCTTGGCACACTCGCCCTCGGTGAAGCGTTCACCGCCGCAGACCAAGGTAGCGCCCTCTTCGAGACCCTTTTGCACATAGCTGAGCACGTCACGGAGCTGGCTCTCGCTGACCACGGGGCCCATGTCGGGGTTGTCCAGCGGATTGCCGATGGTCATGGCGTTGGCCCGCTCAGCAAAGCGCTTAACAAAAGCGTCGTGGATGCTCTCTTCAATGATGATGCGGGAACCGGCGCAGCAGACCTCGCCCTGATTGAAGAAAATACCGATCATAGCCCACTCGACAGCGGCCTCCAAATCCACATCGGCGAAGATGATGTTGGGGGATTTGCCCCCCAGCTCCAGGCCAATCTTCTTTACATTATTGGCAGCGCACCGCATGATACTCTGGCCTACAGCAGTAGAACCGGTGAGGGTGACCATGCCGATGTCCTTGTGGGAGGCCAGGGCCTCGCCTACGGAACCGCCAGGCCCCAGGATCAGGTTGGCAGCGCCCTTAGGTACGCCCGCCTCTTCCAGGATCTCAAACATCTTCACGTTCGACATCACGGCGTTGGAAGCGGGCTTGAAGATGATGCTGTTGCCGGCAGCCAGAGCCGGTGCGATCTTCCAGGACCCCATGACAAAGGGGAAGTTCCAGGCGCTGATGAGGGCGACAACACCTACAGGCTCGTGGATGGTAAAGGAATGCATTTTGCCAAAGCCCTCGTTGACGTCGTAGACACCGCCGTAAGGGGCCTTGATGAGGCCGGCGTAATAGCGATAGCAATGGAGCGCATCGTCTACATCGCCTTCGGCCTCCCGCAAGGGCTTGCCCATGTCCATGGATTCAATGCGGGCCAGTTCGTCCCGGTTCTTGTCGATGAGGTCGGCGATCTTCAGCAGGATGTCACCTCTGGTCTGACTGTCCATATCCCGCCAGTCACGGGTCTCATAGAAGGACGTTTTGGCAGCGGCCACAGCGCGCTCCACGTCTTCCAGACCGGACTGAACGACCTCAGCCAGGATCTCACCGTTGGCAGGATTGTAGGTAGGCGCAGTCTTACCGCTGACGCTCTCGACCCATTCACCGTTAATATAGTTTTTGCAGATCTTCATGGATAAATCTCCTATCAGTCATAAGGTGGAAGGGGCGCTCCGGCGCAGAGAGTTTCTCTGGTGGGAGGATGTATTGCATGAGACGAAGGAACAGATGGCTGCCTTAGAGTCCGAACACTTCCTTCGCCTTGGCTGCCGCCTTGTCGGAGGCATCCAGGATCTTTGCGATCTCCTCGGGGGTGAGAGAAACGGGGGGCTCAAAGCGGATGGACTTGGAGTTGTTCAGGGTGCCGGAGATGATGACGTGCTGGTTGTACATCTCCTTGGAGAACTCATAGCCGTACTCATCGGAGAAAAACTCCACGGCCATCATCATGCCGACGCCGCGAACTTCCTTGATGACGGTAGGATACTTTGCCTGAATAGCTTCCAGACCGGCCTTGATCTTGGCACCCTTCTCCCGAGCCTGACCGGGGACATCATTCTTGAGCTGGAAATCCAGAGCGGCGATGGCAGCAGCGCAGCAGACAGGGTTTCCGCCGAAGGTGGTGGAACCCAGCAGATAGGGATTTTCCACCAGTTCCTCGCTCCACATCTCGGGCCGGAAGATGAGGCCGGTGATGGGCATGACGCCGCCGCCGAAAGCTTTGCCGAAGGTCATGATGTCGGGAACGATCCCCTCTGCGTCGCAGCGCCACAGGGTACCGGTGCGGCCCATGCCGGTCTGGATCTCGTCGATGATCAGAAGGACATTCAGTTCGTCACAGATGGCACGGACTTCCTTCAGATAGCCTTCGGGAGGAATGATAACGCCGGCTTCACCCTGGATCGGCTCCAGGACCACGGCGGCGATGGATTCCCCGACCTCCCGCAGATTCTCAATGGCAGTGCGGATGGCGGCAGCGTTGCCGTACTCCACGTGCTGCACCTGCTGAATCAGAGGGAGATAGGGCTGGCGATAGATCCCTTTGGCCGTGAGAGAGAGGGAACCACCGGTCTTGCCGTGAAAAGCGTGGGTAGTGGAGATGAACCACTTGCCCTTACTTTTGAAACGGGCCAGTTTCATGGCGATCTCAACGGCTTCGGTACCGCAGTTGGTGAAGAAGCACTGCTGCAGGTCACCGGGAGTGCAGTCTGCCATGGCCTTGGCCAGGTAACCGCGGAGGGGATCGATGAGTTCCTGGGAGTGTAGCCCTTGTCGGCTCAGCTGAGCCTTCACCGTGTCGATGATCAGGTCTTCGCTGTGGCCGGCGACATAAATACCAAAACCACCCATAGCATCCAAGAACACTTCGTTGTCGTACAGTCCGCGGAAGTAGGAGCCTCCGTCCTCCCATTCTAGAACGGCGTTGCCTTCGGTCTCGGAGGAGATACACTTTCTGTAGTTGATCCAACCGGGGCTGACGTAGGAGTTGAAATGTTCTACGGTCTCCTTGACCATCTGAGCCTTTTCCTCTTCGGGGATCTCGTCTGCTTTCATGTGGATGAGCTTGATGACTCTGTCCAGATCGTTCACGACCTGCTCTCTGTTTTTTTCGTAGTTATACATGATGGATCCTCCTTTTAGTTCAATATTATGCGGATATACAATTGGGCGAAGAGAGTTTTCTGACTTCCACTTACCTGTTGTGTCTTGCTAATATTTGATCAACATAGAGAAGTTGATGAAAATGGGAGATTTGGAACGATTAAATCCTCCGATTTTATTATACGGGAACACCTTAGTTCCTGAAATTCTTTTATTCTTCTATTTCGTACTTGATTTCTTTTATTTTCACATGTTTTTAAGTATGTTTTTCTGCGCTTTTTTCTGCTATACTGAAAAAACTAAGAAGTATATCCGTAAAATGAAGAACACAGGAGGGCTGCTGTGATAAGGAAAAATGTTTTTTTGATCCTGAACAATGTGGTCTGTGAGCTGTACCGATGCCAGACCTATGCGGAATTGGGACAGTTTTTTCTTCCGGTGCTGCGGATGCTTATCCCTTTTCGGTATGCCAGCATCATGCGCCGGGAAAACACCACAGAGCACATCCGGCTGGTGGATCCGCTCTGCATTCCCTCGGAGTTTTTGGAAGCGGAACAAAACTATATGCGCTTTGCCGACGATGATTATACCGGCTGGCTCAACTGCTGCCGAGAGTCCACCCTCTTCCGAGAGAGCGACCTGGTCGGGGAGCAGCAGCGGCTGCGCTCTACCATCTATCAGAAGTGTTACCAGAAGTTCCATGTTTACGACTCCCTTCAGTATGGCATCGTGTTCAACGGGCGGCCCCTGGGGGCGCTGAGCCTATTTCGCCACCGGGAGGACGGTCCTTTTACCAGCGACGACCTCTTTTTACTCAGCTCGGTGGGGATCCATCTGAATCAGCATATGTCCTCCCTGCTGGATAAAATGTATCACCGGGAAACGGTATCGGGCTATGACCTTTCGGCTGTGGCCAAGAAATACAAGCTGACCGGCCGGGAAGTCCAGCTGATCGAGCAGCTTACCCGCTTCCGGGACAATCGGGAGATCGCAGAGGCGATGCAGGTGCGGGACTCTACCTTACAGAAGCATTTCCAGAATATTTTCCGTAAGCTGGATGTATCCTCACGGTGGGAGATCATGCGCCTTCTTCTGGAAGGTGACCCCAGAAGCTGAAGCACAACAGGAGAAAGGTCCACATTACAAAAAACAACAAAAAAGAGAATACCACAGGCCAATGTCATAACCAAAGGTAGACAGAGCATAGCATACCGAATTCTTGTCCTTCCACAAAACACATTCTATATCTATGCGGAGGCGTTACACTTTATGGCTCCATTAGCGCCTTTCGCGGAAAGGGAGATCATCGATCTATGTACGGAACCTATGGAATCATCAGTCTTCTTCCTGTGCTTACGCTTATTGTCGTTGCTCTGATCACCAAACGAACCTTTGAATCCCTGCTCGTTGCCACCCTCCTGGCCTTGATCATCGGCTATAAGGGAGATTGGTTCTCGGCCCTTGTGGAGCAGCTTCAGACGGTTGCTGCGGAAAATATCTGGGTGCTTCTGGTAGTTGGCCTGCTGGGAGGTCTGGTGGGCGTTTTTGAAAAGTCCCGCGTCGCTATGGGCTTTGCAAATGTGCTCTCCCGTTTTGGCACCACCAAAAAGAAGTCCCTGCTGGCGGAGTGGGCCCTCAGCGTTCTGCTGTTTGTGGATGACTACCTGAACATCCTCACCACTGGCTCCATTGGCAAACGGTTGAACGACCCACACCGGATCCATCGAACCATGACAGCTTACGTCATTGGATCCACCTCTGCGCCTGTGGTGGTGCTCATCCCGCTCTCCTCCTGGTCCATCTACTATGCCAGTCTGATCGAGAATGCCGGTGCTGCCCCCGAAGGGGGGAGCGGTGTGCTGGCCTATATTCAGTCTATTCCCTTCATGTTCTACCCCATGTTCTGTTTGCTGATCCTGCTCTTGGTCATTGCCGGGGTCATCCCGCTCTTTGGCCCGATCCGAAGATACCAGAAGCAGGCGGAGGAGACCGGACAGCTCTACCCAGAGACCGGCCCGGTCGAAGCGGAGAGCACCGCAGTGGAGGACGCAGACACGACCCAGCGCAAGACAGGCGGCATGATTGACTTCATCCTGCCTATCCTGGTCCTGCTGGTCGCCACTGTCTATTTTGATATTGACGTGCTGCCGGGCATCATGATCGCCCTGGTCTTCACCTGTATCCTGTACATCGCCCGAAAGCTGATGTCTATATCCGAATTTGTGGATACAGTATGGGAAGGGTTTTCAACGATGATTTCTGTGTTGGCGCTGCTGGTCATTGCGTTTCTCTTCAAGGCAGCCTGCGAAAATCTGGGGATGTCTGAGTACATCATCAGCAAGGTCGCTCCCCTGATGGCCGGCCAAGCGCTCCCCTTTGTGGTGTTCCTGGTGTCAACCCTCATGACATTTGCCATGGCCAATGCTTGGGGCGTGTCGGCCATCATGGTGCCCTTTGTCATCCCCTTGGCGCAGGCGATAGACGCGAATCTGGCCGTGGCGATCGCAGCGATCTTCTCCGGCTCGGTGTGTGGCACCCAGCTGTGTTTCTACTCGGATAACTCTATCCTCATCGGCCAGGCCACGGGGATCCAACCCCTGGACCACGTAAAGACCCAGATGCCGTTTGCCCTGTGTGCCGCTGCACTGACATCTATCACCTACTTGGCGTATGGCTTCCTCTTCTTAGGCTGATTTTCTGCGGACCTCTGTTTTCCGGCCCTGGAGACACGAGCGAATGAGAGTCTATGCAAAAACATGAGAAATGAAAAAGGACTCCGAACGGAAGTGCAGGATCAAACTGCATCCGTCGGAGTCCTTTTTATGACCTTGGAAAGACAATCAGGGATTCTGAGCAAAGTACTCCCGCGTCTGGTCGGCGTTGTGCATGACCTCGGCGGTGAGGGCCTCGAAGGAGGGGAACTTCCGCTCCTCCCGCAGGTACTTGTAAAACTCCATCTGGATCTTCTGGCCGTAGAGGTCGCCGTGGAAATCCAGGATGAAGCCCTCGATGGTCAGCTGGTTGCCGTCGTCGATGGTGGGGCGGGTGCCCACGTTGGTCACGGCCAGGTGGGTGTCGCCGTTTTCCAGGATGACCTTGGTGGCATAGACGCCCTTGGCGGGGGAGAGAACGTTCTCCTTCAGCTTCAGGTTCACCGTGGGGAAGCCCAGGGTGGTGCCCAGCTTCTTGCCGTGGGACACCCGGTCGCTGAGGGTGTAGGGATGGCCCAGAAATTCGTTGGCGCGTTCGATCTCCCCCTGGGCGACTAAGGTGCGGATATAGGTGGAGGAGACGGTGATGCCGTCCTGCTCCACGCGGGGGATGATGTCACAGCCGACGCCCAGCTCCTGGCAGGTCTCTTTCAGCAGCTGGGGGTTGCCCTCGCCCTTATAGCCGAAGTGATAGTCGTGGCCGGCCACCAGATGGATGGCCCCCAGATCCTTGATGAGGGTGTCCACCAAAAACTCCCGCCAGGGCTGCTTCATCCGCGCGGGGGTGAAGGGCTCCACGATCACGTCCTGGATGCCGTAATACTTCCGCATCAGGTCCGCCCGGTCCTCCGGGGAGGTGAGCAGGGGCATGGGACGGCCTAAGATCACCGTTTGGGGATGGGGGTCAAAGGTGAAGGCGGAGGGGGTGGCTCCCGTCTCCTTTGCCACCTGGGCGGTGCGGCGCATCAGGGCGGCGTGGCCGTTGTGCACGCCGTCGAAAAAGCCCAGGGCAATCACACGTTTTTTCTGTTCCAAGTTCTTACACCTCGAAAAAGCTTTTTATTGTGGTCAGCACGCCCTGGGTCAGCCGGCTCAGGGCGAGAAAATCCCCCGTCGGGCCATAGACCCGATAGACCCCGTCCGGGGCCTCCAGGGAGAGCGTATTTCCGTTGCGGACTTTCTTTTCCGCCCGCTGGCTGGTCAGGGTCAGGGCCGGGTGCCCGGCAAAATAGGCGTCCACCGGCAGCAGCAGGGCAGCGGGATCTGCCGCTGCCTGTACCTGCTCCAGCGTCACCGCCTGGCCCAGGGCAAAACCCGCCGACTGGGTCCGGCGCAGGGAGAAAAGCGTTCCCCCACAGCCCAGCGCCTGCCCGATGTCATGGCAGAGCGTGCGGACATACGTCCCCTTGGAGCATTTGACCCGCAGGGTATAGTCCGTGGGGGAGAGCTGGTCCAGTAACTCCAGCTCGTAAATGGTGATGGGCCGGGGCTGACGCTCCACCTCCTGCCCCCGCCGGGCCAGCTCATAGAGCTTTTTGCCCTCTTTCTTGATGGCGGAGTACATGGGGGGGATCTGCCGGATGTCTCCCCGGAATTGGGCTAAGATCTTCTCCACATCTTCCCGTGTCACAGAGACGGGAGCGGTGGAGAGCGTCGAGCCGGTCACGTCTTGGGTGTCCGTGACCTGCCCCAGGCGCAGCCCGGCCAGGTATTCCTTTTCCCGTTCGGCGGCGAACTCCACCGCGCGGGTAGCCCGGCCCACAAAGACGGGCAGCACACCGGTGGCCATGGGGTCCAGCGTTCCCGCGTGGCCGATGCGCTTTTCGTGCAAGATCCCCCGGAGCTTGGCCACCACGTCGTGGCTGGTCCAGTCCGTGGGCTTGTCGATGATGAGGATACCGTTAGCCATGCTGCACCTGCTCGATGGCTTTCAGCATGGCGGCCTTGGCCTGGGCGGGGGTGCCCTGGATGGTGCAGCCCGCGGCCGCCGCGTGTCCGCCGCCGCCGTACACGGCGCAGACCGCCGAGGCGTTCAGGGTCTTGCCGTCGGTCCGCAGAGAGATCTTGCATTCTTCCGGCTTGAGCTGCCGGATGGTGACGGCGTTGTCCACGCCCTCCAGCTGGCCGATGAAGGCGGAGATGTCCTCCAGGTCCTCCTCGGTGGCTTCCAGCTCCCGGATGAGATTCAGGGTCACATAGGCAAAGACCAGCGTGCCATTCTGCGCCAGGTCCATCTCCCGAACGAGGCGGCTCTCGATCTGCATCCGCTTGAGGGACTTGACCCGGAAATGCCGCTTGTTCACCCACTGGGCGTCAAAGCCGGTCTCCATGAGCGCAGCGGCGATGCGGTGGGTGTCCGGCGTGGTGTTGGAGTAGACGAAGCAGCCGGTGTCCGTGGCGATGGCCATATACAGCAGCAGCGCGATGGGAGCGGTGATGTTCACGCCCATCTCGACCAAAATGCGGTACAGCAGCTCCGCGCAGGCGGCGCAGTCGGGATCGACCCGCGTCTGCTTGGCGTAGCCCTCGTTGGAGCCGTGGTGGTCGATGGCTAGGTCAATGCGGTCGGCATAGGCCTGGCCGCTGCCGGGGAGCATCCCCAGGGCGGCCGTGTCCACCGACACGATGAACTGGGGCATGAACTCCGCCGGGGCCAGCACGCCCTCGAAATAGGGGGTAAAGAGCCCGTGGGCGTCCTCATTGGGCAGCACCCAGGCGGTCTTGCCCAGCTGGCGCAGGGCCAGGCACAGGGCGCAGGCGCAGCCGATGGTGTCCCCGTCCGGGCGGCGGTGGGTGAGGATGAGCACGTTCTCCATGGCCAGCAGACGCTGGGCGGTCTGATGGTCGGTCATTGGTCCCCTCCCGTTTCCTTCCGTTCGATGTCGTTGAGGAGCTTTAAGATATGGGTGCCCTTGTCGATGGAGTCATCGGCCTGGAACACCAGCTCCGGGGTATAGCGCAGGGAGAGGGCGCGGCCCAGCTCCCGGCGCAGGTAGCCGCCGGCGGACTTGAGGCCCTTGATGACTTCTTTCACGTCGCTCTTGTCCAGCACGCTCACATAGACCTTGGCGTAGCGCAGGTCCGGGGTGGTCTCCACGTGCGTGATGGAGACCAGCCCATGCACACGGGGGTCTTTTACGGTGCGGAAGAGCGCTGCCAGCTCCCGCTGGATCTCTTCGTTGATCCGTCCGATTCGATTTGAGGCCATAGAATTTCCCTCCGAAAATTCAAAAGGGTCTCCCCGCCCCGTCCGGGCGGGGAGACCTGGATTTGTTGTTCTAGCGGGGCAGAGAGGATCAGACCTCGATCTGCTCCATGATGAAGGCTTCGATCACGTCACCGACCTTGATGTCGCTGTACTTCTCGATGCCGATGCCGCACTCGTAGCCCTGGGCCACTTCCTTGACGGCGTCCTTAAAGCGCTGCAAGGAGGAGATGGTGCCCTCGTGGACGACGATGCCGTCCCGCACCAGGCGGATCTGGGCGTTGCGCTGCACCTTGCCCTCGGTGATATAGCAGCCGGCGATGATGCCCGCGCCGGTGATCTTGTAGACCTCGCGGACCTCGGCAGCGCCCAAGGAGACTTCCTTGAACTTGGGGGCCAGCATGCCCTTCATGGCCGCTTCCATCTCGTTGATGCAGTCGTAGATGACGCGGTACATTCTCATGTCGACCTTGGAGCGGGCGGCCGTGTCCTTCGCGTTGGCATCGGGGCGGACGTTGAAGCCCACGATGATGGCGTTGGACGTGGAGGCCAGCATGACGTCGGACTCGTTGATGGCACCGACGGCGCAGTGGATGACCCGCACGCGGACCTCCTCGTTGGTCAGCTTCTCCAGGGAAGCCTTGACGGCCTCGGCGGAGCCCTGCACGTCGGCCTTCACGATGATGTTCAGGTCCTTCAGCTCGCCCTGCTGGATCTGAGAGAACAAATCGTCCAGAGTAACTTTTTGGCTGGAGGAGTTGGCGGCCATTTTGTTCTCGTGCTTGCGCTGCTCCACCAGCTCGCGGGCCATACGCTCGTCGGCCACGGCGTGGAAGTCGTCGCCGGCGCCGGGAACCTCGCCCATACCGGTGATCTCCACAGGCACGGAGGGGCCGGCCTCGTTGATCTTCCGGCCCTTGGCGTCGGTCATGGCGCGGACACGGCCCACGGCGGTGCCGGCGATGATCACGTCACCCTGGTGCAGGGTGCCGTTCTGGACCAGCAGGGTGGCCACGGGGCCGCGGCCCTTGTCCAGGCGGGCCTCGATGACAGCGCCGTGGGCGGAGCGGTTGGGGTTGGCCTTCAGCTCACGCATCTCGGCGGTCAGGACGACCATTTCCAGCAGGTTGTCTACGCCCATGCCGGTCTTGGCGGAGATGGGGCAGCAGATGGTGTCGCCGCCCCACTCTTCGCTGACGAGACCGTACTCGGTCAGCTGCTGCTTGACGCGCTCAGGGTTGGCTTCGGGCTTATCCATCTTGTTGATGGCCACGATGATGGGGATCTCCGCGGCCTTGGCGTGGTTGATGGACTCCACGGTCTGGGGCATGATGCCGTCGTCGGCAGCCACCACCAGGATGGCGATGTCCGTGATCATGGCGCCGCGGGCACGCATGGCGGTAAAGGCCTCGTGGCCGGGGGTGTCCAGGAAGGTGATGGGGGAGCCGTTCACATCGACCTGGTAAGCGCCGATGTGCTGGGTGATGCCGCCGGCCTCGCCCTCGGCCACCTGGGAGTTCCGGATATAGTCCAGCAGGGAGGTCTTGCCGTGGTCCACGTGGCCCATGACGACCACGACGGGGGCGCGGGGAACCAGGTCCTCCTCTTTGTCCTCGGCGGTGTCGATGAGCTTCTCCTCGATGGTGACGATGACTTCCTTCTCGACCTTGCAGCCCAGCTCCATGGCCACCAAGGCGGCGGTATCATAGTCGATGATCTCAGACAGGGAGGCCATGACGCCCAGCTTCATGAGCTGCTTGACGACCTCGGCGCCGGTCTTCTTCATGCGGGAGGCCAGCTCGCCCACGCCGATCTCATCGGGGATCTTGACGGTGAGGGGCGTCTTCTTGGCGATCTCCAGCTGGAGCTTGCGCATCTTTTCCTGCTCTTCCTGGCGGCGCTTGTTGCCGAAGGTAGCGCCCTTGCGGTGGTTGTTGCGGCTCTGGATCTTCTGCTTGCCGCTCTGCATCCGGTTGGCCCGCTCAGGCGCCAGGGTCTCCAGATGCTCGTCGTACTTATCCAGGTTCACGTTGCCGCCCTTGCGGGTGTCCACCAGCTTCTTCTCAGGTACGCGGCTGGTGGGGCGGTTCGCGGGCTGCTGGGCCTGCTGGTTGTTCTGGCTGCCAGACTTGGGGGCCTGGTTGTTGTGCTGGTTCTGGCCGCCCTGCCGGTTCTGCTGGCCGCGGTCGTTTCTGTCGTTACGGGGGCCGCGGTCACCGGGTCTGCCGTTGCGGTCGTTTCTGTCGTTGCGGTCATTCCGGCCGCCGTCGCGGTTGTCCCGTCTCTGGCCCTGCTGGCCGTTGCGGTCGCCCCGGTCGTTCCGGTTGCGGTCACCGCCGCGGTCGTTTCTGTCGTTGCGGCCGCGGTTCTCGCCGCCCTTGGGGGCGGTGGCCAGGGAGGCCTGCATGTCGGCCACCTGGTTGTGCTGGGTCATATACTCAAAGACGATGGACAGCTCCTTGTCGCTGAGCACCTGCATGTGGTTCTTGGGGGCCGTAGCGTATGTGGTCAGGATCTGGGTGATGTCCTTGGTCTGCTTGCCAAAGTCCTTGGCTACCTCGTGTACACGATATTTATTCTCAAAACTCAAATAAAGCCACCTCCATAATTATGCTTTCCTGCGCTTCCCCTTGTTCTTGTTGGGGGAGCGCTTGGCGTCCCGGCGCTGTTTCACGCGGGCGGCCTTCTGGGCTAAGGTCTGCCAGGCTTCGCCGTAGGTCTCCTGGTCGTCCTGGGCCAGGCGCTCGGCGATGGACGCGGCAAAGCCCACGTCCGTCACGGCGACCATGGCGCAGCTCGTGCGGCCCAGGCCGCTGCCCAGCTCCTCCTTGGTCAGGGGGAGGGTGAGACAGATGGTTTTTCCGGCTTGGCTGAAATGAAGGGCCCGACGGATGGTGTTGTCCGCCGCGTCGCTGGCCAGCAGCAGCAGGTACCCCTTGTGGCACCGGCAGGCTGTCCCAACAGGCTCTTCGCCCACGGCAAGCCGCCCTGCTCGCAGCGCAAGGCCCAGCAGGGAAGGAATACTATCCATCCAGACCACCTCCTTCCATCTCCTGGGCAAGGGCGTCGTACACGGCGTCGGGAATGGGCAGGTCAAAGGCCCGTTCCAGGGCTCTCGACTTGCGGATCCGCTTCAGACATGCCGGGTCGGGGCAGAGGTAGGCCCCGCGCCCAGGCTTTTTGCCGTGGAAGTCCAGGCTGATCTCGCCCTGGGGAGAGCGGACCACCCGGATCAGCTCCCGTTTCGGTTTCATTTCCCGGCAGCCAAGGCATTGGCGCAGGGGGATCTTCTTCGGCACGGTGCTGCCTCCTTCCTTCTCTCTATCCGATCTATGGTATAGACGATCAGCTTACGCTGTTGGTCTTTGGGTCAGGCCTCCGGAGCTTCGGGGGCTTCTTCTGCGGGGGTCTCGTCGTTGGATGCTTCCTCGGCGGGTGCTTCCTCCGTGGAGTCCTCGGCAGGTTCCTCAGCGGCAGGGGCCTCGTCGTCGGGCAGGGGGTCCTCGCCGTCTGCGGGCTCCTCGGCAAAGACAGCATCCTCAGCCGCTTCCTCGGCGGCCTGGGCGGCACGCTCGGCCTCGGCCAGGGCGTCCTCTTCCTCCCACTCGTGGGCGGCGGAGGCGGACTTGATGTCGATTTTATAGCCGGTGAGCTTGGCGGCCAGACGGGCGTTCTGGCCCTCCTTGCCGATGGCCAGAGAGAGCTGGTCGTCGGGCACCACCACGCGGCAGCTTTTGCTGCCCTCCAGGGGCAGAACGGAGAGAACATCGGCGGGGGAGAGGGCGGCGGCCACATACTGGGCGGGGTCGTCGCTATATTTAATAATGTCGATCTTCTCGCTGCCCAGCTCGGCGACCACGTTGTTCACGCGGGCGCCCTTGGGGCCTACGCAGGCACCGATGGGGTCTACGTTCTCGTCGGCAGACCAGACGGCCAGCTTGGAGCGGCTGCCCGCCTCGCGGGCGATGGAGCGGATCTCGACGGTGCCGTCGTAAATTTCCGGCACTTCCAGCTCGAACAGGCGCTTGACCAGGCCGGGGTGGGTGCGGGAGATGAGGATCTGGGGCCCGCGGCTGGAGCGGCGGACCTCCACCACATAGACCTTCAGACGGTCGCCCTCGTGGGCCACCTCGCCCCGGACCTGCTCGGAGGGGGAGAGGTAAGCGTCGGTGGATTCGCCGTCGCTGGTGATGCGCAGGGTGACGGCTCCGTTCCGGGGATCCACGCGGGTGACGGTACCCACCAGCATCTCATGCTCCTTGGAGCTGAACATGTCGTAGATCATGCTGTGCTCGGCTTCCCGCATGCCCTGGATGATGACCTGCCGGGCCGTCTGGGCGGCGATGCGGCCGAAGTTCCGGGGCTTGATCTCGATGCGGACCACGTCGCCGCTCTGGGCGGAGGGCAGGCTCTTGCGGGCCTCGGCCAGGGCGATCTCGGTGGCGGGGTTCGTGACCTCCTCCACGATCTCCTTCTTGACGTACATCCGCACGGTCTCGGTGATCTCGTTGGCCTCCACGAACACATTGTCGGTCACGCCCTCGTGGTCCCGCTTGTAGGCGGAGACCAGGGCCTGGGTGATCTTCTCCAGCATGTAGTGCCGGGGGATGCCCTTCTCTTTCTCGATCAGGGTGACGGCGGCAAAGAATTCCTTGCCGTCCAGCTCATTGCTTTTCGCTGCTTTCTTCGTTGTTTTTTTTGCCATGACTTTTGATCGTCTCCTCAAACTCAGTGGTATGGAACGGCACAGAGCGCACAGACTAGGCTCTGGACCGGGGTTCTTTTCGAGTAAACTTAAAATCCAACGTGCAGGCGGACCTGGGCCACGTCCTTCTTGGCGAAGGTCACGGGGCCGTCGCCAAGGTCCAGGGTCACATCGCCGTTGTCATAGCCGACCAACGTGCCGGTGACGGCCTTCTGGCCGTTCACGGGCTGGTAGAACTTGGCGTCCACCTGCTCGCCCAGAAAAGCCGCAAAATGCTCCGGCTTTTTCAAGGCCCGGTCGGCCCCGGCGGAGGAGACCTCGAAGGTATAGGCGTCCTGAATGGGGTCCGCCTCGTCCAGCAGGTCCGACAGGGTCCGGCTGACGGCCTCGCAGTCGTCGATGGAGACGCCGGTCTCCTTATCAATATACACCCGCAGATACCAGCTGCCGGCTTCCTTGACGTATTCCACGTCCCACAGGGTACAGCCGTTTTCTTCCACCACAGGGCGGGCCAGCTGTGCGGTCAGATCAGTGATTTTGGACATAGTAACCTCCATGCGCCGGGGGGCGCTGCACGCAACGTATTCATAAAAGAAAGAGCGGGGCAAGCCCCACTCTGTCCTAACTTACATCTTCAAATCATGCACATTATAGCACACCCACCGGCAACATGCAAGGGGTTTGGGACAATTCTCAGGAAAAGATAGGTACCGTCGGAATCGGACGGATGTTCTGCCTTACCTTATTATAGTATCCGTTTTTTATCTTGACGAAAAGATGCGAAAGTGTGAAAAAAAGATGATGAAATTGGAAATCCTGGCAAAGTTGAGCCAAAACTATTGCCGAATAGGGGAAAATTGGGTATACTGTTTGTGCTTGTGTGCATTTGTATGCAGGAAAAACACAGACAAAGGAGGCCGTAGCTGTGGCCAAAAAGAAAAAGCGTCGGCTGAAGAAAAAATACCGCATTTTGCGCGGCATCTATATCGCAGTGGTCGTGATCGCTGCCATCATCGTGATCGCCTATGCAGCGCTGAAGTTCACCGTCCGTGCCCCGGAGATCAAGCAGCCGGATGACACGGGAAGCCAAACATCCCAGGAAATAGTCCCCGGTATGACCACCGGTGACCACACCAGACGAGAACAGACCTACACGTTCATGCTCTGCTGTCCCGACCAGGCCAGCGGCAATGCGGACGCCATCATGCTGGTGACCTATGACGTGCCCAACCAGAAGATCGGCATGCTCTCTGTGCCCCGTGACACCCTGGTGGACCAGTCCAGCCCCAAGATCAACGCCGCCATGCACAAGGGCGTGGAGAACCTCCAGTCCGTGGTCTCTGATTTGGTGGGCTATCCCATCGACTTCTATATCCAGATCGACCTGGACGGCTTCCGGGAGCTGGTGGACGCCGTGGGCGGCGTGGACTTCAACGTCCCCGTGGAGATGTATTACAACGACCCCACCCAGGACCTGAGCATTTTCTTCCAGCCCGGCATGCAGCACCTCGACGGCGAGGACGCCATGAAGGTCTGCCGCTTCCGTAAGAACGGCGACGGCACCGGGTATCCCATGGGCGACATCCAGCGCAGCGAGACGGTCCGGAAGCTGATGATCACCGTGGCCAAGAAGCTCGTGGCCAACATCGGCAAGCTGGACCAGTTCGTGAGCATCATGCAGCGGAACATCGAGACCAACCTCTCCGCCACCGACCTGACCTGGTTCGTGACCAAGGCCGTGGGCGTGAATCTGGACAGCGGCGTCTCCGGCGATGCGCTCCCCGGCGATGGCAGCGTGACCTATGGCTCCACCCGCTACTGCTATGAGCTGGAGCCGGGCAAGAGCCTGGAGATGATCAACCGCCTGGTGAATCCCTATACCGCTTCTCTGACCGCGGAGGACGTGAAGATCTTCCAGATCAGCAAGCAGAATGGCCGCGGCTACCGCGCCACCGCCAGCGACTTCCAGACAACGGACAGCAGCACCGACACGACAGACACCTCCAACACGACGACCACCGGTCGTGACCCGGAATATGACTGATACGATGCAGCCCCCTCCCACAGGGGCACCCAAGACGGGAGAGACGAACAACGTCTCTCCCGTCTTTTTTAACAAATCACTTCGATAAAAGAATTGACGGCTTAGCAAAAATGACTTGCAGAAAAAATAGGAAAATTGAGGAAGAAAAAAGACGAAAAAGAAAAAATTTCCTTTGTGCTATTTCCATAGAAAACAAAAAATAGGCTTTTGACAGGCAAAGTGTTCACAATGCGTCCATAAAAAATTTGATTTTACGTCAAAAATGCGGAAAAAACCGAGCAATAGCAACAAAAAACGGGATGATTTCTTGTGCAAATAATGTATATTTGTGTAAAATACCGAAGCAAAAGGCCTTGCGTTTTGTGTAAATCGTGGTACAATGAGCTTGCATCGATGAAAAGACGTGGAAAAGGAGAAGGACTTTACTTTTCACAGTAAAGTCGAAGGAAAAATTGCAAGTTAAGCAAACAGTGTATTTTTAGTAGGAGGGAACGTAATGAACTTAATGCTTCCTAGTGCCCGGCGTAAAGACGGCGCGAAGCAACCCTGCATTAAGATCTGGAAGTTCGATCTTCGGATCCCCTTCGTGCATTACGAATGGGAAATTCCAGAAATGATCCAGGCTTGCGTCGTGTTCATGACCGGCTCCGCAGCAACTGCATATCTGCAGGACCTGTTCGGATTCACATTTGAAATGGCACTGTCCATCGTGTTCGTCCATGAGCTGCTGTACATGGTCAACAACACCTTGGGCGACCCCCTGATCGGCGGCTGGATCACACCTGCCGTGCCGTTGATCACCGCATTCCTGTTGAACTTCGAGGGCGTTGCTCGTATGCATGCTCTGGTCGGCATGGAGTTGATGCTTGGTTTGATCTACGTCATCCTGGGCGCGACCGGCATCGCCACCAAGATCATCGACATCTGCCCCCAGTCTTTGAAAGCAGGTATCTTGATCGGCTCAGGCTTTGCGGCCTGTGTCGGCCCCTATGGCTTTAAGGCGCTGGATGCCGGCGGCAAGGGCTTCTTCATGTACCCTGTCTCCTGGTCCATCGGCTGCTGCTTCGGCCTGTTCCTCCTCTTCTCCAACGGCTTTGCCAAGGTCAAGTTTGGTAGCAAGAACCCCTTCATCAAGCTCATCACCAAGGCCGGCTTCGTGCCTTCCATCATCCTCGGTGGTATCATTGCTTGGATCATCGGCGAGGTCGACCTGCCTGACTTCTCCACCGTCACCAGCTTCTGGTTCAACCCCCTGCCCGGCCTGAAGTGGGTCTGGGGCAACTTCTCCATCCTCGGCATCGGCATTCCTCCTGCGTCCATCCTGGCCAAGGACCTGCCCATGGCCATCATGTGCTACGTTATCGCATTCGGCGATATCGTCGGTGGTACTGCCTTCATGGAAGACACCAAGCGGTATCGTGAGGACGAGTACATCGACGTCAACCCCGACCGTACCAACATGTGCTGCGGCTTCCGTAACCTGCTTGAGGCTTTCTTCAGCCCCACCTGCACCATGTCCGGTCCTCTGTGGTCTGCTATGACCGTGTCCGTGGCCGAGCGTTATAAGACCGGTAAGGAAAACATGTACTCCATCTTCGGTGGTTCCTGCACCTTCAACACCACCAAGTGGATCTGCCAGCTGATCGTGCCTCTGATGGCTCTGATCAAGCCCATCCTGCCTCTGGCCATGGCCCAGACCCTGATCATCCAGGCCTTTGGTTCCTTCTACGTCGGCATCAACATGACCCGCACCAACGTGGAGCGTGGTGTTGCCGGTATCACCGCCGGTGCTATCGCCACCTGCGCCAACCCATCGTATGGCTTGTTCGTCGGTATCGTTCTCTGTATCTTCATGGAGATCGTGGGCATGAACAAGAAGGAGCGCCGCGCCAACATCGAAGAGGGTATCGAGATCTATATGAAGAATACCCGCGCCGAGCTGGACGACCTGGACGGCAAGGCTGTTGCTAAGGCTGCCAAGAAGGCGTAAGCTTCTCCATACATCACCTGACCCACTCTTTCATCCCCAACCGTATTTTTCCGAATCCAATCAAAACGATTGACTTTCTGATGCACCTGAACCCGGCTCCCTGCTTTGGCAGGGAGCCAGGTTTTTCTCTGCAAAAAGAGACAGAGCGCTCACGATGCGCTCTGTCTCTCTATAATATAATGTATATCCTGCGGAAGTAAGTGGGGAGCGGTTACGTCTCCTCGTCCCGCAGAAAGTCTTTGTACAGCATACTGGGCTGGACTCCGGTATTGTTCTGGTATTTGCCGGACTCGTATTTCTCATAGTCGCCCAGGATGGTGTGGTAATAGATCTGGCAGATCTCTACGTTGGGGTAGATCACGATGGGGTGGATGCAGAACATCTCCAGCGTCCAGTACCCGGCAAAGCCCACGTCGCCAAACCCAGCCGTCACATGGATGAACAGACCCAACCGGCCCACAGAGGAGCGGCCCTCCAGCATGGGGACGAATCGATCCGTCTTGGTGTACTCCACCGTGCGGCCCAGATAGAGCTTGTTGGACTCCAGCAGCAGTCCGCTTTCGGGGATGGTCAGGTGCTTGACGGGGTTCTTGGCTTTCATGTCCAGGGTGTCGGTGTCGTAGACCAGCAGCTCGTTGGAAAGGCGCAGGTTGTAGCTGTTGGGGTTGAGCTGGGACGGGCGAAAGGGCTCGATGATAATGTCTTTGCCCAGGTTCTTTTTGATCTCCTCGCCGGACAGCAGCATGGGGGTCCCTCCTTCTCTCAAATTCTCGTGGAAGTGTCTCTATAATAAGATAAGGTATCTTGGTGAGGGCAGGGAAGCGGTCAGCCGGACTGCTTCGCGGCGGCGCGGTTGAGCTCCCCAAACTGAAGGCAGATGCCTTTGATGCAGGTTTGCAGGGCTTTCCGCAGGTGGCCGTGATAGGTCTGGTTCAGCAGCTCCACCAGCGGCTCCGGCCCCCGGTGCAGGTCGTAGCCGGTGAGCAGCTCCCGGATGAAGCGGCGGCCCAATTCCGTGGCCATGGTGCAGTCTGCGTCCTGGATGATCCCTCCGGGCATCTCCGCTGTGACCACCAGGACCAGGTGGGAATAGAGCTTCTGGGCGGTGGTGTTGTCGGGCAGCTTGGCGTAGCCGGATAGAAAAACCTTGGGCAAGAGAACCCCCTCCAAAACGATAGGATAATGCCAAACGATCCCGATTGACAAAGAGATGATTTCACCTGCAACCAGATATTCAGCACATTTTAATGTACCACATGTCGGTAGGGATGTCAACAATACAAAAAATTAGCCTAAACTTCCTGAAAAAGACAGAAAAGATGACTGTTGCTACAAATTAGCCTCTGCAAACTCACAAGAAAGTGGCGAAAAAATACAAAAAACCAGCGAAAACCTGTTGACATTCTGTTTTTCAAGTAGGATAATAAGGACGGATTTAAGGAACTCTGCAAAGCAGAATTTTAAGGATGTGAATTTAGTATGCAGCCAAACAATCTTGCAAAAGAAATCCGGAAGCTGCTTCCGGGTACCGACTGCACCGGCCACGGCGGATGTGGATTTGCCTCTTGTGACAAATGTGCCGAAGCCATCGCCAAGGGCGGTTCGGTGAACCTATGTCCCGCCTGTACCGACGAGGACATCATCGCCATTGCTGCGCTGACCGGCGGGGAAGCCCTGCCTGCCAAGCACGAGGCAGCCTTCATCAAGTGCACCGGCTGTGCCGCCGGCAAGTCCCGGCTGAAGGTCTACGCTTCCTGCGAAGAGGCCGTGAAGAGCGGTTTCCTGGCAGGAGAATGTACGTATGGGTGCGTCGGCTCCGGCTCCTGCGTGGATGCCTGCACCTTCGGTGCGCTCACCATTGAGCACGGCAACGTGCACCTGGATAAGTCCAAGTGCAACGGCTGCGGCGCCTGCGCCGATGTCTGCCCCCAGAAGCTGGTCCACATGGTCCCCGACGATGCCTCCAACTTCGTGCCTTGCTCCAACCAGGACGAGGAGGACGTTGCCCTGCGTCTGTGCGGCCACAGCTGTATCGGCTGCGGCGACTGCGCCGAGGCCTGTCCCGAAGAGGCCATCTCCATCGTGGATAACTGCGCCGTCATCGACTATGAGAAGTGCGTGGGCTGCGTGGCCTGCACCGTCTCCTGCCGCAAGAAGATCATCGAGGATACCTACCATGATCTGACCAAGCTCAAGTCCACCGTCGCTTTCGTCCGCTGCCGCGGCGGCTGGCACAACCATGAGGTCTATGCCCAGGCCGGTGCCACCAACTGCCACGAGGCCGTGAAGATGGCCCTGGACGGCCACTGCAACTTCGGCTGCGCCGGCTTCGGCGACTGCGTCCAGGCCTGCCGCTTCGACGCCATCGAGATCGTCAACGGCACCGCCAAGGTCGATCCCGACAAGTGCGTGGGTTGCACCGCCTGCGTCCACGTCTGCCCCCAGGAGCTGCCCGTCATCGTGCCTTACAAGGGCGCCAAGCTGGTTCCCTGCGCCTCCCAGGATGATCCTGAGGTCCGCAAGCAGCTGTGCTGGGTCGGCTGTATCGGCTGCGGCGACTGCGCTGCCAACTGCCCTGACGGCCTGATCCACATGGAGAACGGCCGTGCCGTCATCGAGCCTGAGCGCTGCGAAGACTGTAACATCTGCTCCTATGTCTGCCCCAACGGCGTGATCAGCGCACGGGAGATGCCGGAGTTCACCTATGTTCAGGTTCGTGCCATGGCAGCACAGAAAGGAGGCGCGGCAAAATGAAAAAAGTGAAAGACACCAGACCCTTTAAGAGTATGGACGCGAACACCGCCGCCGGCCACGTCGCCTATGCTTTTACTGAGGTAGCCGCTATTTACCCCATCACCCCCTCTTCCCCCATGGCAGAGCACGTGGACGAATGGGCCAACCAAGATAGAAGAAACATCTTCGGCAACCGCGTGAACATCGTGGAGATGGAATCTGAGGCCGGCGCTGCCGGTGCCGTCCATGGCTCCCTGTCCACCGGCGCCCTGACCACCACCTTCACCGCCTCTCAGGGCCTGATGCTGATGATCCCCAACCTGTATAAGATCGCTGGCGAGGGCCTGCCCGGCGTGTTCCACGTCGCAGCCCGTACTCTGACCACCCACGCTCTGTCCATCTTCGGTGACCATCAGGACGTGATGGCCTGCCGCGGCACCGGTATGGCAATGCTGGCCTCCGGTACCCCCCAGGAGGTCATGGACCTGGCTCCTGTTTCCCACCTGTCCGCCATCGAGGGCAGCATGGGCTTCATCAACTTCTTCGACGGCTTCCGTACCTCCCACGAGATCCAGAAGCTGCGTACCTGGGACTATGAGACCCTGAAGGGCATGGTCAACTGGGATGCCGTGGATAAGTTCCACGCCGAGGCCAACCTGCCCCACCACCCCTATCACCGCGGCTCCAACGAGCCCCCCGAAACCTTCTTCCAGCACCGCGAGGCTTCCAACCTGACCTATGACAAGCTGGTCGACATCGTGGTCGGCAACATGAACAAGGTCAACGAGGCCATCGGCACCAACTACAAGCCCTTCAACTACTACGGTGCGCCCGACGCCACCGACGTGGTCGTGGCTATGGGTTCCGTCTGCGGCACCCTGGAGGAAGTCGTGGACGTGATGACCGCCAAGGGCGCCAAGGTCGGCGTGCTGGAGGTCCACCTGTATCGTCCCTTCTCCGCCAAGCACATGCTCTCTGAGCTGCCCAAGTCCGTCCAGCGCATCGCTGTTCTGGACCGCACCAAGGAGCCCGGTGCATTCGGTGAGCCTCTGTATCTGGACGTTACCGCTGTGCTGGACGACGCCGGCATGAAGGACATCCGCGTCATCGGCGGCCGGTATGGCCTGTCCTCCAAGGACACCACCCCCGCTGACATGTACTCCGTGTTCCAGCACCTGGCCAAGGGCGGCCACAACCACTTCACCGTGAGCATCGTGGATGACGTGACCCACCTGTCCATCGAGAAGTGCGAGTTCGAGCTGCCCCACGATCCCACCCAGGCTTCCGTTAAGTTCTGGGGCATCGGTTCCGACGGTCTGGTCGGCGCTTCCAAGAACACCTCCAAGATCATCGGCGACCACACCGACAAGTATGTTCAGGCATACTTCCAGTATGACTCCAAGAAGTCCGGCGGCCTGACCATCAGCCACCTGCGCTTTGGTGACAAGCCCATCCGTTCTTCTTACTATGTCGGCGCTGCTGACTGTGTGGTCGTGGGTAACCCCGCCTACATCGGCAAGTATGACATGGTCCGCGACGTCAAGCCCGGCGGTATCTTCATGATCAACTGCGACTGGGAAGGCGACGAGCTGGAAGCCCGTCTGCCCGCCGACATCAAGCGTGCCATCGCCAAGAAGAAGATCAAGCTCTACACCGTCGATGCCGTGAACATCGCCCGCAGCATTGGTCTGAAGGGCCGGATCAACACCATCATCCAGTCCGCTTACTTCAAGCTGGCTGATCTGATCCCCGCTGAGGATGCCATCGAGTACATGAAGCAGGGTATCATCAACGACTACGCCGCCAAGGGCCAGAACATCGTTGACATGAACGTGGCCGCCGTCATGGCCGGCCAGACCGCTGCCAAGGAAGTCAAGGTCCCCGCAAGCTGGGCCGACGCTGTGGACGGCGAGAAGCCTGAGCTGAAGCTCAACACCGTGAACGCAGAGCAGGATGCTTACGTCCGCAACATCCTCATTCCCACCAACAACCTGGAAGGCGACGCCCTGCCCGTCTCCGCCTTCCTGCCCTATGCCACCGGTAAAGTTCCCTCCGGTACCGCTGCCTTCGAGAAGCGCGGCATCGCCGTGGACATCCCCGTCTGGCACGCCGAGAACTGCACCCAGTGTAACTGGTGCTCCACCGTCTGCCCCCACGCTGTCATCCGTCCTTACATTCTGAAGGAAGAGGATGCTGAGGGCCTGACCACCGTGGACTGCAAGACTGCTCCCGGCAAGAAGTTCTTCATCGGCGTCTCCGCTGAGGACTGCACCGGCTGCGGCTCCTGCGTGGAGATGTGCCCCGCCCGCGGCAAGGCTCTGGCTATGGAGCGCTCCGCTGGCCGTATGTTCCAGGATCAGGAGAACTTCGAGTACGCCAAGAAGAAGGGCGTGCAGCAGGGCTCTGACAAGACCGTCAAGGAAGCCCAGTTCCTGCGTCCCTATCTGGAGTATTCCGGCGCTTGCCCCGGCTGCGGCGAGACGCCTTATGCCAAGATGGTCACCCAGCTCTTCGGCGACCACGCCATCATCGCCAACGCCACCGGCTGCTCCTCCATCTGGGGTGCTTCCGTGCCCAGCATGCCTTACGTCGTGGACGAGAACGGTCGCGGCCCCGCTTGGGCAAACTCCCTGTTCGAGGACAACGCTGAGTTCGGCTACGGCATGTCCGTGAGTATGCGCACCCGCCGCACCGCCCTGCGCAACACCGTGGAGCGTCTGGCAAAGAACCCCGCTTTCGCTGGCACTGCCGGTGCTTGGCTGGAAAAGATGAACACCCCCGAGGCAAACCACCTGGGCGAGTATCTGGTCGCCCTGTGCAAGGTCTATGCCGACAACGAGGATGCTCAGTATATCATCAAGAACGCTGACCTGCTGCCTCGTCCCTCCATGTGGATCTTCGGCGGCGACGGTTGGGCTTACGACATCGGTTACGGCGGCCTGGACCACATCCTGGCTTCCCGCGAGAACTTCAACGTTCTGGTCTTCGATACCGAGGTCTACTCCAACACCGGCGGTCAGTCCTCCAAGGCTACCCCCACCGGCGCTGTGGCTCAGTTCGCCGCCGGCGGCAAGCCCACCCCCAAGAAGCGTCTGGCTGAGATCGCCATGACCAGCGGTCACGTCTATGTGGCTCAGGTCGCCATCGGCGCCAACCCCGCCCAGACCCTGAAGGCCCTGCGCGAGGCCGAGAGCTACGACGGTCCTTCCCTGATCATCGCCTATGCTCCCTGTATCAACCACGGTCTGAAGGCCGGTATGAACCGCTCCATGGTGGAGATGAAGAAGGCCGTCCGCGCTGGTTATTGGAACCTGATGCGTTTCGATCCTCGTCTGGCCGAGGCTGGCAAGAACCCCCTGCAGATCGACAGCGCAAAGCCCAATGAGGATTACCAGAGCTTCCTGAAGGGCGAGGTCCGTTACGCCTCCCTGACCATGAAGAACCCTGCTCACGCAGCCATGCTGTATGAGGAGTCTGAGAAGAGCGCAAAGGACCGCTATGACAGCCTGATCCAGAAGCGGAATAGTCTGGAGCCGAAGGAGGGACTGGCGAAATGATTAACAACGTAAGAGAAAGAAATCCCATGCCTGAGCAGCCCCGCGAGGTCCGTTGCTCCAACTTCGATGAAGTGGCACTGGGTTATACCGAGGCCGACGCTATCCGCGAGGCCATGCGGTGCCTGAACTGCCGCAAGCAGCCCTGCGCCGCCGGCTGCCCCATCCATCAGCGCATCCCTGAGTTCATTGCCAA
>OLPF01000834.1_pt1 | contig 29038 bp, 23 predicted proteins | sample 1673121 | NCBI WGS metagenome assembly OLPF01 (sample SAMEA3136756, study PRJEB25190) | human gut metagenome
TGCACGGGGCAGGGCCTTGCGCTGCTTATAGGCCAGGCTTGTACATGGCGGCCTCCTGGAGCGTCTCCATGGTGATCCGTCCCCCTTGGGCGGCGTACAGGCACAGCTCCAGCATCTTCGTGTAGGTGCCCATACCGCCGTGGGCCGTATCAGTAGCCATGGCCGCCAGCTTGTCAGCCACCTCCGGAGCCATGTTGTACGCCTGAAGCGCCTGGCGGATTTCCGATTTCTGCGCGCCGCCGAAGGTGTACTGGAACATTCTCCGGCTCAGCTGCGTAGTGTCCCGCCGGTTGAGCACGTTGGCAATGGCGGGCGTACCGAAAAGCAGCACCGTGACCCCGGAGGCGTCGTGGATTTTCCGCAGAACGTCCAGCTTTTCAACGTTCCACTTTTTGAGGTATTCCGCTTCGTCCACCAGGATTACCGTATCCGGCTGCTGCTTCAGCGCCCGGATCAGCTTTTGTGTTTTGCTGTTCAGCGTTCCGCGCAGCTCAATGCCCAGCCCAGTGGCGATCTCGTCCAGCAAATCACCCAGGCGCATGCTCAGCCACGCTTCGATGCGGATAGCCCGGGGCAGCTTGTCCTTGAGAATGCCCACCACGGTGGTCTTGCCCGTTCCCGGCATGCCGATGAGCACGCCGATCTCATGATGGCGCACGCAGAAGTCCGCGAATCCCAGCGCGCCCAGCAGATCCTTGGTGCGGATCAGGTCGATGGTCTGCTTGCTCCCTGTGCTTTCCGCGTTCTCGCCCTCGCTCTGGATTCCTTGGCTGCGCTTCCAGTCGTCTACCCAGTTCCACAGCCTTTCCATGCCCTCCGCGCCCACGGGCGCTGCTCCACGGTTGGCCAGGGTGGATACATAGCTGCGGTTCACCTGCGCCGCGTCCGCAATGGACTGATAGGATATACCATAGGCTTCATGGATCACGCTCAGCTCATTGCCAAGGTCCTGCATGCTGCGATTTTCCTGGGTCATTTGCAATGCTTCCATGGTGATTGCCTCCTTGACGGTTTTTTCTTTCATGGGCCGGGCGGGGGAGTCGAACCCCCAGGCGTTTCGCCTTTCCGCTCCCGGCATGGCGGGGGGATCGCCCCCCCAGGTCAGTTGGCGTCCGGCAGATCCAGCAGCGCCGATCCGGCTGCTTCCTGCCGCGCCCGAATGGTGCCAGATGCTCTCTGCCGCCCTTCCTGCTTCCGTTTCTCCCGTTCCAGGGCTTCCTGCTTACCGCGCCAGGCGCGCTCATGCACCATGCTCGTGATCGTTGCCGTCTGTGCCAGGTCGGGCACCTCTGTGGCCATGGTATCCAGGATTCGCACCCGATCCGCAGGCAATCGTAGTGCCGCCAGCTTTTCCTTCCGTGTCCTTGCCTGCATGGCCAGATGGTCGCTCAGCCGCTCCTCGTCCTCGCCGATCAGGCGGAAGTTGTCTGCCGCCACGGCCTCGCACACAAAACCGCCTTCATCCAGCACGGAGATGGACGCTGCTTCGCCGCGGCTGTAGCGGACCTTGACCCGCTGCCCGATCCGCTCTGCCAGGGCATTGTCCCAGTACCGCTGATTTCGCAGGTAGATACCGTCCGGCCGAATGACACGCTCCGCCAGCTGGCTCTTAGCCAGTGCCAGGATGGCTGGCGCGGGGATCTCCAGCCGCGCCTTTTCATGGCTCCGGTAGATCTCCAGCGGCGATGCATCCTTCGGGTTGGCTTTGTAGGCGTGATACTTGGGAAGCACGATGTTGACCCAGTACGCCACAAACTCCTCCAGCGTCCGAAGCTTCTGGCCGCGAATATCCGCCATGATGTTTTCCGGCTTCGGGTCGCTGCCGTTGCCGCAGTACCCCGGCAATCCGCGGATCCATTGCCCTTCGATCAGGCCGAATACCCGCTCGATGGTCTTGCTTCGCGCCCGGTAAGGAATGGCGTGGGTTACCCCGATGCCCAGGGTTTTCAGCAGCGCGTTGTCACCCGAAGCGTCGATGTTGATTCGTCCCGGCTCGTAGTCTGTCCCGCCGTCGCCTTCAATGCGCTTGCAGCGGTAATCTTTTCCGTTATCGATGTAAATCCATTGCGGGATGCCCCAGAATTCGCTCCCTTTTGTCTTTTGAATGCCCAGCGCCAGGGATTCGATGATGGTGTCGCTGTTGGGGTTCAGGCTGATGGCCCATCCCACGATGCACCCGCTGCACGCGTCCATCCAGGCTGTCAGCCAGGGCCGCGCCGCCTTGCCGTTCCCGATGTCCACAAACACGTCGAAAATGTGATGGTCGCCGAACCACACCGCGTTCACCTGCTCCGGCTTGTCCCGGCGGCACTTGGGCATGTACAGGTCATCAAAGGGCTTTTCCCCGTACCGTCCCAGGGTCAGCACCGCCCGATCCAGGGTGGTAATGTACCGGTTCAGCGCGTAGCGCGTATCCGGCACCAGCAGCCCCTCGCCGCACTTGCGGCATTCCTCTCCCGGGTCCTGCCCGCGGCTGAGCATGTCCTGCCGGTTGTAGCTCTCCGGGTTGTGGCAGCATTCTTCGCACACCCGCGATCCCAGCTTGTCCCGCATTTCCACCAGGTTTTTGTGGACCCGGTTCTGGCTGAGCTTCCCGGGAGCCATGTACAGATAATTCACCCGGTCCTGTGCCAGCAGACACATGCACCGCGGCTTTCCCTTGTCCGACCGCATGGTTTTGTCCATCAGCCCTTCCAGCCCTTCGGCCTCGTATTTCCTTTCCCAATCGTAGATGCACCGGGGCTTTACCCCCATGGCTTCCGCAATCTCCGCCCGCCGCTGTGCCGATCTCTTGTCGCCGCGCAGCAGCTGCATTTCCTGCACCGCCCGCAGCCGGGCCATGACCTTTTCCAGGCCCGCTTCACCATATCGTTCCCGATACGCCGCCAGATCGGCGCTTTGGGCGTTTACGCCCTCCGCCTGCTGATGGTGCCGGAGCTGCGCTTCCATGGGCAGCTCGCTGATGGGAATCAGGTGGGCTATGCCGCCCGCGCCGCCCTGGCCTGTGACCTTGGCGCTGGATAGCTTACTGCGGCCAATGCTTTTGCGAATAGCTCTGGGCGTAACGCCCATCAGCCTGGCGGCTGACTGCGTATCCACGTAGCATTCGTTCTCCGGCGCTTTTGCCTGTTGCAAGATCACACACCTCCTTTGTGGGCCGTTGCTTCCCACGACGCCCTTTCAGGCGTTTCGGCTGGTTGCAGTCCAGCTCTCGTCGGGTGGGGAAAGTTTTGTCCTTAAGTTGGTTTTATGCTAGGCATACGGTATGCATAGCAATTTCGATTGCCCTGGTGATTTCATTTTGAATGATCTCGTCTGCCGTCAACATAATCGCACCTCCTCATGTTTTATGGTTAACCGCACCGTTGATCCAGCAGGTCGTTTACCGTTACATTCAGCGCCTCTGCCAGCCGTATCATGACCGAAACGCTTGGATTCTTTTTCTTACCCTTCTCCAAGTCGCATAGATAAGCCGGAGTGATGCCTATTTTCCTGGCAAGTTCAACCTGTGTAATACCTGCTTTATTGCGTAAATCCAGGATCCTCATGCCATCATCTCCTATAGGTTTCTTTTCAAAATTGATAATACACCATTCGGTGTAATTAGTCAACGGTTAATTACACCAATAAGAGTAAAATGAGTTTGTTCATTTTCATTACTTATTGGCATAACTGCCCTACCTGTGCTATAATTAACCGTCAGTTAATGCATGGAGGTGAATTAGCATGAATATATCGACACGCCTCCGCGAATTGCTATCGCTGCATGGGGTTACGCAGGTCGAATTAGCGCATGCGCTCAACGTGGCTACTTCTTATATCAATGCTGTTGTAAATGGGAAGAAGAAACTTCCCTTGGACTCCTTAGAATGCATTTGTTCATATCTAGGAATAAGTATGGCTGAATTTTTCCAACCTTTTTCAGATCAACCACCACTACCCAAACATATTGAAACATTTCGCGCCGCAACAGCTGACCTGCAAGAAGACGAAGTTCCTCCTCTTTTGGCAATGGTTGTATGGATGCGTAATCATCGAATTTCGCAAAGATCATCCCCTCAAGCAGCGCACTATCAAGCGATTGTTGGTGAGGCTGCCGCAGGACTTCCAGTATATAGACCTGCGGACTGGGATGACGATCGGATTGTTGTCCCGGAAAAGTATGCTGATCCTGATCGCTTCTTTCCGATCCGCGCCCGCGGCGATAGCATGGAGCCCCGGATTCATAGCGGAGATGTGGTGATTGTGCAGAAGGACGTCCCTCCGGAAAACGGAGAAGTCGCATTGGTGCGCTTGGCGGGCCTTGCGGATGACGAATACACCATTAAGCGGGTGTATCTGTCGAATGGTGTCATAACCTTACGCAGCTACAATCCAGCCTATCCCCCCATGATCTACGGTGCGGATGAAGTTCGTTCTTGTGAGCGCATTGTCCACATTCTGCACCGTGCATAAATTGCGTATGTTTATTCAACTATTGTATAATTATAGCATGCTGCGAAAAATGAGTCTTTTCTCATAAAAGTAGGCTGAAACCGTTGATTTTCAATGGTTTCAGCCTGTTTCATAATGGTTCCGCAACCTGTCGTAATGGTTCCGCAATCTGTTGTGTCATACCAGATTGTACATTATTGTTTTGCGCCCTGAAAAATCCCTCAACCTGTTGATATAACGGCGTTTAACGCAATTTGTCTTTTCGTTTAACGCTTTCGTTCTTTTCCTTCCTGCTCTCCACGCATACGCAAAAAAGCGGCCTTTTCGCCGCTTCATTGTTTTGGAGTTCGCGCCATTTCACTTTTTCCTTTCACTGCCGTCCATGCCCGGAACCCGTTGATTTACCGGGCTTTCCCCGGCTTTCCCTGCACCTTTTTCCTCAGGTCCCTTTTGTTTTGGAATTCACACCGTTACACAGCCCCTTATGGCCGGGGCACAAAGGCGCCGCAAAGCCGCCCGCAGCAGGGATTTCGCCTGCCGGGAGCAACCTGTGCCGCGGGCTGGCGCACAGCTTTGCAGAAAAAAAGTAAAGCCGTGCAGGAATTTCCATCCTTGGAACGTCAATTAAAACGGAGGCAAGTTTTTGCACTGGCTCCACAATCAGGATAAGGAAGAAGGTAAGACGTATGATGAAGCGAATGATCGCGCTGCTGCTTGTGCTGGTGATGACCCTGTGCGCAGCGGCCGCATGGGCTGCTCCAGGCGATACAACGTTGTTTGCCCGTGACTATGATGCAAACAATAGTCCCTCTGTCACCACTGCCGTAGCCGTTGGGAACACGCTGTACATGCTCGTCAATCAGTTTGACGAGGATCTGTCGGACAATATTTTTTCGCTCTACCGGTATACCCAGGGCCAAAGCAGCGAACCGGAACTGCTGGCGAACAAGCTGTGCTATACCCGCTGGTATAGCACCATGGAAGATGCCAAGGCCGCCCAGGCCAACATCGGTGCCGATCCGGAAACGGGCTTTGGTTATCTGTTCAGCGATGGCGAAAAGCTCTATGGCTTTAATACCCTGAATGGGGAAATTGCCAGTCTCACCTTTGCGGACGGGGCCATGTCCCGGGAGGTTGTCTGCACCGTTGCCACCAATGACCTGTATATTCAGGAGGAAGATTATTCCTATATGGTGGACATCAACGGCCTGTGCTGCATGAATGGCCATGTCTACTTTGCCTCCTCCGACTGGCGTGGGAGCGAACCGAAATACTTCCTCTATGACATTAACCTGGACGGCGGCGCTGTGACGAAGCTCCCCCTCACCCAGCGGATCAACAGCACGATACCCTACAAGGATGGCCTGCTGCTGAGCTATATTTCCTCTTCCTGGGATGAAAACACCAACCAGGAGATCCCCGCCCAGCTGGTAACCGTCAATCCCGCAGATGGCGCCACGGTTTCCCTAAAGGAGATGGCGGATACCGCCTATATCTACACCCTGGCCTACGACGCGGCCAAGGATACCGTGTACTACTTTACCGAAAGCACCCTGTGGGGCATGACCGGCATGGGTGCTCCCTTCAAGGCAGCCTATGCCAACCAAAGCTATGTGGATAGCATGACGATTTTCAGCTCCGGCTATGCCGCGCTGTGGAGCAGCGATGGCCTGGAAATCCACAACCTGGACCCTGCCTATCTGCCCACCAAGACGCTGACCCTTATCGGCAGCTGGCGGGATGCCGCCGCCCGGAAGTTCACCCAGGAGAATCCCGACATCCCGTTGATTTTCAGCGAGCAGTACTACGGCATGGCACAGCTGGGCCAGGCCATGGTATCCGGGGACACCACCATCGATGTCATCCGTACCAGCGTGGCAAATGGCTTTGATAACCTGCTGGAAAAGGGGTACTGCGCAGATCTATCTTCCAGCCAGAAGCTCATGGATTACGTGAACTCCCTGTACCCTGCCCTGCGGGATGAAGTGATGAAGGACGGCAAACTGTATGCCATTCCGGTAACCCTCTACGACTCCACCCTGAGCTATATGCCCAGCAAGCTGGAGGAAATCGGCCTGACGGAAGAAGATATGCCCACAACCTTTGTGGAGCTGTGCGAGTTCATCACCCGCTGGAACAACGAGTGGATTGACGATGAGAGCAAAACAAACGTAATGCCTTTCTGCACCACCATGAGCAACCGTTCCGTGGTCTTTGACCTGATGCTCAAGGCCTATCTGGATTATTACGATGCCAAGGGCGAACCGCTTACCTTCGATACGCCGGAGTTCAACGCCATGCTCACCGCCCTGGACAGCATGGACGCCTCCAACCTGGACATGCCCGCAAACATGAGCGATCAGGAATATGACGAGTATTACCAGCTATATTCCGGGGTATTTGTGGATCGGGGGCTGCTCTCCACCGCCGAGGGTGAATATGCCTCCGTACCGCTCAAGCTCTCCATCGGCGAGGGCAAGGATTTCACGGTGGGCACAACCATGGAGGTCCTCTTCGTAAATCCCCGCTGTGCCAATCTGCCGGAAGCCATTAAGCTGCTGGAGTGCTACGTGGACACCTTGGACGAATCCTACAAGATTCTCATGTGCCCCGACTGCAACGATCCCGTGGAAAATCAGTACTATCAGGAAACCCTTAAAAACTTCCAGGACAGCCTGGCCGAACTTCAGGAACAGCTGAAAACCGCCGATGACGCCGAGAAGCGCGACCTGGAGGACACCATCAAATACTATGAGGATTCTCTGAACAACAAGGAAAGCTTCCGCTGGGACTACTCCGCCCAAACCATTGCCCAGTACCGGGAAATCGGCGACCATGTTTTTGCCCGGCATGCCAACGTACTGTACAGCGCCGGTAACGACACCAGCACCCAGCTGCGCAGCCTGCATGAACGGTACGTGCAAAAGCAAATTACCAGAGACCAATATATCAAGGAACTGAACCAGAAGGCACGGATGATCGTTCTGGAAAATCAATAAAACCCTGCCCAGGGAGAGATGTGGCGCAACGCTTTAGGCCTGCGCCCATCTCTCCCCTTTTTTTACAGGTGTAAATCTACAGTTGCTGTGCACCTTTTCCTGCACCTTACACGTCTTAATAAATGAAGGCATTTTTTCCTATCCATTTCACTTCACACCGTCCTGTATGAAAGAAGGGAAACTGTATGTTCAAGCGTGTTGGAATCTTTCTGCTGATTTTCATTTTGGTTTGCCTGTGCACGTCCGCCCTGGCCGCGCCGGATGATGTCCTGCTCTTTACCCGGGATGAAACAGCCACCCGCAATCCTACCGTGGAAGCGGCAGTGCCCGTGGGCGATACCCTCTACATGCTCCTGCGAATGTACGAGGAGGCGGATTCCTCCTGGGTATACCGGATGTTCCGCTATACCCTGGGGCAAGACGCCGAAGCGGAAATGATCTGCGACAACATCTTCTATACGCGGTCCTATCCCAACCTGGGAAGCGCCATAGCAAGCCAGCAGGAGGGTATGTCCCCGGAGGAGGGCTTCGGCTATCTGTTTGGGGACGGTGAAAAGCTCTATGGCTTCAACAACCTCACCGGCAGCATGGCTGCGCTCACCTTTGCCGATGGCGCCATGCACCGGGAAGAGGTATGCACCGTGGACACGCAGGCGCTCCTCATCGCGGAGGACGACTACTCCTACATGGTGGACATCATGTCCCCGGTGCTGATGGATGGGCATCTGTACTTTGCCTTTACGGACTGGCGGATGTCCGAACCCGCTTACAGCCTGTTTGACATCAACCTGGCGGACGGTTCCGTGCGCACCCAGGCGCTGGAACGTCAGCTGAACGATCTTACCGTGTACAAGGATGGAACCTTGCTGGGCTACGCGCCCAGCCGCATGGACCGCGACACGGGAAAGCGTCTCCCCTCCTGCCTGGTGGCGGTTCACCCTGCCGACGGCACTCTTACCCCTGTGCAGGACTTGTCTGACGACCTGCGCCTGGACCGGATGGTCTATGACCCGGCTACCGATACCCTCTACTACTCCAGTCCCAGCATCCTGTGGGCCATGCCCGCTCTGGGCCAGCCTCAGCAGGTTGCCTATACCAACCAGGGCTATGCCAGCGGACTGGCCGTGCTTGGCAAGGGATACGCCGCCGTGTGGGACAGCGACGGCCTGGAAATCCGCAACCTGGACCCAGCCTATCTGCCCACCAAAACGCTGACCATTGTCAACACGAGCCGCGACGCAGCTGCCCAGCAATTCACCCGGGAAAACCCGGATGTGCCGCTGATCTATCCCCAGGACTTCTACAGCCTGGAAACCCTGGGAACGGCCATGATCTCAGGAGAAACGGCCATCGACCTGGTTGCGCTGGACGTGGACGGGGGCTTTGATGCCATGCTGGAAAAGGGATACTGCGCGGACCTGTCCTCCAGCCAGGTGCTCATGGACTTTGTCCAGGGCCTCTATCCCGCCGTGCAGAAGGAAATCATGAAGGACGGCAAGCTCTACGCCATTCCCGTGAGCATCAGCAGCAGCGTGCTGTGCTACAACGTGGCCAAGCTGGAGGAAGTGGGGCTGACCCAGGAGGACGTTCCCACCAACCTGGTGGACCTGTGCGCCTTCATCACCCGCTGGAACAATGAATGGATGGACGATGAAAACAAGGCCAACGTCATGCCCATTTGCACCCTGTCCAGCAACCGGCAGATTGTCTTTGACATGATGCTCAACGGCTACATCGACTACTATGACGCCACCGGGCAGACGCTGGACTTTGACACGCCTTTGTTCAACCAGCTGCTCACCGCCCTAGACAACATGGTCGCGGACAACCTGGACCGCCCCGCGGTGATGAGCGACATGGAATACGACGAATTCTATCAGCTCTACTCCGGGCTGTTTTTGGAGGATAGCCTGCTAAGCTCCGTCAGCACAGGCAGGGAGTATCTCTTGGGACCGCTGGCCTTGAACGATGAACTGGATTACAAGGTTGGCGCCTACATGCAGGTGATGTTTGTCAATCCCAAGTGCGAGAACATGCCGGAAGCCCTGAGGCTGCTGGAATGCTATGTGCAAAATATCAGCCCCTATTCCCTGATACCGCTTTCGCCGAATGCCAACGATCCCCTGCCCAATCCCGATTACGAGCAGACCGTGCAGAACCTCCAGGAAAACCTGGCGGATCTCCAGGCACAGCTGGCCGACGTGGACCCCGCCCAGAAGCGGGATCTGGAGGATTCCATCGCCTACTATGAGCAGCGCCTGGCCAACCAGGAGGACCTGCGCTGGAACATTTCTCCGGAAACCATCACCCGATACCGGGAGCTCATTGGCGACCACGTCTACATCCGGCACAGCAACGTGCTCTACAGCGCCGGGGACGATACCTATGCCCAGCTGCAAAGCCTGCACAACCGCTATATCCAGAATCAGATCACCCGGGAGCAGTACATCAAGGAACTAAACCAGAAGGCGCGGATGATCGTGCTGGAAGATCAATAAAGTTTTCACCCTTTGGGAATGGCAAAAATACTTTCCGGCATGGGGCGCGGACTTTTTCCGCGCCCCATGCTCTTTCTGGGTGTGCTGAACACATTGCGCACAGAAAAGCAGGAATTTTTTCAATGAAGCGCGAAGGAAGCATGCAAGCCTGATTCCGGGAAAATGCCATACGAAGGAAGCATGTGCAGATGTTGGAGGCATTGATCGCCGCCATAGGGCAAAGCGCAAAGGCACAAGGGAACACTTTCTGGACACGAAAGCTAATCATGGGCACGCCTGTGCAGGTACACCTGGCGGTTATGGTAGAGCCATATCTCAGCCGCGTATTGGACGGGAGCAAAACCATAGAGTCCAGGTTTTCCCGAAAAAAAATTGCGCCCTGGGGGCGCGTGTCATCCGGGGACGTGGTGGTACTGAAAAAATCAGGTGGCAGCTTTGTGGCGGTCTTTGAGGCCACCGACGCCACCTATGTGGAGCTTTCCCCCGACAGCATGGCACAGATCAGGCAGACCTATGGCCAAGCCCTATGCGTGGACGACGCCTTCTGGCAGGCCAAGGCCGAATACTCCTTTGCGACGCTGATTTCCATTGGCCATTTGTTTGTTTTTCCACCATTCTCCCTTGCGTTTCGAAACCGGCGGTCCTGGGTGGATCTGGGATCATTCACAGGTCAATCCACTTCCGCCGGTGAACACCTGGAAACGCATTGCAGCACCTGATAACTGCCGTGCGGGGAGCATCCTTCCCGCACGGCAGTTTGCTTTATGTTGTATAGTATTGCGCCTGCGCATGCCACAGGGCATGGTAAACGCCGTCCTTTTCCGTTAGCAGCGCCGCGTGGGTGCCCTGCTGCACAATGCTCCCATGGTCAAACACGGCGATTTCGTCGCAGAACTTGCACGAGGACAGCCGATGGCTGATGTATATGGCCGTCTTATCCCCGGCAATGGCGTCAAACTTGCTGTAAATCTCCGCCTCTGCCACGGGGTCCAGGGCCGCGGTGGGTTCATCCAGGACAATGAAGGGCGCATCCTTGAACAGCGCCCGGGCAATGGCTATTTTCTGCGCCTCTCCCCCGGAAATTTCCACGCCCTGGGGGTCCAACTCCCGGTACAGGGAGGTATCCAGTCCCTGGGGCATGGCAGCCAGCCGTTCCCCAAAGCCCGCGTCCTCCAGGCAGCGCCGGGCCAGGGCGCGGTCATAGACGGAGGCTCCAGCCACGTTTTCCCCCAGGGGCAGCGCCAAGAGCTTGAAATCCTGAAACACCACAGAGAACAGATGCAAATAATCCTCATAGCGGTACTTGCGAATGTCGATGCCGTTGAGGAGAATCTCCCCCTCCGTGGGGTCGTACAACCGGCACAGGAGCTTGATGAAGGTTGTTTTGCCGCTGCCGTTCACCCCCACCACCGCCAGACGGCTTCCCACGCGAAATTGTATGTTCACATGGCGCAGCGCCCAGCTTTCGCTCCCCGGATAGCGGAAGGACACGTCCCGAAACTCCACCAGGTACTGGCGGTCCGCCCGTTTCTCCGTGGTCAGGCTGCCCTGGTACATGGCGTTGGGCAGGTCCAGGAAGGTGAAGCAGGTCCCCAGAAAATCCGCGTTGCTGCGCACCTCGCCCAGGTCCCGCAGCAATCCGGTGACGCCTGCAAACAGCTGGGTAGTGGCGCCCACGTACTGGGTGATTTCCCCTACCCCAAAGGCCCCGGCCCAGGCTTTCAGGCACACAAACAGATAAACCAGCCCTGTGAGTCCCATGGAGAGCGCCTCGCCCAGCGCATACAGCCCGCCCATGGGGCCCCTGGCATACCGGGCAATCTGCGACGCCACGCCGAACATCTGGTTCCGGGCCATGGAAACATCGCAGACCTGCTCCTGCTGGTTATACATGCGCAGGTCGGCGGCGCGGACGCGGTGGTCATGACACATGAAGCCGTAAAAGGAAAACATCCGGTTTCCCAGCCGGGCGTCCGAGGCATACCGGCTCCAGAAGCGCTGGGCGCGATTGCCGCACAAGGGCGACGCCACCGCCACCACCACCAGCAATCCCGCCACCCCCGCCGAAAGCAGGGGATGGTTCAGAAAGGCCAGGGAACTTTCCCCAGGCACGCGGGAAAGGAACAGGCTTACGGACAGCGCCACGCCGCCCAGCAGCAGCGTACCGTGCCTGAGCAGGTCCTCAAAATTGCGCCGTGCCCGCCGCATGCCCCAGCTGGACCAGCCGTCGTTCTGCTGAATCTGGGCAAACAGGTCATGAACGGATTGCCTGTCCATCTCCGCGTAATCCAGGGAGAGCATTTTGTCCATGTAAATCCTGCAATACAGCTGGTCCGCGCATCCCTTTTCATAGCTGGCCCAGCGGGTAAGCAGGCCGCTGGCCAGGGCGATACCCGCGGCGCTGCCCAGCTGAAGGGCCACCCAGAAGGCCAGCTGCCGCGGGTCCCGGCCTCCGGCCAGCTCGCCGATGATTCGCGCGGAAAAGTATATCCCCGCATAGGCTTGCAGTGCCTTGAAAACCGCGCTGAGGGCACTGGACACAAAGTATCCCGGGCACAGCTTCCACCACACCCGCCACGCCCGCAGGGTCAGCCGCCATGCCTGGCGGTAGGATACGCGCTTCTCCTCAGGCTTCATTCTGCTGTCCCCCTTCCCGGTAATACTGGCTCTGCACGGCGAAGAGTTCCGCATAGCCGCCGCCCCGGGCCAGAAGCTCCTGATGGGTCCCCTCCTCCGCAATCATTCCATCCCGCAGAAACAGGATGCGATCACAGAAGCGTGTAGAGGCCAGCCGGTGGGAAATAAACAGCGCCGTGCGTCCCTGGGTCATTTCATTGTATTTATGGTAGATGTCGCTTTCCGCCAAGGGGTCCAGGGCCGCGGTGGGCTCGTCCAGGGCCAGGATGGGGCCGTTTTTGTACAGGGCCCGGGCCAGCATCAGCCGCTGGGTCTGTCCGCCGGAAAGCTCCACGCCGTCCTCGTACACCTCCCGGCCCAGGTGGGTATGGATTCCCTGGGGCAGCGTCCGCACCGTCTCCGTCAACCCCGCCTGCTCCAGGCAAGCCCATACGCGGCCCTCGTCGATGCCGTCCACCCGCTGGGCCACGTTTTCCGCCACGCTGGCCTCCAGCAGGGAAAACTCCTGAAACACGGCGGAGAACAGCCCGTAATAGTCCCGGCGGTTCAGCGCCCGGATGTCCCGGCCGTTGAGCAGCACCCGTCCCCGCGTGGGGTCCAGGAAACCGCACACCAGCTTGACCAGGGTGGTTTTTCCCGCGCCGTTCAGGCCCACAATGGCCAGCTTTTCCCCCGGGCGGATGGTCAGGGAAAGATCGCGCAGGGCGTCCTTTTCCGCGCCGGCATAACGGAAGGACACATTCTCCAGGCGAATCTCATAGTGCCCGCCCGCTTCCGCCCGCACAGGCTCGCCGCCCTCCAGGCAGAAGGGTTCGGGCCACTCCAGGAATTCCCGCAGGCTGGAAAGATCCAGGCTTTCCCGGTGCAGCGCCGCAAACCGCTCCATTAGCCCCGTGACCCACTGGGTGAAACCCGTGGCGGCGGTGAAGTAGAGCAGGAATTCCGAAGCGCTCATTCCCCTGCTTAGCGTCAGCCAGAGCAGGTAGGCATAGGCGATGCCGCTGCGCAGCAGCGCCAGCACCAGGTCCACCAGGTGAATCCATAGATAGGCCCGCTCCCGCCGCCGCAGAAATGCCCGGCTCAGCGCCATGGTTTTCTCCCACAGGCCCTCCAGCCAGGGGCGCAGGCCAAAGATGCGCATTTCCTTGGCGTATGCCCGGTTGATGGCGGTTCGGTAGGCATAGTGCAGCCGCTTGCCGTAAAGCTCCTTTTCGTCCCGGTGGCGGTAGTCCCACTGGCTGACCCGCTTGTTCACCAGGTATCCCGCCGCGGTGGTCCCCACCACCACCGCCAGCAGCAGCGGATGCAGCCCCGTGAGCACCGTCAGGTAGACCGCAAAGCTGAGTCCGTTGGCCAGGATGTCCGTCCATGTGGCCCAGATATGCTCCGAGGCTTCGTCGTTGCCGCCGCATACGTCTCCGGCTTTCTTTTCCATGCGCAGAAAGGCCGTGTCCAGGATGTTGGGGTAGGAGGTCCCGGCCACCTTGCGGTTGATTTTCCGAATCAGGGCTACGCGCACATCAATGCGCCCGAACATGGCATTGGCAGACAGATAGGATTTCAGCGCCGCCAGCAGCGCCAGCGCGCCTCCCAAGCACAGGATGGCACCCAGTAGCTCCGGCAATGCCGCGGCCTGCTCCACTTTTTGCAGAATAACCGGAGCAATCAGCAGCTCCGCCACGGACTGCCCCGCCGTGGCCGCCGCCAGGGCCACGCACAGAAAAATTACGCTTTTGCGGGTATGCCATGCCTCCCGGAGCATAAAGGCGGTGTTCTGCCACAGGTTATACCGGGGCTTGGATGTTGTTTCCATACGCATCTCCCTCCACGGCTATCCTACCACAAAAAAATCCCCGGCGGTATGCCGGGGGATGAATGGCGCTCCTGGGGGGACGAAACGCGCTCACAGCGCCGGAAGCAGTATTTCCGTGGTGAAGGCGCCGTCCTCGGAGTTCCGGCTGATATACCCGCCCAGGCGCTCCACAATGGCGTCCATGCGCACCAGCCCCAGGCCGTGGCCCGCTCCCTTGGTGCTGCGGAAAAGCTTTCCCACCTTGGGCAGCTTTTTCCCGGCGGTGAAGTTGGTCATGGAAATATAGAGCTGGGTGTTCTTCATGTCCATATAGACGCGGATACTCCGCTGCTCCGGGGGCAAAAGCATGCTGGCCTCAATGGCGTTATCAAAGAGATTGCCCAGGATGCAGCACAGGTCCAGCTCGGAGAGGCTGAGCCGCAGGGGGATGTGCGCGTCCGCCGAGACCGCAATATCCTTGGCCCGGGCCAGGGAAATCTTGGAGTTCAGGATGGCGTCGGTCATGGGGTTGCCTGTTTTGAGCACCGTGTCCACGGTGTTCAGATCCGTGTCCAGGGCGTCCAGGTAGCGCCGGATGGCTTCCCAGTCCCCGGCGGCGGCGTAGGCCTTCATGGACTGGATATGGTTGCGGTAGTCATGCCGCCAGCCACGTATCTGGCGGTACATGTTTTCCACCTCGGCGTAATGGGTTTCCACCAGCTCCCGCTGATAGACCGCAATGCGCTGATCCATTTTTCTAGATAGTATACCCATGCGCTCACCTCATCCCGATGATGGCCCGGTTCACGCCCTCGTAGGCGCCCCGGGGCAGGGGCAGGGCCGTGCCGTCCTGCAGAAGGATTTCCGTTCTGGTCACCCGGCTGATGCAGTACAAGTTCACCGTCAAGGACCGGCCCACCTGGTAAAATCGCTCGTCCAGCAGCGCTGTCAGGCGACTCAGGGGCATTTTGACGGCGATGTCCTCCCGGGCGTGGACGGTGACGTAATTCAGCCGCACATCCAGGTAACGAATCTGATACAGGGGGACACGGCGTATCTCCCCCGGCAGGTTCAGGATCAGCACACGCTCGTTGCTGCGCATCTTCTCCGCGGCGCGGTCCAGCACGGAGAAGAGCTTCTCCTCCTTCAGGGGTTTCATCAGGTAGTGGAGCGCGGCCACGTCATAGCCCTCGGCAATATAATCGGAATATCCGGTAATGAAAATGATCTGGATGATTTCATTCTCCCGGCGAATGCGCCTGGCCAGCTCCACGCCGTTCATGCCGCCCATCTCGATGTCCAGCAGCAGCATGTCGTAGCTCTGATCCTCCGCGTAGTGAAATAGGAACGCCTCCGCCGAGGGGAAGCGCTCCACCTGAAGCGCTGCGTCCCTTGACGACGCCCAGGCCTGCACCATCCCCGCCACATAGCGGGCATCCTCGGAGCTATCGTCGCAGACCGCGACCCGGTATGCCATCGCTGCACCGCCTCCTTGCCGCTGCTTCTTTCGCGCCACATATGTATTCATTCGCCGGCCTGACCGTTATCACCTGTTTAAAAAAGCGGAACCGCAGTCGCTGCGGTTCCGCCAGAAAGGGATATGTGCGCTTAGGCCGTCTTGGTCTTGGGCGCAGCCTTGCGGGCCTTGCGCTTTTCTTCCAGGAAAGCCCAGACATAGCCGTTGATCATGTTGGCGCTGTACACGCCGGAGAGCAGGCCCACGATGATGGGCAGCGCGAACTCCCGGATGCTGTCCACACCCAGGATGTACAGCAGCACAATGGTAATCAGGGTGGTCAGGGTCGTATTGATGGTACGGCCCAGGCACTCCTGCACAGAGCGGTTGACCACATCCACCCGGGGCATATCGGGAGAGAGCTTCTTGGCATTCTCGCGGATGCGGTCGAAAATCACGATGGTGTTGTTGATGGAGTAACCCACGATGGTGAGCATGGCAGCGATGAAGCTGCTGTTCATCTGCACCACGGAGCGCAGCAGCACCATGAAGCTGAGCATCATCAGCACATCGTGCACCAGACCCAGCACGGCGGCAATGCCGCTGTTCAGGTCAAAGCGGATGGCGATGTACGCCAGCATCAGCGCGCTGGCAATCAGTACGGACATGAAGGCATTGTACAGCAGCGTCTGGCCGGCCACAGGGCCCACATAGCTCACGTCGCCGGACTGGGTCATGTTGGGGTACTTCTCGGCCAGCGCGGCCTCGAAGGCAGCCTGCAGGCCCTGCACGCCTTCCTCGCTGACCTCCTTGACGCGGACAATCACTTCGCTGGTGCCCTGCTCGGTCACGGTGTAGGAGCCCACGTTCATTTCGTTCAGCGCGGCGTTGATGTCCGCCTGGTTGAATTCGCCGCCCATGTCATACTGCAGGGACAGGCCGCCGGTAAAGTCGATACCATAGTTAATGCCAAGCCCGCACAGGGAGAGGATCACCGCCAGCGCCATAATGCACGCGGAAATGATCAGGCAGGTCTTGGAGTGATTCTTTACAGTCATTTCTGCTCCTCCTCAGCCACGGGCAGCTTGGCAAACATGCGCTTGTCCTTCACGCCCAGATTGATGATATTCTTCATCAGGAAGCGGGTAATGACCACCGCGGAGAGCATGGAGACAACCACGCCCAGCAGCAGGGTCTTGGCAAAGCCCTGAATGGAGCCGGTGCCGAAGAACATCAGCACGATGGCGGCGATCAGGGTGGTTACGTTAGCGTCCAGGACGGCGCTCATGGCATTCTTGAAGCCGGTACGCAGGGCGGTACGGATGCCGCGGCCAGCGCGCAGTTCCTCATTGAAGCGCTCGAAGATAATCACGTTGGCGTCCACGGCCATGCCGATGCCCAGCACGATACCGGCCAGGCCGGGCAGGGTGAGCTGGATGCCGGGAATCACCGCCAGCAGGAAGAACAGGATGATCACATAGTCGCACAGCGCCCAGCTGGCCACCACGCCATTGAGCCGATAGCGGAAGATCATCAGCGCCATAATCAGCACCAGGCCGATCACAGCCGCCAGCACGGAGGTGGAGAGGGCGTCGGTGCCCAGAGTGGCGGACACGGTGTCCACCTTCTGCTGGGTCAGCTCCATGGGCAGCGCGCCGGACTGGATCTGCGCGGCCACGGTCTGGGCATACTCAGCGCTCTGCATCTGGGTAATCACGCCGCTGCCGGTGGTGATGGCGCTCTGCACGGTGGGGGAGAGCAGCTCTTCGCCGTCCAGGTAGATGCCCAGGGTCTTGCCGATGTTGTTGCTGGTCATGTCGGCGAAGATCTTCGCGCCTTCATCGGTGAGGGTGAAGGCCACCTGATGGTCGCCCTCGTTAAACTGATACACGGCGGTTTTCACCATGGAGCCGTCCATGAAGGTGTTGCCGTCGGGGTCCTTGAACTCCAGCTTGGCCGTGGAGCCGATCAGATCCAACACGGCGCTGGGGTCGGTCACATCGGGGATCTCCACGCGGATGCCGTCGGTGCCGATCTGCTGCACGGTGGCCTCGGCATAGCCCTTATCGGTCAGGCGCTCCTGGATCACGCGGATAGTGCCGCTGAGCAGGGTGCCAAAGTCCGCCTCGGAGCCCTCCGGCGCGGCGCAGGAATACTCCACATACACGCCGCCCCGCAGGTCCAGGCCCAGGGCCAGGCTGTCGGGCCAGTTTTCCGCATTGGTGGTGGGCAGCCAGCTCTTGAGCTTGTACAGCCCGTTGGGGGTGAGGTTCATGCCGGTCACGCCCACGATGCCGAAGAAAATCGTCAGCACCGCGGCGATGGTCAGCGCAATAATGGACTTGGTGCGTCCGTTCATGCGCTTGCCGCTGATCTTTTTCATATGGATCGTTTCCTCCCATTTTTTCTGTGTTTCTCACATTGGCGTTGGGCATATGGCACACGGAACGGCTCTATCCGGGCATATCCTCCCGGGGAAAAGCCTGATACCGGGCCTGGACAAAGCCCATGCCCCGCAGGGGGCAGCCGTTGGTATCGCATTCCCGGACGCATCCTCCGGCAGTGAAATCCCCGGGAATGGGCAGCGTTGCATAGGCATCCCAGCGGTTCTGTGCCCGCGGGGCGGCATTGGGAATTTCCGGGAGCGCGGCGCTCTCGGCTGCCCAATGGGTGGCGGAAGGCGCAGGGGGAAGCTCCGCAGCTTCCCGCAGCTCCGCCGGGCGCTCCACCAGGGACGCGGAGGCCAGCAGCACCAGCACAACGGCCATCAGGGCAAGCAAAATCCAGCGTCCCTTGACGCGCACAGCCTTCGCCTCCCTTCCATACTGCATGGACAACGTCTGGAAATTGAAAATTGCCAAACACATGTAGGGACATTATAGCCTTTTGGACACAAAACGTCAAGAAAAGATCCCTGGAAAGACATGTTCGCGCCGCAAAGGGGAGGGCGCCCCTGCCCCAAGGGGAGACGGGTTATTCCGCCTGACCCGCAGCCCGAGCGATTTCCGCCTCCGTGGCCGCCGTGGTCCACTTGCCAAACACGTTGGATTCCCTGGCGGGCAGGTATCCCAGCTCCCGATAGCCCAGCTTGCGCAGCAAGGCCATGCTGGGCTGGTTCTCCGGATCGGTAAAGCAAATGAACTCCCAGCCGGGATAGTACTGATGCAGCATCTCCATCAGGGCGGACACCGCCTCAAAGGCATAGCCCTGCCGGTGGTGCCGGTAGGAGAACGTATATCCCAGGGAAAAGGTGCGCTCACTGGGCATGACCACGATCTCCCCTACCATCTCCCCCGTCGCCTTCAGTGCCACAGCCACCATGCAGGGGGCATCGGCGGACAGCTTATCGCTGCCGCGCCTGGCAATGAGCTGAACAAGCCCCGCCTGATCCTTGGTCTGTCCCCGCTGATACCGGGCGCAGATTTCGTTGTTCCGATAGTCGAACATGGTTTCCGCGTCCTGTGGCAGCAGGTTGCGCAGGATTAGACGTTCCGTTTCCAGAAAAATCACGGCATATCCCTCCTGTACCGGCCCGGTACAAAGCATGCGGCCTCCCCAATGGGAAAGGCCGCATACAGGTATTGTTGATTATAATTTGAGCATCATGGCATACTCATGGCGCAGTTCGCCGCTTTTCAGCCGGATGGCGTCGGGCTTCACGCCCACTACCCGGAAGCCCATTTTCTCATACAGTGCCCGGCCGCGCTGGTTGCCCTCCATGAAGTCCAGCTCCAGCTGCAGGGTACCGGGGCGGCGTCGGGCTACGGCGATCAGTTCCCGAAACATGGCCGTGCCGATGCCCAGTCCCCAGAACTCCCGGCGAACGGAAATGCCGATGGTTCCCCGGTGAGCTACCTTGATTTTGCTGCCGAAGGAAACATCGCACGTGCCTGCCAGGCGGCCCTCCACCCGGCACATGAGCATCAGCGCGTTGGGGTCCTCGTGCTTATGCTGGAGGAAGGCGGCCTCCTGCGCTTCGGTCATGGCTTGGCGTTCCTCGGGATAGGCAATCAGAAATTCCGTTTCCGCCGCCACATCTTTCAAAAACGCTACCATTTCCGCGGCATCCTCTGCCGTGGGCGCGCTGAGAACGGCGGTGCGTCCATCCTTCAGGTGGAAGGTTACGGGGGTGAAATCCATGATTTTCGACTCCTTGGGGAAAATGTGCCGGTTTATTTCGCCGCGTCCCGGGCGCGCAGCTCCGTGCGGCGGATCTTGCCGGAAATGGTCTTGGGCAGGGAATCCACAAACTCCACCACCCGCGGATACTTGTAGGGAGCGGTGAGGTGCTTCACGTGATCCTGCAGTTCCTTTTTCAGGGCGTCGGAGGGCTCATAGCCGGGCTTGAGCACAATGGTGGCCTTCACCACCTGGCCACGCAGGGGATCAGGCACACCGGTGATGGCCGTCTCCAGCACCGCGGGGTGCTCCAGCAGCGCGCTTTCCACCTCGAAGGGTCCGATGCGGTAGCCGCTGGACTTGATCACGTCGTCCGCCCGGCCCACGTACCAGTAGTAGCCCCACTCATCCCGCCAGGCGATGTCCTTGGTGTGGTAGATCTTTCCGTCCCACACGTCATCGGTCATGCCCTGGTTGCGGTAGTAGCCGGAGAACATGCCGATGGGCGCGCCGTGGTGGGTGCGAATGACAATCTCGCCGCTGACGCCAGGGGGGCAGGAATTGCCTTCCTCGTCGATGAGGTCCACGTCGAACACCGGAGCGGGCTTGCCCATGGAGCCGGGGCACACCTTCATCCAGGGGAAGGTGGCCAGGGTCACCACCAGCTCCGTCTGGCCAAAGGCTTCCCGCAGCTCGATGCCCGTGCGCTTCTTCCACTCCTCGGCCATGTCCGGGTTCAGGGGTTCGCCGGCCACGGAGCAGTGCTTCAGGCTGCTCAGGTCATACTTGGAGAAGTCCTCCTGGAGCATGTAGCGGTACATGGTTGGCGGAGAGCAATAGGTGGTGATGTGGAATTTCTCGATCATGCCCAGTAGCTCCGCAGCGTTGAACTTGTCAAAGTCATAGACGAACACGCAGCTGCCGCCCAGCCACTGGCCATAGAGCTTGCCCCACACGGACTTGGCCCAGCCGGTTTCCGACACGGTCAGGTGCAGCCCGCCGTCCTCCACCTGGAGCCAGTATACCGCCGTGAGGATGTGCCCCAGGGGGTAGTAGTAGTTATGGGTCACCATCTTGGGCATGCCCGTGGTGCCGGAGGTGAAGTAGAGGAGCATGATGTCCTCATTCTGTGCATAGGCGTCGCCGATGGGCTTTTCCCACACGTCGGAGGCGGCGGCAAAGCCCTCGTCATAGCTCAGCCAGCCCGGGCGCTTGGTGCGCACCAGCACGCGGTTTTTCAGGGTGGGACAATCAGGGGCGGCTTCCTCCACGGCGTCGGCCACACAGGTGGTGTGCTCCGTGCAGACGATGGTGGTCACGTCCGCCGCCTGCACCCGGTAACGGATGTCCTTGGCGGTGAGCAGGTGGGTAGCCGGGATGGTGACGGCGCCGATCTTGTGCAGGGCGATGATGATGGGCCAGAACTCATGATGCCGCTTGAGGATGAGCATCACGGCGTCGCCCTTTTTCACGCCGATGGACTTGAAGTAGTTGGCCGCGCGGTTGGAATCCAGCATCATCCGCCGGAAATCGTAGCGCACCACGTCCCCCTCGGGGTCCGTCCACAAAAGGGCGGGGCGCTCCGGGTCCTCCCGGCCCAGGCGGTCCACCACGTCGTAAGCAAAGTTAAAGGAAGCGGGACGCTTCAGGCGGAAATTCTTGTTGAAATCCTCATAGCTGATAAAGTCACCCTGAACGTCCATATATTCATGATATAAAGGCTGCATGGCCAGGACCTCTCTTCCTATGGATATGTAGGCAGGGGCATTACTCCTTGGTATCCTCTTTGATGACCACGGCGATGAACCGGCAGTCGCCCTCCACGGCGTACATGGCATGGGCCAGGGAAGAATCGTAATACAGGCTGTCCCCCGGGCCCAGGAGCAGTTCGTTTCCGCCCAGGACAATTTTCAGGTAGCCCTCCAGCACATAGTCGAACTCCTGTCCCTCGTGGCTGTGGGCCTGCTTGACCGTACCCGGCGGGTCCTGCTCCACGGTGACGATGAAGGGCTCCGCCAGCTTGTGGGCAAAATTGTAGGCCAGGTGCTGGTAGTGGTACTGCTTGCGCCGGTCAAAGGCCAGGCCCTGGCCGGAGCGGGTGAGCACATAGCCCCGCAGCTTGGGGCTTTCCCCGGTGAGCAGGTCGGAAATATCCACCCCCAGGGTTTCCGCAATATTGAACAGATGGGAAAAAGAAAAGTCCTTGGTACCGCTCTCATAGGCGGCGTACTCCTCCAGGGTCATGCCGGATCTTTCGGCCACCTGTTCCTGGGTCAGGCCGGCAATGTCCCGCAGGTCGCAAATGCGCAGGGCAATGAGCTGAATCTGATTCATGGTAGACCTCCTTGTCTGCATGGGAAAGAAAAAAGGGTAGAAAAAAACCTGCTTCCTCAAATACCGAGGCGCAGGGCATGTTACAAAGCAAATGGCGCTGCGAAGGACGTCACTTCGCGCATTCCGTCGGCTCCAACAAGCCCTAGCCTATCACGCGGCGCCGTCCCGCCTTACTAAGCACAAGCGTGCCTTTCACGTGGGCTGCTCGGGAGGGATGCGATGTTCCCCGTGCCTCCGGCTTGCACCAACCGCCGGATCTCTGAGCGCAGAGGAGGAAAACCGTGTGTCTCCGTCAAAAGCATTTGCAGTGGATATTTGATTGCAAGTATGATAGCATACCCTTGGAATCGCTGTCAAGGCAACGAATTGTTCTTCCCTTGTTTTTCATGGGAGCAAAATGGCAGGCTGGTCCGTTAGCATGTCAGAAACAGTGGAGGTGATCCCTGCAAGTGGATGCATTGACCTTGAAACGCGCGCAAAAAGGCGATCCGGCGGCCTTTGAGGCGCTTTTTACCCCCCTGGAAGGCCGGGTGTACCGCACCTGCGTACATGTACTGGGTCCTGGGGAGGATGCCCGGGACTGCGCCCAGGAAGTGCTGCTCAAAGCCTTCCGCACCCTGAAGGATTTTCGCGGCGATTGCGCCCTGGAAAGCTGGCTGCACCGGCTGTGCGTCAATGTGTGCCTGGACGCCCTGCGGCGGCAGAAGCTGCGGGCCGCCCAGTCCCTGGACGCGCTGATAGACGAAGGGTTCGGCCCGGTTGCCCCCGCAGACGGCCCCTACGAGGCATTGGAAAAGAAGGAGCGCATGGCGCTTTTGCGCCGGGCCATTGCCTGGCTGCCCGAAGAGCAGCGCCTGGCCTTTACCCTGGTGGTGCTGGAAGAACTTTCCTATGAGGAAGCTGCCGCCCGGCTGGGCGTGGCCACCGGCACGGTAAAAAGCCGCGTGAACCGCGCCCGGGAAAAAATCAGCAAAATTTGTTCATCCGGAGCGGAACCTTTTGATGCTTCGCGCGTCCAACACAGTGAAGGGAGGGCGATCAAATGAATTGTGAACAGCACGCGGCTCTCCTGGAAAAGCTGTGGGAGGACGCCATCACCCCGGAGGAAGCGGCACGCCTGCGGGAACATGAGGAACGCTGCGGCGCCTGTGCCCGGCGCCGCAGGGAAGCGGAACTCCTGCGCGACGATCTGGACGCCCTGGCGCAAGAGGAGCTTCCCCTGCCGGAAGGCTTTCACCAGGGCTGGATGCAACTGGTGGAACAGGAGGCGGACAATATGCGGAAAACGTCGGAAGCCCCCAAGGAACAGCGGCGGCATTTCACGCGGTTCCTTTCCCTGGCGGCAGCCGCGGTCTTCCTGGTGGGCGGCACTCTGCTCACCCGGGATCAATTGCAGCTGACCGCGCCCTCCGGCCGGACGGAGGAAACCAGCGACGACGCATACAGCGGCGGCACAAGCGGCTATACGGCGTCGGATGCGCTGTACATGAGCGAAAACACCCGCGTCGCCGGCGTGGAAAACTATAGCCTCAGCGCCGCCAACAGCGGGGTGGAGGAGACGGCGGAGAGCAAGATCATCCGCACGGTGTCCCTTTCCCTGGGCAGCGGAACCTTCACCCAGGACCTGGAAACCCTGCAAGGGCTATGCAAGGAGGCGGGCGGCTGGATCAGCTACATCTCCGTCAGCGGCGACGAAGCGCAAGCTAGCCGGCGGGCCAGCCTGACCCTGCGCATTCCCGAGGAAAAGCTGGACGCCTTCCTCCAGGGCGCAGGAGAGCTGGGGCGGGTCATCAGCCAGACGGAGACCGCCCAGGATGTCACCGCCTCCTATCAGGACATAGCCGCCCGCCTGGCCACCCAGCAGGCCAAAATGGAGCGGCTGCAAGCCCTCATGAGCGAAACGGCCAGCCTCTCGGAGCTGCTGGAGCTGGAAAGCGCCATTGCCGACACTCAGTACACCCTGGACAGCCTGCAAAGCCAGCTTAACCAGACCGACGATCAGGTGGCCTACGCCACGGTGGACGTTTCCCTGCGGGAGGAATCCAGCGCCGACGCCGTGACCACCCGCGAGCTAAGCCTAGGCGAACGCCTGCTGGCCGGTTTGAAGACAGGCTGGGACACCTTCTGGAGCTTCTGCAAGGATATGCTGGTGTTCCTCAGCGCCGCGCTGCCCTATCTGGCAACTGTAGCGGTGGTGTATATGCTGGTACGTTTCACATTCCGCAAAAAGCGGCATGAAAGGAGCAATGAAAAATGAAGCGGTTTTTCTGTTTACTATTGGCCCTGTGCCTGACCCTGTGCTTTGGTCTTGCCCTGGCAGAGAATGCTGCTGCCCCGGAGGCCTCCCCCGCCACGCTCACCGTAACCGGCGAGGCGCAGGTGATTATCCCCGCGGACTATGCGCAGCTGGTGCTGGGCGTATCCACCCAGGATGAATCCGTCACCACTGCCAGCACCATCAACAGCACCACCCTGGATGCGGTCATCGAAGCCCTCCACGGCATTGGCATTGCCCCTGAGGACATCGTCACCGAAAACCTCTCCGTGTCCCCCATGTACGACTATCAGTACGGCAAGCTCGGCGAAAGCCAAACCGTTATCGGCTACCAGGTGGAAAACCGTCTGCGCGTCACCGTACGGGACGTGAACCAGGTGGGCGCGGTGATGGACGCGGGCGTGGCTGCGGGCGCCAATGAAGCCTTCGGCATCACCTTCCTCTCCAGCAATGAGGCCGACGCCGCGGACCAGGCGCTTCGCGCCGCCGTGGCGGAAGGCCAGCGCAAGGCGGAGCTGATGGCCGAGGCCTGCGGCAAAACGCTGGGCAACCTGGTTTCCGTCAACGAGAACGCCTATGGTGGATCTGGCGGCGTGACCCTGAAATATGCCGCCGACGCCGCGGCGGGCACCACGGTCCTGGCCAACGACCTGACCGTTTCCGCGCAGGTAACGCTTACCTACCAGCTGGCGGAATAATTTCATACCGTCTTTCTGTTGGCGGCCGCCCTCCCTTTTTCGGGAGGGCGGTCTATTTGCGTCGGGGCAGAATTCATGCTACAATCAGGAAAAGGGAGGTGGTACCATGGCGAAAACCCTGGTGGTGGCGGAAAAGCCCAGCGTGGGCAAGGACATTGCCCGGGTGCTGGGCTGCCGGGAGCGGGGCGAAGGCTGCCTGATCGGCGAAACGTACATCGTCACCTGGGCCATCGGCCACCTGGTGAGCCTGTGCGAGCCCGACGAGCTGGACGCCCAGTACAAGCGCTGGAGCTATCAGACCCTGCCCATACTGCCCCAGACCATCCCCCTGAAAGTGCTCTCGGCAACCAAGGGACAATACAACATCGTTGCCGGGCTGATGAATGGACCGGAGACCGACGGCGTCATCTGCGCTACGGACGCCGGGCGGGAGGGCGAACTGATCTTCCGCTATATTTATGAGAAATGCGGCTGCCGCAAGCCCATCACCCGCCTGTGGATCAGCTCCATGACCGACGAGGCCATCCAGGAGGGCTTCCAGCATATCCGCCCCGGCGCGGACTATGACGGGCTGTACCGCAGCGCCGTATGCCGCTCCCAGGCGGATTGGCTGGTGGGGATGAACGCCACCCGGGCCTTCACCCTGCGCTATGACACGCTGCTCTCCGTGGGTCGGGTGCAAACCCCCACCCTGGCCATCCTGGTCAAGCGCCACCAGGAGATCGCCACTTTCAAGCCCGAAGGTTTCTGCACCCTGACGGCTTCCTTCGGGGACTATGACGGGATATGGTTCCGGGAGGGGCTGGACCCCGACACCCATATTCCCGACAAAGCCCAGGCACAGGCCATCGCCGCGCAGGTGCAGGGTCAGACCGGCCGGGTGCTCTCCGCCGAAACCACCCGCAAGCGGGAGCCTCCACCCCAGCTCTACGACCTGACCAGCCTGCAGCGGGACGCCAACCGCTACCTGAACTTTACCGCTGACAAAACCCTGAAACTGGCCCAGAGTCTCTACGAGACCCACAAGGCCCTGACCTATCCCCGCACGGACAGCCGTTATCTCCCCGACGACATGATCCCCCGGGTAGTGCAGGCCATGCGCCTATTGCCGGAAAGCTACCAGAAGCTGGTGCCCGGCGCGCTGCCCCAGGGGAAGCTGCCGGTCACCAAGCGGGTTTTTGACGCCAGCAAGGTCACCGACCACCACGCCCTGCTGCCCACCACCCGCCGGGCGGACCTGAGCAAAATGAGCACCGAGGAGCGGCAGCTGTGGGACCTGGTGGTCCGGCGGATGCTGGCGGCGTTCTATCCCCCTTGCGAATACGACGCCACCCGGGTCATCACCCAGGTGGGTGAGCATACCTTCCGCACCACCGGCCGGGTGGTGCTGCAAAACGGCTGGCGGGATGTGCAGCCCCTGGAAACCATGCCCCGCAAGCGCAAGGGCAAGGAGGAAGCGGAGGACAAGGCGCTTCCGCCCTTGCAGGCAGGCGATACCCGCACCGTAACCAAGGCCGAGGTGAAGGAGGACATGACCAAGCCCCCCGCCCAGCACACCGACGCCAGCCTGCTCTTGGCCATGGAAAACGCCGGCAAGGAGCTGGAGGACGAGACCCTGCGGGAGCAGATGAAGGGCAGCGGCATCGGCACCCCTGCCACCCGGGCGTCCATCATTGAACGGCTGGTACAGGTGGGCTATGTGCAGCGCAAGGGAAAAACGCTCCTGGCCACCCCCAAGGGCATTGCGCTCATTGGCATCATGCCCGCGGAGATTGCCTCCCCGGAAACCACCGGGCGCTGGGAAAAGGCCCTGGACGAGATCACCACCGGCAAGCAGGACCCGGCCCGCTTTATGGAGGGCATCCGCAAGCTCAGCGCCTTTCTGGTACGCTACGCCCGGGAGAATCAAAAGCCCGCGCACTTCCCCGAGGACGCCCGGCAAAAAAAGTTCCGTGCCCAGCAGGCCCAGCGGCGGGTATCCCAGGCCAAGGCGGTGGACGGTGTGGTTTGTCCCCTGTGCGGTCAGGGCAAGGTGCTGGAAAGCCAGCGGAGCTTCTTCTGCTCCCGGTTGGAGGAAGGCTGCCATTTCACCCTGTGGAAGGACACCCTCACCCGTGGCGGCGGCCCGGAACTCAACGCCCGTCTGGTAGCGTTGCTGCTGGCGCACCGGGCCCTTCGGGGCAGCACGGGTACCATTGCCCTGACGGAAAACGGCAGCATTGCCTTTATTCCGCAAGGGCAGGATCACCCCAGCGTGCAGCGCTCCCTGCGCTGGGAAAAGAGCGGCGTTTGAGCGCGTGCCCGGGAGCAAGAGTCATCAAGAAACGTATTCAATACATCGGAAAGGTAGGCGACCTTTATGTCCTTTATGCTGCGGCCCTATACCGCGCCGGACTTTTCAAAGGAGGATTTGCGCAACGCTCCACAGGCTGTTTTCCTCCCCGCGCCCCAGGACGGCGTAGCGCCCATGGGTTATCACGCCATGAGCATTTTCCCGGAATATTTTCATGTGGGGGACGCCTGGCTGTTGGCGGAGGACAGCCGCATGGATTGCGTGGCCGTGCTGGAAGCCGGGCATATTGTGGTGCGCGAGTTCCGCCTGCTGAAGGCAGGTGACCTGGTGGCCATGGGCCGCACGGAAAACGGTCAGGAGGGGGTATATGTCCACCCCGATGGCTTTGGCGAGCGTCACAGCCAGGGGGATGTATTTGCCTTCCGCCAGGGACGCTCCCGAGAAACGGCCTTTTCCCGGGACTATGACGAACTGTACGAGCTGCTCCGCCACGAGCGTACCCATGGCAAAATTGTGTGGGTCATGGGGCCGGCCTTTGCCTTTGACCATGACGCGCGGCAGGCGTTCTCCGGTCTGATTGAAAAGGGGTATGTGCACGCGGTGCTGGCCGGAAACGCGCTGGCCACCCATGACCTGGAAGCCGCCTACCTGGGCACGGCGCTGGGACAGAACATCTACACCCAGGAAAGCCAGCCCAACGGGCACTACAACCACCTGGACACCATCAACCGGGTACGCGCCTGTGGCTCCATCCCCGCTTTTCTACAGGAAGAGCACATTCAGGACGGCATTATTTACACATTGGAGAAGAAGGGTGTGCCCTACGTGCTGGCGGGGTCCATCCGGGACGATGGCCCGCTGCCCCCTGTGTATGGCAATGTATATGCCGCCCAGGACGCCATGCGCAACCAGGTACGCACAGCCACCACGGTGATTTGCATGGCCACGGCGCTGCACACCATTGCCACGGGGAACATGACGCCCTCCTATCGCGTACTGGCTGACGGTACGGTACGGCAAGTGTATTTCTACTGCGTGGATATTTCCGAGTTCACGGTGAATAAGCTCAGCGACCGGGGAAGCCTTTCCGCACGCGGGATTGTGACCAACGCGCAGGACTTCATTGTGAACCTGAACAAAGAGCTGTCCCGGGACATGTGAAGTGCATAGGAAATAGAAAACAGAGGCGGTTGCGCAGACGGGAGATTCGCAACCGTCTCTGTTATTCTTTTGGGGAAATCGAAAAATTTTTTTGAGCACATGAAGCAAAGTAGGGGCTTTCTGAAGCGAATAGCGGTTCCCCCAAAATGGGTCCAGGGGGCGATGGAAAAGCCCTCTGGTCGCCTCCGCAGAGGCGAAACCCTCTGTGACGCAGGAAAAATGCAAGGGAAGCCTTTCCCTCGCCTTCCACAAAAAATCCGTTTTCTGTGGAAAATCCCGTCCGCTGCATGGGGGCCGAAGGTTTCCAAAGGGCGATCGGAAAGCCCTTTGGTCGCCTCCGCA
>OLPF01000839.1_pt1 | contig 28927 bp, 29 predicted proteins | sample 1673121 | NCBI WGS metagenome assembly OLPF01 (sample SAMEA3136756, study PRJEB25190) | human gut metagenome
GCTCAATCTCAAAGATGTCCGCGCCGATTGCCTCTGCCAGCGTCTCGGCAACCTTTGCGGTCACGCCGGACGCAGAAAAATATGCTACAAGTTTATTACTCATTGTGTTCTTCCTCATCAATCTTTTCATTTCCTTCATTCAGCATGAAGTATAGCAGAGCTTCCAGCAATGTTGCCATATAATGAAGCGACCAGTTTTCTTCCGGCTCTTTTGTCATCTTATCAAGCACGGCTCGAAAAGCCGTGGTACGGTCAATCCTTGTTTCCTCATCAATGCGGTCAAGTATGCCCTTCATTTTCAGGGCGAGTTCTTTTTCCTCGTCAGAAAGCTCCGGTATGCCAAGTAACTCAGATAGTTTCTTGTCCTGCATAATAGCATCGTATTCGATGTATGACTTGTGTTCGGCTGACATCAATTCTTCAAAGTAGTTGATAAAAATATGAACGCGAATGCCACCTTCTTCGTCCGGGGAGAAGCAGACGGTTTGCGATTTTTCTGCAATTTCTTTCAAAAATGCAAGGTCTTCTGAGTCATCGAACTCCGCAAACGGGAGAAACATATTGATTTCCGCGTGCCAACGATGATAGTCCACGATTCCCTTGATATACCCGCGGTGTTGCTTGACAAACGCATCACAGCGTTCCAGAAGATACTCGTAGTTCTTCTTGTCCTCCGGTACAATGATCTTTGGTATCTTGTCCATTGCTTCGGAGTACGCTTTCAGCATACCACAATTAACTGCGCGGTCAAACACCTCATCGCACCATTTATCGTATTCGGCAGACTCGGTTTCCCGGTAATCCTTCTCAAAGATAATATCGTCCATTGCGTTACCCCTTTATGATTTTCTCAAGCTGCATTTCGGTCGCGTTAGGCAGACGTGATTGCAGATGTTTTAGAATGCGTTCTTTGGATTCCTGCGGGTCTCGCTGATAGGCAGATGTGATAAGGTCGTACCCGAAAAGTTCTTCCGGCGTCGCATACTCTGCGACACCCCAGCCATAAGGTCTTCCGTATCTGTCCTGCATATAGACGAAATCCGCGATGCAGACATAGCTCTGCATTTGCAGCCGCGTGATGCACGTCTCAAAACCGGTGTTGCCGCCCTTGCGGTAGTTCAGAGCCTCTTTCAGCCGTTTGGAAAGCATCCTGCCTTCACCGGCTATGGCTTCATAAAGCTCCTTGTCCTTGTAGGACGCCAAGCCGTCATCCCAACGGGCGTCAAAGTCATAGCCGTCACGCCGGAAGTTCGCAAAGTCCGGAATCCACTCCCGACTCACAAATCCAGCCTTCTTGTTGAAAAGTTTGCCGTAAAGACATTTGCCGCTCCGCGCAGCCGGTCCTTTCCATTCCCACGGACCATCTACATCATCCGCAAACCATAACTCAGGTGGGCAAAGTTCCTCGATGGAGAAGCCGTGAATCTCGTTCCGAAAGAAGGGCAGAAAGCCGTATTGTTCGACGGCGGCAATCAAACCATCTGCACTATGTAGTTGTCTGGCATATCTCTTTGACATTACTCCGCCTCTTCAATCACGCCATAATCAATCAGGATATTCTTCTCCGCATACTGCGGGTAAACAACACCCATCATCTCATACTGATAACGTCTTACGCGGCGATGCTCCTGAATTGGTTCCGGTGCATACGCAGCGGTTTCGCAGTGCGTATACTCCGGCATTTCCGCAAGATCATCCCGAACGGCACGGATAAGCGCGTTTGCCACATCATCAATGCTCTTGCCGGTTTCCACGGCAACCAGTTCGTGGTTCCGGACTGCCTTGTCCAGATTACCGGGGGAACGGAACAGTTTGTACTTCATCATGCACGTCCTTTCTCTATGTATCGTGGTTAGTGTTCTTCTGAAAGCACCTTTTGCAGCTTCTTGACATCCGACTGCGTGACGAGGAACAAGTAGAGAGAACCCAGTTCAAGAATGAAGTCTCGATCAATTTCCACGAAGTTCTTTTTTAGCTTCCGGACTACAAGCTCAAGCAAGTCTATAAACAACGGCTCATCAAAGGGCGCGTATTTTTCAAACCTCTTTTTGGTATCACCCCACGTCGGAGCCGGTTCACCCTCACGACTTGTCAGTGCTTCGCAGAAAAGCATACTGACAGCCAATTTCCGATCACCGTCTTCAAGCTCTTTCATGTAGTAGCGCAGGATGTCCTCCTTGTCTTCAAGCGAGAGAAAAGCACAGTTGTCATCCTTTTCAGAGGCAATCAGTTCCGCAATCAGTTCTCGCCAGACCGCATATCCGGCGTTGATCGCGCCGTCTTCTTCACTGCTCAGAGTATCATCCATGCAGTAGCGTTTGTAGAAGTTATCTCCGCCAAGCTCATTGCGGGTACAGAAGATATGCGCCAGCTCATGCAACAGGATGTGATAGAGCGTTGCGGGGGATCTTTCAACATCTGTGCGCAGAAGGATTCCGTCCACACTGTTCTCGCCTTCACCAACAAAGGCGGAAGCATGAAAGTCAAAGTAGCCGTCCTCTTTATATTGATCTGTCAGGCGATCCGGGAAATACTGCTTGCAGAACTGCTCAAAGACTTCCTGCTGGTTTTCCGTCTGAAAGCAGCGCAGCACAAGGTTGTCCTCGCTGAACTCCGTTCCCATGCGTTCGTTGAGGGTTTCAGCCGCACAGAGAAGAGCCTCTTTATATTCGTTGTATTCCATCCTGAGAATATCCTTTCAAGACCTGCAATCACAGCAGTTTATCTGATGTCTTTGCAGAAATTTGAAGGCAGCAGCTTTTCCAGACAGTCTGTAATTGCGTCAAGTGTCTGCCTTTCTTTGTCCATTGCCATAACCTCATAGAGAGCGACCCGATATGCCGTAGTGCGGTCGAGTCCAAGTTCATGCTCAATTCGATTAAGTACGGATTTCGTTCTTTGTATGTATTCTAACTCAAACATGGGCGTATCTTCGCTCGGTGTCACAGCAGAAGTTTTGCTTGCATTCTTCTCCATAATACACATAGCCTCCCTTACGCCTTCACAAAACGAACTACACTCAGCGGCAGATACCAGATAGCAACTGCCAGCTTCCAGATCAGAATTACGCCGCCGATCAGACCGCCGAGGACAAGGTTGAGTGCGACAACACCTACTGTCCCGGAAATACCAAAGCCAATCGGGATAAGCGTGAACATCTTTCCGATGCCGAACGGCACTCCGCAAGCAAGCCAAATCAGGAAATAATCCGGCGTTCCGTTCTCAACGAATATGCGGCTGAAAACAGAAAACAGCAGGAGTGCAACAGCGACCGGAACCACGGTCTTCTTCATGAAGTCTTTCATAACTTCGCTTCTTGTCATACGCCACCTCTTTATTTCAAAAAATCACTTCGGTAATCTATCCGGCGTAGGTCATGCCCTGTCTCTGCCAGATGCGCAATCTTCAAGGCAATCAAGTTGATGTCTGTGTGCATTGCCTGTGCAATCTGCGCCGAAGTGTACCCATAATCGTAAATATACTCAAGCACCTCGTCGGAATTAAGTAATATCTCAGCCGCAACAATGTTCGCCTCGTACTCAGGGATAGAGTTCATCTTGTAAAGCACAAACTCCTGCAATCCATCACCTTTTGCAAGTGCGCGGTGCAGTCGGTCGTGACCGATCTCATGAGCGCATACAATACGCTTCGTTTGCGGACTTAAATCCTGATTCAAGAAAATAAAGCGATTTTTCTTGACAACGCGATACATTCCTTTGAGTTGCCCGAAGTTTTCGCAATCATCCAGAACAATGATGCCCAGCTCTTTTGCTATCTGAAAAGGATCTCGTGTGCCGCAGCGTCGTACAAGATCGCTGCCAACTTTTGATAGCTGTTCGGCATTCATCGCGCCACCTCCATTCGTGGATCATCATGATCAATTATAAAGAACACCCTGTACAAAAATCCGGACTTATTCCTCCGGCTGCTCTTTCCGATATTTTTTTGGCGTGTACTTCTTGTTCTTTTCCTTTGCAATCCAATAGGCTCTGGTGAGTGCTTGCATCGCGCCGTCAAGCGCATCCTCACTGAGCTTACCTCCCGCGAACATACCGGTGACTTCACTCACCAGTTCGTCTATTTCACGCGCCGCTTTTGCTCCGCCTTGTTCCTGTGCTGCGAGAACGAGCATTCCGCCGTTGCCGAGAAGATACTCCGGCGTTGTGTTCAGAGCTTCGGCAAGTTTTTTTACAATGTCGTATTTTGTCGGTTTTCGAGTGCCAAGCTCATAATTTTGAATTGTCCTTGCAGTAACAGAGACTTTTTCTGCGAGAGCGGCTTGCGTCAGGTTTGCCTCCACTCTCTTCTCTTTAAGCCTGTCTTTGAATCCCATAAGGCACCTCTTTCTTAAATTTTCCGTGAACACGAACAAAACTTTCGTCTATCTTATTGACGCGAACATGATGTTCGTGCTATACTATATTTACACGAAATCTCTGTTCGTAATTATGATACCACACGAACGATGTGTGTGTCAATAATGTTGAGGAATTTCGTGTCGAAAAACAGGTAACTTTTTTATGAACGGAGGTAGCTCATGAACTGCTCGAAGTGCCGAAAAGCGTATGTTTCGGTAAATCTCGATGTCGATGAGGAAGGTGCAATTCAGCCCCGGCTCATCCGTTGGAAGGACGGTTTGATTTTTCAGATCGACCAGATTCTTTACAAATGCCGCGCCACATCCAAGAAGGTTGGTGGTGGCGGCATCCGTTACACAGTCATGATTAAAGGGAAGGAGTCGTTCCTTTTTCATGAAGGAGACAAGTGGTTTGTCGAAGCAAAGGAGAATGCCCGGTGATCTTATCTCAGAAGCAAATCGAAGAAATTGCAGCAGCCGTCACGGAAGACTTCAACAAGTTTTTCTTCGGCACGGAGTCCGAGGAAGTCCGTATGGCTCGTGCCACGCCGATTGATCAGTTCGCAAGAGACTATCTCGGCTTGCAAGTGTCTTTTGCCCGACTTTCCTCTGATGGAAGTATCTGCGGCTTGACTGCCTATACTGATACAGAGTACATCGTTGAGGAAAAGGGTGTCAGGCGAACACTTCCGCTCAGATGTAATCAGGTGTTGCTCGATGAGAGCTTCATCCGTCAAGGGCAGATAAAGAAGCTCTGCGGGAAGCGGCGCTTCACGCTTGCCCACGAATGCGCTCATCAGATTCTCTATCAGATGGAATCCGATGAAGTCAAGCAACGCTGCAACCGGCAGTATTCCGCACGAACAGCCTATTCGCTGCGTGATCTCAAAACACATGAGGACTGGAATGAATGGCAAGCAAATGTCCTCGGAGCAGCAATCCTGATGCCGCAGAAAGAAATTGACCTTGCCGCATGGTATTTCATCCCTGAGAAGAAGCTGACGTCCTATGGCGGCTACTTTACATACCGGGATCGCCTGTCGCTCAAAGCGATATGCGCACAACTTGGTGTTTCCCGGTCCGCAGTCATCATCCGTCTGCGCCAGCTTGGTTATCTCGAAGACCGCCCATATTCAGAGTTCGATGATCCGACGGAGGTATGGGCATGAAAAAGAATATCCGTGTTACTGAGCCGTCTGCTGAAATGCAGATGAAGATCAGACGGGCGCGTATCGCCATCGCCAGCCAGAAGAGGCGAACGATGGAATGCCCGTACTGTCATCACAATACCATCATCGTTTTTGAGGACACAAGAGGTCACGTTCAGGCAAAGTGTAAGCTCTGCGGAAGAGAAACCGTCTTCAATGTTCTCAGTATGAGAAGGTTATATCTCCACCTCAACAGAGGATAAGGAGTTTAACAAATAAATATTTGATAGCTGTGCTGTGGAGCCGCTGACTGGTGAGTCTTCCTAATGCCGCATGAACAGAGTGTTCGCACTCTGTTTTATCGGCATGGGATCACAACTCACCGTCATGCGGCTCTTTTTTAGGCTTGTCCATCCGCTGCTCCGCGCCAGCGGAAAGGACAAGCAATGAAACGAATCCCTAAAACCCCTGTCGAGTTCGACTACGACCTCTGGACCACGGAGGACGGAAAGTGCATGGTGCGCGTGAAAATCACCGGCGAAGTAACGGAGGTTGACCGTGAGGTCATGAAAATCCTTCGTGTTGAAGAAAAGCGAGTTCGTCGTAGCTACGGGACAGATGATGTCTATGCGGATGAACCGTCCGATTCTACTCCGACGTTGCTCTCACTTGATGCGATTCCCAGCGAAGAGCGTGAGGCATCTGCATGGCTCATGGATCCAAGTGACTTTACCAAGGAGACCGCGTTCAACGCTGGTGTGTCGGATTTCTTGAAGTATCTCACAGCGAATCAACAGAGGGTGTTCATTGAGTGCTTCTTGAAAGGGCAGAGCTACAAGGAATACGCAGAAGAAAATGGCATCCGCGCTCAAAGCGTTCAGGAAACCGCAAAGTACGTCAAGCGGAAAGCAAAAAAATTTTTCAAGAAATTTTGATGCGACCCCTGTTTTTTTCTAAAAAAATGTCCGTTGTAAAGTGAAGGGGTCAATCAGACCGCTTCACTGATCCTTGAAAACTGAATAGTTCAGTGCTGCGGATCTTTCCGCTTCTGCGAAGCAACACAGCTTCCGACGCCAAGACCTCCCAAAAGGGAGTGAGCGACCTCCGGAGAGCTATAACAGCCGTGTGGTGCGGCTGCTTGCGACGATGCAGATGCCGGGTATAATGATACTTCCGTCTTTTCTTTGAAGGGGCGGCTCGGAGCGATCCTCGGAGGGGTGAGAGTCCCATGATACCGATTGACCATTGGTAGTCCGCAGCATTCCCTATTCGGCAGGGGCGCGAGCTGCAAATATGCCGGAAGTAGAACACTGTGAAAACGTCCGAAAGGACTTATCAGTGAATACTATGGGCAGCGGTCCTCATGACTGCTGCCTATCAATTTGCTGATAAAGTGTTCTCGCGGCTTAACGCATAAGAAGGTAAATATTGGGCAAGAATACTCGTGAAAAGGCGGTGATGTTATGGAGAATGAGAGAAGCAGAAAAGAACTTCTCGACTCCTTGGTGGATATTCGGGACGTCAAAATTGACCGTTCCATGTCGGTAGAAGATCGGATGAAATCCTATGTGGAGCAGATTAAAAATCCCTATATGTTTAAGGTCGGCAACACGGTAGTTAGGGTTTCCTACGCAAATACTCAGGCTACGATCAATGACAATTTCGTAAATCTGCTTGCAAGTATGTGAGAAAGCCGTCGGATAACCCCAAAAGAATCTTTTTTGTGAACAAATCTGAAAAGGCTGGATAATTGCTTTGGACTGTGCTATAATAAGCATGGACAAAATCAGCGAAACACCACTGCTACTTTAGTTTTCGGGTTATCAGACCGGAATAAAGTAAGGAGTGGCGTTTTATGCTGAAATTATCTTTGGATAAAGATTATAAAGCCGCCATCTACCTGAGATTATCAAAGGAAGATGGCGACTTTTCTATTTCCGGCGAAAAACTTGAGAGTGACAGCATTTCAAACCAGAGAATGCTCATCAAGGAATACCTCAAGAAGCACCCGGAAATTACCGTAGTAAAAGAATACTGCGATGACGGCTTTACCGGCGCAAACTTTGAGCGTCCTGACTTCAACAGAATGATGGAGGCTGTCCGCGCTGGCTTGGTTGACTGCATCGTGGTGAAAGACCTTTCGCGTTTTGGTCGTGAGTATATTGAGGCTGGTGACTACATCCAGAAGATATTCCCCCGCCTCGGTATTCGCTTTATTGCAATCAACGACAACTATGACAGCGCACAGCCCGGAGCGGCAGACAACGAGCTTGTCCTTCCGTTCAAGAACCTGATGAACGATTCCTATTGCCGTGACATCTCCATCAAGGTCAGATCAAACCTTGATGCGAAGCGACGGAACGGACAGTTTGTCGGCTCTCGTGTGGTTTTCGGGTATCTGAGATCACCGGACAACAAGAACCAGTTGGTGATTGACCCGGTTGCCGCGCCGGTTGTGCAGGACATTTTCAAGTGGAAGATAGAGGGGCTGTCTCCGGCTCAGATCGCAGACCGGCTTAATGACGCCAATGTCCCTTCTCCGATTGAGTACAAGAAGGCGAATGGCTCAAAGCAACGCACCTGTTTCCAGACGAAGAAGGTCGCTCTGTGGAGTGCCGTTGCGATATATCGCATTCTCAAGAACGAGATTTATACCGGAACACTGGTACAGGGCAAAACCACTTCTCCGAACCACAAGGTCAAAAAGACCATAGTGAAGCCGCAAAGCGAGTGGGCGCGGACAGAAAATGCCCATGAGCCTATCATTGCTCATGCTCAATTCGATCTTGTTCAGAAGCTCATGCTTGATGATACAAGAAGCCCGTCCGGTGCAACCGGCGTCCATCCGTTTTCCGGGAAGATTTATTGTGCAGACTGCGGAAGCCCGATGGTACGCAGAGTATCACGCTGCGGAGAAAAGGAATATGCCTATTTCATCTGCGGTGGCAACAAGAGCGACAAGACCTCCTGCTCGGCTCACAGCATCAAAGAATCTGTTGTATATGACGCCGTTCTCGCTGTTGTTCAGGGACACATTGATGCCGCTATGAACATGGCAGATGCGTTGAAGCGGATTGATGATATGGCTTGGGAAAACCGTGAGATTGAGAAGATCAAAGCAAAAATTTCGTTTCAAGAAGAAATCATTGATAAGAACCGCCGCTTGAAAACCGGTGCTTATGAAGACTTCAAGAGCGATTTTATCAGCCGTGAGGAATACAAAGCCTTCACAGCTCAGTTCGACCAGCAGATCAAGGAGGCAAGCGACACCATTATGCGGCTCACCAGTGAGCGAAACAGCGTGATGGGTGGGCTGGCAGAGCAACAAAGCTGGCTTGAGCAATTCAAAAAATACGCAAATATCAAGGAACTCACTCGAAGCACCGTGGTCAACCTAATCGACTATATTCATATTCGAGAGAACAAAGACATTGATGTCGGTCTCATGCACTGTGACCGCTTTGCATCTATCGTCGAGTTCCTGCGCGAACGTCAGGAAAAGGAGGACGCGAATAAAGTCATTCGCTTTGAAAGGAAGGTGGTCTAATGGCACGAGTATCGCGGAAAAAGCAAAATCTCCCTACCCCAGCAGTTGATACTCCTATCCGCCGCTGGAAAACCGCTCTATATGTCCGCCTCTCCGTCGAGGATAACGGAAAAGGTTCGGACTCAATTGAGAACCAGACCACGCTCCTTGAAGACTATATTGCGTCACGTTCGTATCTTGAGAAGACGGCGCTGTTCGTTGACAACGGCTATACCGGAACCGATTTTCTCCGTCCAGAGTTTAACCGGATGATGGAAGCCGTCAAGATGGGCATTGTAGATTGCATCGTGGTGAAGGACTTATCCCGTCTCGGCAGAAACTATATCGAAACATCTCAGTTCATTGAAAAGGTCTGCCCGTTCTTCGATCTGCGCTTTATCTCCGTCAATGACTCCTTTGATACTGCGACGGTAACAAGCGAGGGGCATTTATCCGCCTCCCTGTCGAACATCGTCAATGATTTTTATGCGAAGGACATCTCGCGCAAGGTCACAACAGCCCTTCAAGCGAAGATGGAGCGCGGGGATTATATCGGAAACTATGCACCGTATGGTTATCGTAAAGACCCTGAGAACAAGAACCATCTTCTGATCGACCCTGAGACTGCGCCGATTGTTGTCCAGATATTTCAATGGAGAGCCGAAGGTGTCAGCTACATGGGCATCAACAAAAAGCTCAACGACGCCGGTATTCTTTCCCCCAGTCAGCTCAAACGGGAGCGTGGGGTGGAAACGAACTTCAATAAGAAGGATCGGGTCATTCTGTGGAACAAGCACATGATAACCGAAATCCTTCAAAACATCGTCTATATCGGGCATTTAGCTCAGAAGAAAGGCAGTCAGTGTCTCTATGGAGGCATCCCTTATCACATCACGTCCGAAGACGAATGGATCATCGCAAAAAACACCCATGAACCACTTCTCAGTGAAGAACTGTTTGAAAAGGTGCAGGAGATCAACCGTGCAGCCGTAGAACGCACGAGAGCCAATTCAGGCAAGTACGATCATCTACCCAAAGCGAAAAATATCTATGGGAAGAAGTTTGTATGTGCCGAGTGCGGAGCAATTATGAAATTGCAGCGTTCCATCAGCGCGAAGAAGGACAAGGTGTATTTCACCTTCAAATGCCCGACCTACGCCGAGCATGGAACAAGAGGTTGTTCCGACGTGAAAATACGGAAGCAGGATCTTGACGATGCAGTTTTTTCCTTCATCAAGTCTCAGATGGAAGTATTCCTCGATATGGAGAAGACGCTTCATTCTCTGCTGGCAATGAAAAAAGTCATGATTAAGCAAGACAATACCGTTCAGGAGATACGGACACTGCGTCAAAAACTTGCGCAAAAGCAGTCCCTCCTTAGCGGTATGTATGTTGATCTCAAGGAAGGATTGCTCTCTGATGCCGAATACAGCCATCATAAAGAGATCGTCATGGAGGACATCCGGGCGATTGAGAGAAACCTATCTGAGCTGGAAGCGCCAAAGAATCAGACAGAGGAACAGATTACCGGCGAAATGAAGTGGAAACAGATGATCCGCCGTTTCCACGACGCGACGGAAATCTCCGAAGAAATGGCAGACGCTTTCATCGAGACCATGAAAATTCATGAGGACGGCACATTGGAAATCAAACTCAGCTATATGGACGAGTTTGCAGCACTTACGAAGACTTGCGAGAAAATCAGGAAGGAGGTTGCTTGATGAAGCAGCAAATCGCAATTTATCTGCGCTTGTCGCTTGAAGACGTTGACAAGCGCACAAACAAAATCAAGGACGAGAGCAACAGCATCGCATCACAGCGTATGCTCATCAATCGTCATCTGGATCAGAATCCGCTTCTCTGCGATCTGCCTCGTATAGAGTTCTGTGATGATGGCTTCTCCGGTACAAACTTTGATCGCCCTGACTTTGCAAAGATGATAGAGTATGCGAAGCATGGGGAAATTAGCTGCATTGTAGTGAAAGACCTTTCCCGTTTTGGGCGAGACTATCTTGAAGTTGGTGACTATTTGGAGCATATCTTCCCGTTTCTCGGCATCCGCTTCAAGTCTATCAATGACCACTATGACAGCGCGAAACATGAAGGCAAGACTATCGGTATGGATATTGCCTTCAAAAACCTCATCTACGACTATTACAGCAAAGACCTGTCCAAGAAGGTCAAGTCTGCAATGGGAATGAAACAGGAGAAGGCAAAGTTTGTGAACACAGTCCCATACGGGTATAAAGCCGATCCTGCTGACAAGCATCACCTTATCATCGACGTGGAAACCGCTCCGATAGTCCACCGTATTTTCATGGAAGTGATTGGTGGCAAGTCTTGCACACAGATTGCAAAGGAACTGAATACGGAGGGCATTCCAACACCCGCCCAGCATAAAGCCGTGTCCAGAAAGGCGTCTTCCAAGAAGCCCCAGTGGACACATCGCGGTATTCTGACTATGATAGAGAGCGTGAAGTACACTGGAACAATGGTCAACCATATCCGCGAAAGCAGATTCATCCGTGACAAAAACCAGCGGCGCGTTCCCAAAGAAGAATGGTATATCCGCGAAAATGCGCATGAGGCGATTGTGACAAAGGATGAATACGAACAGGCACAAGAGGCAATCCAGAGGCGTAGAAAGTTTGTCCGAAGCTCCCATGACCAGTCAGACCGAGTTTACTTCTGCGCCCATTGCGGCGGAAAACTTGAGAAAGCCAATGGAACCGTATTTGCCTGTCCATCCCATCGGTATCACGATGGAAGCCCGTGTGAAAACGTCCGCTGGCGGAAAAGCGCACTTGAAGAAATCGTCTTTGAAGCACTGAAAAGACAGATCGAGATCGTCAGTGTTGAATCCGCAGCCGTCAGAAAGGCAGCGAAAAGCAAAGGTGAAAGTCTGGAAAGACAGCTCGTCCTGCTGAAAGCTCAGTATGATGCCTGTGATCGTGAGAAGTTTACGATTTATGAAAACTACCGTGAAGGGAAGCTGACTCCGGAAGAGTATCTGTCCGGCAAAGACGCCCTTGCACAAAAACAAGCCGCCCTGAAAGAGCAGCTTGAATCCTGTGAAACCCAGCTTGAGGTCTTCCATCAGCAAAGTCTCGATGCAGAAGAACGGCATGAAGCAGCAAGCCGGATGACCGGCTTGTCTGATGACAAACTTAGAGAGCATCTGTATGATGCAGTTGAACGTGTACTTGTTTATGACACTGAGACAATCGAGATTGTCTGGAAGTTCAACGAATCAAAAATCGACACCGATGAAAACATCGGAGTTGCGAATTGACTCCGGTGTTTCATTTCGGGGCAAATCTGTCGAATTTGCTCCTAAAATAACATAATCTATCGAAACCTCGTAGGTGCATCGTAGCGCCGTCCGGAAAGCCCAGAGTTATTGATATTAAAGGCTTTTCGGATAGTTTGTAAAATTTTTTTGCACCTACTTGACATAAAGGGATGAATTAGGACGAGTGGTCATCCCTAAGGAGATTCGCAGAACGCTACGTATTCGAGAGGGCGACCCATCACAGACAACATGGGAGGCGTGGCAAGAATTTTGCTTCGCCATGTGCGATCTGAGCAAAAGAACTGGATGGAAATAGGCAAATCTGACGGTGAGACTGTATGTATTTGCGACGGGTTAAAAGGGAAAATTTGTAAAAAACAAGCACCTGCTGACGAAGATCCATAAAGCTGCATATAAAATATACGCCCCGCTTGGTAAGCTGACTTATGTAGGTTACTGGCGGGGGCTTTGCGTAGAAACGAAATTATAGATGAAGCCAGCTCTTGCTAAAGCAAAGGGCATTAGAGGTCTACATAAATGATCTATACATTCTTTCCTACAGCTTAGCACAACCTTTTGACGGAACGATTACAGCATCAGGAGAGACAATTTGGGAAATTGCAGATTTGTAATTTTGTCGAGTAACTGATGGCATACTTACTGGTGTAAGCGTAGGAAGCGCATGGGAAACAGCAACGAAGTAGCAGTGACTTACGCTGACATATCCAGCATTTATCATTAAGCAAAAATGAAACGAATCATCAATACGCCCAAGACGGACAAGTAGTTGCTGCATGCACCTGTCGACCTGCAAAATGGAGAAGCTGGCCGTAAGTTTTGAAATTGATAATCTATTTTGCAGGTGGGGTAGAGGGATGACCAAAGGATGGAGTGAGTAGGTAGAAGCCGTTGAAAAGCACGCCCCTTTTGCTTATGACATAGTTAACCGATGCCTTTGAAATGCATCTATATTTTTTAAGGCGCGTATTGTCATGCAAGCTGCTTTAATGTTCCATCAGATAAGCGACGGAACGCGCGCACGTAATTCCATCCTAAAACAGCATCCATTGGAGCTACTTCGTGCCCCTTGTCATACATGACAACATAGTTATATAGATTGCGGTCAGAAGAATCATAGAAGCGTTGCACTTCATACCGATGCTTAGGGAAGGTAGTACAAGGGTATAGCGTTTCCTGAAGATCGCCGGGCACGCCATAGTCACAACCTTTTGCGTCACCAACTTCTGGGGTAGGACGTATGGTGATGTGGTTGTACATTTTCCAAAAGTCGTATTGATGTTGCTGCGAGCTTCCTCTGCGCACGGGATAAGAAAGCTCACGACTGCCGTAAGTGTACCATATGGGTATCAGATAATCGCAAGAAGCTTTCTGCTCCATACCTTTTGCAAAAGGGAGAACTGTGTGCCAGTCAATTTCCTCGTATGCTCCGCGCCGACCGGGCCAGTTTGAGTCAATTGGAAAGATACCAGCAATTAAACCAGGGTGGCAAAGTGCCATACTCATAGCCATGGCTGCGCCGTTGGAGAAGCCAGAAAGGTAAATACGCTCGGGATCTATGGGATAGCGGCGGAGCATGGATTGAATCAAAGCAGCAATGTAGGAGATATCATCTTCCAGCTCTGGATTCAAACCACTATTCCAGCTGCACCTGTTTGTTGCCCAGGGATATACGGTGATAAACCCCTCTCGTTGGCCAAGGTCATGCAGACGTGTCATTTCTGCAGCTTCTGCTGGATTATCTGAGCCACCGTGAAAAAATACTACCATAGGTAGTTTCCTGCCCAGTGCAGTATCTGTGGGAATGTGCTCAAACCAGGTATGTGGCGTACTATCCAACCGTTCGTCCTCTATGAAACAGCGAAAAATCTGGTGCGCATCCTCCATGCGGCTGGTAATATCTCCGGTGGAACAGGTATTGATGCGGCGAACATGGCGAAACAAACGATTCCATACGAGACGAAAAGCAGATGCATCACAGCACAAAGGAGTGGTAACGACTCGTTGCCAAGGATTCCGATGACAATAGCATATTTCGTCATCCTGGGTGTCGGTTTGATTGGCCTGACAAAACATTTTGACCGTAAATGCATCACATGCGCTGAGCCATGCAGGCATTGGGGCAATTGAGCGTGTTTCAGGAGGAAGACTTCCACTGAAAGCACAGAGGCCAGCCCACCATGCAGGTTGTTCAGCGGCAAGGCGCAGCGCGTAGGATGCCCCAGATCCCAGCCCTATGACATAGCGCACATCGTTCATTGCATGCCAGAAACGCAGCATGGATGCTAATGTCGGAATACCTTCGCGGCTTAATTCAAATGGAATATCTTCTGGATTTGACAAGCCGTCATAAAAAATACGCATAGTTGATGAGGATGCGTTATTCCATCCGCCGGGAGGCGGTACAGGAATCCCTAGAATAATATCTTCATCCAGACATAACTGTTCAAGACCGTATTGGTCAAGCATGGCTGATACGGTCCGTTCATTTACTTCATCCATCAATAGAAATAAACCGCTTCGTTTGAATGGCGTGCGCTGCTGAGAACCAGGATAAAAAATGTACATGCGTTCGCCGTGGCGGAACTGCTTAAGACAAAGCATACCATGGCCTCCTTTGGAAAGCAAATAGATTTAATCGGACAGTACGGGAAGATAAACTGCAGATGGCCAGGATTTACCAGTAATAATTTGATGATGAGCACTTACGCCATAGGAACCTTGGCCAATGGGGGCGGTAGTATGTAGGTTACGGTCACAGGAAGGAAAGAGGAAACTGCATATTTGAATGCCGATGCGATGACCTGGCAGGAAGCAATTTGCCAAATTGCCGGCAGTAAATACATAATGCTCCACGGAATTCTGGCAAATCCATTCCCGATGAAACCCACCATGACGAAGGCTAGCACGAACCATTCCAACGCAAAGCTCTGTTTCATGGCCCTCCGTGTCAATATCCAAGACCCTACAGACAAAATCTGTGTCAGGCACGTCGGTTTGGGCAAACAAAGAGACATGTACTGTACCGGCGACGCATAATGATTTGTCGAGAACTGCGCTGCGGAAGCATAGTACATCAGGCCGGGCACTAATTTGTGACCAATCAGCCAAAAGTGTGCGGCCAGCATGATCACAAATGGTGGATGGCGTGGGATTGTAGGGATCTGCTGTGTAAAGCATTTTCTGGTCCTGAACGACGGGTGTTTCACACAAACCGCCCTCTGGAAGAAGATAGAAGGGGTGTAATATAGCATTTTCCGGCGGCCATTCAGCGGCATCATGCCAGTCATTGCTTCCACGCATGAAGAATCGGACACGTTGCGCAAATGGTTCGGTGTCTTTTCCTCTTATATGATGATCAAACCAACGTAACATCATGCCGCGCACTTCGTGGACGTCTCCACAGGCAGACGTGCTGCTATCGGCACCGTTTATTTTATTCTGTAAATGTTCGTCGTGAGCCCAAGGCCCGATAATCAATCGGACAGGTGCATGCGCCACCTTACGTGCTGCGCAGTAACTTTCAATGGTCCATTCCTTCGCAACATCCAACCAGCCGGTACCGAAAAGCATGGCTGCTCGAACTTGCGTAAAATCAATGGGCATGTGCATCTGCGCCCAATATTCCTTTGAACCAATACCTGCAACTGAGGCACGGTATTGGTTCAGAAGCCCGATTTCCGGATACGCAGCAGCACGGCAGCGGCTTATTGGAAGATCCAGCAGGAAAACAGTTAAGTGACGGGCATTTTCTTCAAGGGATGGCAGAAGGCGGGTACGGATCTCCTGGTTGGGCAGATACTTTTCCGGACAGGAAGTGAGCTGACCATAGGTCCAGAGAAGATGTTCCAAGTGGAGCACCTGTGGGCGCTGGGCACCGAAGGGATGCAGTGCGGGGCACATGAAAGGACATATGGCTTTCAGTTCTTCGGGGGCCTGTGCAGCTGCTGCGGTTTGCACAAAACCAGGAAAGGATAAACCAAACATACCAATGCGGCCATCGCAGAAATCCTGTTGGGCAAGAAAATGGAGGACGTCTTCACCATCATTGAACTCTTTGTCACCGCCAAGGCCCAACTCACCTTGCGAATCTCCCGTGCCGCGGATATCCTGGGCGCAAACTGCGTAGCCATGATCTGTCCAATGGTCTATACTGCCGTATAGCGGGTTTTCAGGCAAGTGCTGTCGACCATAGGGAGTGCGAAAAAGAATCAACGGCCACCGTCCCAATGTATCCGGTAAATAGAGGTCGGTTGCAAGTTGGATGCCGTCCCGAAGTGGTACCATAAACGTGCGTTGAATATACACCATTTATCCTCCTTGCTGCTGGGGTGAGCGGCTCTTACGGTTCCACAGTGCGAAAGCGCCAGCTCCAAGGAAAAGTGGCAAGGTATACCAGGCGAAAGCAGCGCCATAGTCTGCATTACCGGTCATGTCCACAATGCTGCCACCGATGATGGGCGATGTACCTTGGCCAATATCTGACCCAATATAATAGGTGCTTGAGGCACTGCCGCGCCGGTGAGGCGGCACAGCTTTCAAACAGGCAGCCTGAATGGCGGGACGTGCTAGGGCAATGCCAACCGTCTTGATGACCGATGCCGTCAAAAATGCAGCCAGCGTATGGGCGCGCCAGAGAATGAAAAAGCCACCTATGATAAGTGCTAGTCCAGGATAAAGTGCAAAGGCTACCCCTTTCTTGTCGGCAAGCTTCCCAAGCACGAGCCGCGCAATGCATAGAACGACTGCAGAAACGGTAAAATATAAGCCAATATTGGCGATATGCTGCTGTGCCCCGTATAGGGAGATCAGGCTGGTCTCCAGTCCGTTGGCGGATGCAATGGCTACATCGATAAAAGCATACAGCACACATTCCTTGGCAAAGATATCGCCAAGCCGTATATGCCGGATACCGGAGGAAGGCTGGCAGGGCATCTTGGGTAGAAGAAATACGAGTGCTGCGGCGGCCAATGCTATGAGAGACGAAAGGATGAAGTTGAGTTGATATTGTCCATCGCCGATAATGGCTATCCCTAGAGAGGGGCCTAGCGCTACACCAACGGATTGGACGATACCATAATAGCTTAGACCTTCAGTAATTCGGTTGGAGGGTACAAGACTTGGAATGACTGCCATGTTCACCGTGCTGCTGAAAGCAAACGCGGCGCCGTGAAGGAGACGCAAAGCCATCAATACTACAGGCGAGTCAGTAAACCCATAGAACAGGGTTGCGATTCCCATGCCAACGGTAGCAAGCATGAGCAAGTTCCTGTGCTCACAATGATCGTTGATATATCCGGTAAAGGGGCGTACAACCATGGAGGCAATGGAAAACGCGCCGGTTAGGGAACCGGCCAACGCAACGCTCATTCCCATGCTTACGGCATACTGGGAAATAACCATTGCTACCATAGAATAGCTGATGGAAACAAAGAAGTTTACAAGAATAAGGAATAAGTAGTTGGCATTCCAGAGGCTTTTGGGTGCTTTCTGCATGGCGTTACTCCTTTACAGAGCCGATCAGAACACCCTTGACAAAAAACTTTTGCACAAAGGGATAAATGCACAGAATCGGCACCGTTGCAATAATAGTAATTGTGTACTTGACCAGGATCTGCAACGCCATAGCAGAGGCTTGGGCACCGCTCTCTAGGCTTTTTTGTGAATTATTGATAAGAATTTCGCGGAGGAACATCTGAATGGGCCATTTGTTACGGTCTGTAATGTAAATGGAGGCAGTGAACCAAGAATTCCACAGTGCAACAGCGACGAAAAGTGTAATTACAGCAATCGATGCTTTGGATAGTGGGATAACGATGTGCCACATGATGTGCAGATCATTGGCGCCGTCCAGCCGTGCAGACTCCTCCAGGGAGTCAGGGACGGATAGAAACGAGTTTTTTAGAATAATCATGTTGAACGTATTGAACGCGCTGGTGAGAAGAAGCGCCCAGCGGCTGTCAATCAGCCCAAGATCCACCACCAACAAGTAGTTCGGTATCATGCCGCCGTTAAATAACATGGTGAAGGCAAAAATCATGGACACAAATCCACGGGGAGCAAAACGCTTGCGGGAGAGCACATAAGCGGCAGAGATAGTCAGAACCAGGTTCAACAGCACGCCACCGAACACATAGATCAATGTGTTGCCGTAGCCTATCAGTACGTTTTTATAGGATAGTACTGCACGGTATCCTTCAAAGGAAAAAGGAGCTACGGGCCAGAGCCGGAATCCGCCCTCTCGGGCAATCACCGTAGGATCGGAAAAGGAGCAGAACAGCACATGAATCATCGGAGCAACGCATGCAAAACCGATAAGGCACAGTAGAAACGTATTGATAAATACGAAAATCTTGCGAGAGGAGCTTTCTTTGATTTTCATAGACATATCTTCCACCACCTTTAGAACATACTGGTTTCAGTATAAACTTTGCTCAGCTTATTTACGCCGAGTACCAGAATCAGGCTGATTACCGAGTTGAATAGCCCCACAGCCGTACTAAAGCCGATCTTTTGCTTGATGATACCCATGCGGTATACATAGGTGCTGATGATGTCGGCAGTCGAATAAGTAGACGGAGAGTACAGTAACAGTACCTTCTCAAAGTTTACGTTCATGATGGCGCCACAACGTAGGATCAACATGATGATAATTGTGGGCAAAAGGCCGGGAAACGTTACGTGAAAAAGCTGTCGCCATCGGCCTGCACCATCAATTCTCGCAGCTTCATACAGTTCCTCGCTGATACCGGAAAGGGCGGCAAGATAGACGATGCTGTTGAAGCCTACCGATTTCCATATTTCTGAAATGGTGAATATGCTACGGAAATATTGCGGTTGGGAGATATAACTCTGCGGTTTTCCACCGAATTGAACGGCCAAGGAGGAAATTACTCCGGAGGAGTCACAGAACTCTTTGATTAACCCGGCAGCTACTACCATGGAAATGAAATGCGGCATATAGCTCACCGTTTGAATTGTCCGCTTAAAACGGGTAGAACGAACTTCATTGAGCATTAACGCTAGTAAAATTGCAGCAGGGAAATTAAACAGGAGGTCCAATCCGCTTAGAGCCAGTGTATTTCCCAGTGTACGTCCAAAATACATGCCAGAAAAGAAGTCTGTAAAGTTTTCAAAGCCAATCCATTCGCTTCCCCAAATGCCACGAGTAAAGGAATAATCCTGGAAAGCGATAATAAGACCGCCCATGGGGATATAATTGAAAATCAATATGAATATGAGCGAAGGTAGAATCAGCCAATACAACAGCTTGTTTTGACGGTAATTCGCGAGTAGTTGCTTCATGCGCATAGCCAGCACTCCTCCTCAGAAATAGTTTGTAGATAACGTTCGTCGTATCTCAGACTATATAGTGGAGTGCAGAAAATGTAAATGCGTTTGTTTTGCATAAAGCGTAGCTGATTTTTAAGGGCAAAATGAAGATGTTATGATTTTTTATCATCAGCACGGTATTTTCCTGGTGTTACCCCTTCATACCGTTTGAAAATACGTATGAGTGTCTGGCTGCTGGAGTAGCCCACGCGCTGCGCGATTTCGCTGATCGTTGCGCCATCATTCTGGTCGATCATTTCCTTGGCTTTATTGACCCGGTATTGGTTGATGTAGTCCAGCACACCTATACCTTTGGCGCTTTTAAATTCCCGGGACAGGTAGGGCAGAGAAATTCCAAAATGATCAGCAACTTGCTGCACATTTAAATTGGGATCGAAGTATTGTGCGGCAATATACTTTTCAATTTTTTGCAGTCTGGATTTCATCGTGTCGTTGCGCTCCGCTTGTAAACGTTGCAACTCCTCGATGATGTTGAAAATGACATCGGCAAGCTCTTGCATGGTTCGTGCTGAGAGCAGTTGATTCACTGGCTGACCGGACTCGCAGAATACGTTGTTTAGATCAGGCTCAATACTGCGCAAGGTGTTGAGCATCATATTCATAACACCAAACATATGGCAACGTAACACGTTCATAGGCAAACCATCATAGCTACGATAATATGCAATGATTTCATGAATCAGCACATTACCGGCAGCATAATCCCCAGCAACCATTCGACTGGTGAATTGCCGTTCTGCGTCAACAATGTCATACTCTTTCCAGGAAATTTGGCCAGAGTCCATGGTATGGTCGTATAGCGCGATGGTTTTTTCATTTTTATATACAAAATCGGTATATTCGCGCGCTACTTGGGCATGTAGGTAAGACTGATGAATGCCCTCTAGTCCCAGCAGGCCATCACCGATATACGCAGTCAGATCGGAAAGATGATTTTCAGCACAAAGTATTTGCTTGGAGATGGTGCGAGCAGCAAGTTGAGCACTATATTGGTCCATGTCCTGGGCAAAAGACAAAAGAACTGTGAGCATTCCGCCGTGATACAATGCTACACTTTGACAACGCCCGGCGCATGCCTTGGCATATTGAGCCTCCAGTAGCTGCAATAGTTCATTGCTATCATGCGGCTGATCGTCGCTTTCTTCCAGAATTATTGCGACAAACATGCTGCCATGCATGCTATCAAGCAAAGCCTTCTGCTTCTCTGGGGGTATATGGCGCAGGTCGCCAGCTAGGATGCTGCTGATGAGTCGTTGCTTTTCTTGAGATGCCAGACGATCAACCTCGCCAGCGAGCCGCTTGCAGTTTTCCTGTATTTCAAGAAAGCGGTGTCCCATCGCTTGGAATTCGTCACTGCCATGCTTGACAGGCGCGGTAGCGACTGTCTGGTGCAATTGATGGATGGGACGATAATTATATCGGCTTAGGCTATAGGCCACGCCAAGGCTGGCAATGATCGTTACGATTAGCATATAGATGAAAAGACTGGATTGGTTGTAGAGATCTGTCAACAATACGTCTTTGGGTACTTTCATTTGAATGGTGGCATCAAAATAGTTGGCGCGAACGCGACAGATGACAGCATCCGCTGCTTGCCAAGCGCCAAAATCGGCGTTGTTTTGTACGGTTATTGGAAAAGCCGGTGTTTCTACAGGCGCACCAAGAAAGCAATCTGCGGGAAGCTGTATTTCCAGCTGTGCCTGGAAGGTTTGCGCAGTATCTTCCAGCATGCTGGCAAAAGTGCTGTGGTTAAGTACCATGATGAGCGTCAACGTTGGCGAGTTATCCTCTAAGGAGGTGCTAATGGTCTTGAAAAGCAGAAGACGTTCTCCGTCATCGGTGACATACAGGTCGTACTGATGCTGTGCAGCAGTTAGCGAAAGGAAGGTTTCCTCGGATAAGTGCAGATTCTTTTCGATAATGCTGTCGTACTGATTTTCCTTTGTATAGATGTGGTCGAAGTTCACAAGGCATTTCAACTGCGGGCAGTGAATATAAATCTGCTGGATCAGTGGTTTATGGACAATATAGCTTTCAAGCGTATAGCCTATTTGATGAATATTATAATATTTGCTGGCAGTAAAGGGCAGGGTATAACGGCGTAGAGAACGGATTACTGGCGAGATACTGATAGCGTCGCTGATTTCGAAAATGGTTTTCATCCGTTCGTCTGTCAAATCCGCTAATTGTTGCGCGGCTGAAAAGGCACTGGCTTGCAGCTTTTCCGTTAGTATGGATGCAGAATGCTGAAAGGTCACCGCACTAAAGCAAAGCGGCAGTAGCAGTACCAAAAGATAGCAGATTAGCCACGTTCTGAAAACCCGCGACCTCCAGAAGTACCCATGCATGTATCGTAGCCTCCTTCCATCGCTGTGTATGAGCGCTGGGTCTAACATAAGATGCCTCATACATAGGTTCCACATTTATGGCGTCTATGGCTGATATTGTACCATAATGAGCATTTGATGACAACGAGCGGCCTGATAGCTGCATCTCCCAGAAAATAAAGGATTGCGGAGTACATCAAAAAATGTTCATGGCCCATTTCTTTTTTCTTCATGGAAATAAATGGGAAAAATTGGCATGGACACAAAGAGGTTTTCAGGCTATATTTTGTATGCGCTGCTATCAAAACTTGTTTATTGACATAGAAAACGTCCCCCTGGTACACTGGCTGCACAGAAAACGGTAGTTGGGGCGACGTAAAACTGACTTCGGGAAAAACACTATGATAGTTGGATACGTTGCAGATCCAACGTGGATTGAACCAAATACGAAGGGAGTGTATACGAAACATGGCCAACGCGCTTGTGCATGTCAATTTCCGCTCGGAGAAACTTTTGCTCAACGACGCGATGAATGTCATCCTTCCGGATGATCGGACCGAAGCGCCATGGAAGGTGCTGTACTTGCTTCATGGCGGTGGAGGGAACGAAAATGATTGGCTCCACAACACAAGGATACGGGCTTACGCGGATAAACATCAATTGGCTGTTGTCATGCCCCATGCAGGTTATAGCCGTTATTGCAATATGTACTGGGGGGCTGACTACTTTGATTTCCTAACCGAAGAGCTGCCGAGGATTATTCATACGCAATTTCCGTGCATCAGCCACAAGCGAGAAGACACATTGATTGCTGGCTTCTCTTTGGGAGGTAGCGGGGCGATTTCTTTGGGGATGCGCTGTCCCGAACAGTATGGCACCATTGGTGTGATCTCTGCAAGTAGCATTATCCCATTGGAACACCTGCGGCCTTTGTCTGCTGGTGGTCCTGCGGCGCCGGGGGGACCTGGAAAGATGAGCGTGAATATGGTGAACTTCGGGGTAGAAAACACCGATGACTTGGCTGGAAACCCCGAGCATGACGTATTGCTGAATGCGCGCAATATCATTGCCGAAGGAAAACCTGTGCCGCGGGTATTCCATGCGGTGGGGAGCGATGATCACGCCTATCCCGTGGGCTTGGGGCTCAAGGCCTTCTTTGAAGAATTCCCGGGGAATCCTTTCCGGTATGAATTCCATACCGAGCCAGGGGGACATAGTGACGATTTCCGTGATAAATGGATTCGGATTTTCCTTGATACCGTTCTGCAATAAGAAAGGAGGTTGAGTTATATGGCTCTTTTCTGCATGGATATTCATTCTGAATGCCTTACGCGCATGACATCGCTTCAAGTTATCCTGCCGGATATCAGTGATCAACGTCGCTTGGATAATGGTCTTTTGCCAGTGTTGTGGCTTCTTCATGGAGCCACGGACGATCAAAGCATGTGGCATCGATTTACCAGCCTGGAGCGCTATGCGCAAAGCCGAGGAATTGCGGTAGTTATGCCTGCTGTAGAAACGAGTTTTTATACCAATACGGATGGGGGTAGATATTTCGACTATGTGACCGAAGAACTGCCCAGAAAGCTGTGCAAGTATTTTCCGCTTTCACCCCTTCGGGAAGATAATTTCCTTGCTGGTATGTCCATGGGTGGGCATGGCACGATGAAGCTAGGCTTCTCAAAGCCGGAGAAGTACGCCATGCTGGGGATTTTCTCCTGCGCCAATTTTATTGACATGATTGGCGATATGATTCCGGGTGGCAAGCGTCATCCGCTGAATTTCATTCGTTGGCAAGTTTTCGGTGTACAGGATGAAGTGGGAGATTTGTCGGTATGCCATGGAACAGAGAATGATAACCGCTATCTGGCACGGTTGGCTTCAGAAAGCGGCAAACCACTTCCTAAGATTTTTGCCTGCTGCGGACGGCAGGATGGTTGCCATGACGATGAGATGGAAGACTTGGCACTGTTCCGTTCTTTCCCGAATCCCTTCGACGTTACATTCTATGACTGTGATGGTGTGCATAATTTCGAATTTTGGGATAAATGGTTGGCTGTGTTTATACAGCAATTGCCAATTCGCCAGCGCTCCCATGAGGTACTTTCCTGATGAGCGGATGTGAGATGGTTTGTCAGTTTGACCATGGTATCCCTATGCGGGATGGCGTGGTCTTGCGCGGAAACTTGTTTCGTCCCGCTGGGCAGGCACTTTGCCCAGTCCTGGTGTTGCGCACTGTTTTCCGTAAGGATTGGATGGGGCGCGGATATGGACAGTATGATCCTTCCTTTTGGGTTCGACACGGATATGCGGTTTATATTCAGGATGTACGTGGGCTTGGCGCGTCGGAAGGGGAGTTTGATCGCTTTACGTCTGATGGCCCCGATGGATATGATACCATCGAAGCACTGGCAGCGTGTGATTGGTGTGATGGACAGGTCGGGATGATAGGCAGTTATTTTGCTGGCTATGCACAATTGATGGCAGCAGCGGAGCATCCGCCGCACCTCAAAGCAATTTGTCCGATGCAAACCAGTGTGAGCATCAATCGAGACTGCGATAATCGCGGATTTCTGTTCGCTTCCCATATTGGTTGGTGTACGAGCCGTTTAGTCAGCCGCCTGCGGGATGGCCGTTATCCGGAACAGGTGACGCGGAAGTATCTGCCCAGGATGCTGGATGTGTTGCATACCTATGTAGATTCCCAACTGCGTTCCATTCCTATTGGTGATATGCCGGTGTTGCGTGATTCGCCTTTTCTGATTCATCAGGATTACTGCCGCCATTTATTGGATGGTTTCGATGATTTCGAGCTACTCCACAAGGAAGGACGGGATATGGATGTGGGGCGTATTCATACCCCTGCGCTGTACATCTGTGGCTGGCTTGACAGTTCCCGCACGCCGCTACTGGATCATTGTGCTGCACAGCTGGCAAAAGGGATTTCAAGTAAAGTATTGATTATACCTTGGGAGCCAGGCGAGACACCGGCACGGGTGGACAGTCCCCTGGAAGACGGCGAAATGATCGTGGATCTCCAGGCGGAAATGCTTGCATGGTTTGATGAACATCTGAAAGGCAAAGCAGCGACGAATTCATCCGCTATACGTTATTTTGATTTTGTAACCAAATCCTGTGAGACAATGGGGTCCTGGCCGCCGGAGCATGTAACTCCACGAACTTTCTGGCTGAATGAGCAAGGAACCCTGTCTGACAGGGAGCCTGAACATACAGGAAAGGATGCATATTTGCATGAACCGCTGCATCCGTTACCTTATTTCCCAGTGGGTCCCTGTGCGGCCCCATTGGACAGAAACGCCAAGACATTGTGCTATACCTCTGCGGCTGTTGATGCGGATTATCGCATTCTAGGTGACGGAAAAGCCACAGTCTTTCTTTCCTGTACTGCAGCGGATACAGATGTGATGATGAGCTTGGTAGATGTATCCCCAGATGGTCGGCGCTTTATTATCTGCGACGGAGCCACCCGAGCGCGATATCGTATGGACTGGATTTCCAGACCACTGACCCCCAATGAGATTTATACCGTTGAAGTGGAGCTGGGCCGTATATGTTATACGCTGCGCGCGGGACACCGCCTCCGGCTGGTCATAACTGGGAGCGCATTTCCCAAATATGACGTGAACCACGGTACAGGACAGCGACCGATACAGGATGCTCAAACTGTAACTTCCACTACAAATGTGTATTATGGTCCGTCGTACCCTTCGCGGCTTTGCCTCACGGTCAAAAGCATGAGTTGAAGAGGAGAGAGCCGCACCATTGCTTCCGAATTGGACTCCCACAAAGGCGAGTCGAAAAGAATAGAAAGGGGAATCGGTATGAAACGAATTGTTGCGTTGATCTTGACCCTGGTGCTAGTGATTACGTCCGCGGTTGCTTTGGGAGAGCAGGTGGGTCCCACGATTGCTGAACATGTAACTAGGGGAACAAAAATGGAACGGCTCACAGAGGAGCCGGTAACCTTGACCATGTGGATCGACATGACATCCCATGATGTGACTGATGTGGTAGGGGATTTCCAAAACATGGATATTCTCAAGGCCATTGAAGAAAAAACGGGCGTACGCATCGAACTGATTGTGCCTCCCGTAGGCGAAGCGGCTACCAACTTCTCACTCATGCTGACCAATCGGAAGTATCCCGATATCATCATCGGATTCGATAATATGTACAGCAGCGGCGGGGATGAAGCCATAGAAGAGGGGATCATCCTTGATCTCAAAGACCTGGTAGAACAATATATGCCCAACTACCAGGCTGCACGCACGGCCAGTGAGTACCGGATGTTAAATACCATTACCGACGAAGGAACCATGCCATACATTTGCACATTGTCTTACCAGGATCAGAGCAGCATTACCTATGGTGGTCCGATTATTCGTCAGGACGTGCTGGATAAGTTGGGCCTGGACATGCCTGTGACGTTCGACGATTGGCATGAATATTTGACCCGAGCAAAGGATGAGCTGGGAATGACCCGTGGCTTGGGATTGGCTAACACGGGGATTAGCAAGTATAATGCGTTTAATGCTGCGTTTGATTTTGGCATGAGCGATCCGGCACAGGGCGGCGTATTCTATGTAAAAGATGGCGTTGTACAATATGGTCCCCTGTCCGAGGGATACAAAGAGTATGTTACTCTGATGGCGCAATGGTACAGCGAAGGGCTCATTGATCCTGACTTTACTTCTACCATTACTTTTGACGACGGCGTAGCCATGATGAGCGGCAATTTGTGCAGCGCGACCAGCGAGCATAGCGGCGTTCTTGATTATGTAAATAGCTTGGGTGTTGCTATTGATCCTGATTTCAAATTTGTTGCTGCACCTACGCCGGTGCTAAACGAGGGTGACCAGCTCCATTATGGCTATATCCACGGTGGAGCGCCCATAACCAAGTCTGCTGCTATTTCCACAAGTTGCGAGGACCCGGTGCTGGCTGCTCGTCTGCTGGATCAGCTGTTTACAGATGAAGGCTTCCTGCTTTGCAACTATGGTACCGAAGGAAAAACCTATGAGATTGTGGATGGCGTTCCGGTGTTTACTGATCTGGTAACACACAACGATAAAGGAACACCCACGCACATGATGACTGCCTATGCTGCGCCTATCTCCTGGCCTTTTGTATCCGTGTATGGCCGAGAAGATACAGATGCCTTGGCTGCATATAGTGAAATTTGGGATTCAAACAACGATTACAGCTATAGCTTCCCTAGTGGTGTGACGCTGAACGCCGAGGAAAAAGAAATCTATGCAGATTATTATGGTGATATTGAGAGTTACGTTCAGGAAATGACCGTGAAATTCATCATGGGGCTTGAATCGATTGATCAGTATGATAACTTTGTTCAGGTTTTGAAGGATCAAGGCATTGAAGAAGTTATGTCAGCTTATCAAACGGCATATGATCGTTACATGAGCCGCTGATCCCTGAAATGTAAAGTTGAGCACTATCAGCAGACCGCTGGCAAAACCTGTTCATCAGGCCGCGCCAGCGGTCTTTCATGTAATGGAAGAACAAGATGCAAGGATGCTCCGTCGTGGATATGAGCCGTGCGCTTCATATAAGGATGCTGATTTCCCATACTATACGTCTTTCTTCTGCACGGTTAGATCGCAAAAAAGGTCATCACAGGGAGAATCATCACTGGTCCATGCAAACACGGGGCACTTCTCTGTTTGCATCATTGCGCCGCTGTCAACGCATGGAATGTTTCATCGGAACAAGAGGGACGTCAACGTATGTGATGAAATGGACACTTGTGCCAGTGCACGGATCATCTTCCAGGGTACATTTTGTGGACGAAAGCATATAGGATGCCTTGTCCATCATTGACCAGCCCGTGGGAAGCTATCGTTTATAAAAACGAAGATGCATTTTGGGCTGTTATAGCGATGGATTGCAGTATTACGGCTGTGTACCGGACAGAACGGAGAAGTCACCTTCGAAGACCACAACGGAAAAAAACTCCTCTGCAAAAGCCTGAACGGTTATCTGCGACGTATCTGCCAGGGAAAGCCGGGAAAATAACGTGAACAGCATCGGGCAGATAACCTTCAACTTCTTGCGAAATATTTTCATAACCTCCTGCTCATGGAACGGCCAGTCCCTTTTCCAGGGGATTCAAATTATCGGCGCGCTCTTCCTTTCCGTTGCTTCCACGGGCTGGAAAAGCGTATCCCACGCAGGCTCCAGCAAAAGTGATTCCAGCGTCGTATGGAGATCCAATCATGCGCCGGCTCTTTCTTTGCAGAAAAGCACTGGCATCCGGTCGTGAATAAAGCGTATTTCCTCCGCGAGGCCTGGGTATGGAGAACTCGCCTCGCCCGCCGGCGATGCGGTAAAATGCTGGCCATGTGCCATGTACATCAGCCCACTCTGCCGGGGACGGATGGCATACTTTACCTTGCCGCTATCGTTGCGCTCCCATTCAACATAGTTGCTGGCGGGAATCAGGCAACGCCGTTGACGCATGCCGTCTCGGAACAGCACCCTGCCTGCGGCGGTTTCGCTGTGGGTGTTAATGAATCGCTTGCTATTGGACAGCAGGTAGCTCCAGCACATGGAGAAGGGCGTGGGCACATACTGCGGCTGTTGGCAATGACCGGAACCATGTCTGCCTAAAAATTTTCGCTCGTCTTGAACGGCTCGCCACTGCGCTGCAGGATAGCCATGATTTCCTGCCAACCTTTTTCCTTCTCCTCGCGAGTGATAAAATATTTGCCGCACATTTTCTCTGAATTCTTTTCGATAAAGGCATATTTCTCCGGCCGCTTGACCAGCGGCAGAAATGCCGCCTGGATCCGCCACAGACAACACGGGAGGCATGGCAAGAATTTTGCTTCGCCATGTGCGATCTGAGCAAAAGAACTGGATGGAAAT
>OLPF01000843.1_pt1 | contig 28856 bp, 15 predicted proteins | sample 1673121 | NCBI WGS metagenome assembly OLPF01 (sample SAMEA3136756, study PRJEB25190) | human gut metagenome
TTTTTTATGTTTTTATGAATACCTGAAGACATTCTCGTATAAAATTAAGAATTTTCAAACGGAAGGGTGTGTATGTTAGACGTTATTGGTTTTCAATTTATGTAGTTGCAGACAGATGTTTATTATACTCCGAAACATCTCAATAAATCGGTGTTGTAGAAGGTCTTTTACCTTCTGTTAATAAATACAAAAATTATTAACTAGTATCGTACAACATACACACTGTATATTGGTTTGAATCACGTAAATTATTTGAATATTATAAAAAGAGCTCATGTGTCGGCAACCGTACGGACACGTCTGCACTTAGTGAGTGGATGGTCGTTAGACCATTCAGGAACTTAGTACAGCTACGTGGGAGTCCGAACGCGAGTGGGTTGCAGACACATGAGCTCTTTTTATAATATTCCACCAATAATTTCCGTCTTCAAACTAAAACTTGACAAATTATCTCAAAGGACTATAATATATTTTAAATAAATAAACTTCACCGAAATTCGTTGAAGAGAACAACGCTGTTTTTGAATCAAGTGTTTCAGAGAGTCTGCGGTTGGTGCGAGCAGATACATTTTCATGAACAGATATCATCTCTAAGATGCGGACTGAACATTACTTGACATTAATATTTTGAACCAGTAAGTCTCGCCGGAATCCTCCGTTATAAGGAAAGCGTATGATAGTACGTTAAGAGCTGTAATTTTATTGCAGAAATTGGGTGGTAACGCGGATTAGTTCGTCCCTTTTCAGGATTTTTCTGAGAAGGGGCTTTTTTATTGCATAGAAAATTTCGATGAAATAAAAAGTCCTCTGAGCAGGATTCTTTCTTGATTTATAGCGAAGGGCGGTGAGGAATATCAGGAGGTAACATAATATGAAACAACTACAAAAACTAAGCAAATTTTTATCAGACTACACATCTATCGTTGTCATCGCGATCGCAGTCATTACATTTTTCCTGCCATCGTTGATGGGGTGGGTGAATTTTCAATTATTCACGGATCCAGTAGCAAATAAATTCACGAGTCAGTCTATCATTATTGGTGTCATCATGTTCAGTATGGGATTGACACTGACAACAGAAGATTTCAAAATTCTTGCACAAAGACCATTTGATATTTGTATTGGTGCGATCGCTCAGTATCTGATCATGCCATTCCTGGCATTTGCAATTACAAAATTACTGAATCTGCCAGATGGAATCGCTCTTGGACTGATTCTTGTAGGATGCTGTCCTGGAGGAGTATCATCAAACATTATGTCCTATCTTTGTGGTGGAGATGTTGCATTTTCTGTTGGAATGACAACTGTATCTACAATCCTCTCTCCAGTGATGACACCACTGATGGTATCCTTTTTGGCAAGCGGAGCCAAGATTACAATTCATGGATTACCAATGTTTGTATCTATCATAGAAACGGTTATCGTACCAGTAGCGATCGGGTTTGCATTAAACTATGCATTAGGAAAAAATGAAGCATTCAAAGAAGTTCAGAAAGTTATGCCTGGTGTGGCAGTTCTTGGACTTGCATGTGTTGTAGGTGGAGTTATCTCATCACAGGGATCAAAATTCTTCCAGTCTGGAATCGTGATCTTTGTTGCAGTACTTTTACACAATGGTTTCGGATATTTCCTTGGATATTGTGCTGGAAAACTTACTGGAATGAATACAGCAAAGAAACGAACAATTTCTATCGAAGTTGGAATGCAGAATGCTGGATTAGCAACAAACCTTGCAACAACAACAGCCCAGTTCGCATCAACACCAGAATCAGCAATTATCTGTGCAGTATCTTGTGTATGGCATTCAATCTCTGGAACATTACTTGCAGGTATGTTTGCACAGTATGATAAGATAAAGAGTGGGCATAAAGAAACTGCTACAGCAAAATAAATATTTTTATTAAATGAAAAAGAGACATCCAAAGTAGCTTCCAAAGGGAAAAGTGGGACACTTTCTATTGTATTTCAAACAGAAAGTAATGTTATTATGCTTCATAAACATTCCAACAAATCGGTGTTGTAGAAGTCCTTTTACCTTTGGTTAATAAATACAAAAATTATTAACCAGTACCGTATAACATACACACTGTGTGGTGGTTTGAATGATGTAAATTATTTGAATATTATAAAAAGAGATCATGTGTCGGCAACCGTACGAACACGTCTGCACTTAGCGAGTGGATGGTCGTTAGACCATTCAGGAGCTTAGTACAGCTACGTGGGAGTCCGAACGCAAGTGGGTTGCAGACATATGATCTCTTTTTATAATATTCCACCAATAATTTCTGTCTTCAAACTACAAATCAAAACTTTCCTTCTTTAAACGCCCGCATCATCTCATTCGTCAAACTAAAATCATTCGGTTGCAATTCAATTTCATTACGAGATTTCCACTCAGCAAGTTTCAATTCTGAAGCATCCATATGAATCTCTGTATCTCCATCTACCTCGCAATAAAAACCAGCCAGCAGATCATCCACAACACCCCAAGGCTGAGATTTATAATATTGAATATTCTTCACACGAATACCAGCTTCTTCCATGACCTCTCGTGCAACAGTTTCTTCCAAAGTTTCACCAATTTCCGTAAACCCAGCAATTAAAGCAAAAGGAGTGAATCCTTTACGGTATTTTGTAAGCAGGATCTTATCACCATTTTTAACTCCAACAATAACAGCAGGTACGATTCTTGGATAGATCAAGTGACCGCAAGATGGGCATTTTAAAGCACGTTCTGTGGAAGAATGAACGGTCTTGTGTCCACAGCATCCACAGAAACGGTTTGTGCGGTACCAGTTATAAAGATGTAAACCAGTGATCGCCGCAAACGTGCGGTATTTTGGACCAATCTGTAAATTGCGAAGCTCACGTACGGTATTGAATTCATAATCTTCAGGAATTTCTTCCGGAGCTTCATTTAATAAGAAGTAGTTGTCATCATCCACAGAGAAAAGATATGTAAGAGTTTCTTCTGTAACATGAGTATCATTCACAAAATCACTCAATCTAGGGAATGATAAAAATAGATGTTCCTCATTTAAAAGAGTTGGTCTTGCAAGTTTCTTACCATCACCGGTATAGATCATTTCATCCAGAGAAAATAGATTTTCCTGCCCCATTTCTTCTAAGTCTTCTTTCTTTAATAAACGATGAAGAAGACCTTCCTGTGTAAAATATAAAATAATGCTGTCAGCATCTGGTTTTTGATCTGGATGATATTGATTGTTTAGTTTATGTGGATAAATATCTTGTATCATATGTAATAAAATTCCTCGTTTCCATTAAAATTCAAATAAAAAAAGCACTTTTATCATAACAGAATCAAAAGAAAATGAACAGAAGAAAAAAGATATATCATAAATGAAAAAGAAAGTTATGTATGAAATAAAAAAATGACCAATGTTCAATAAATTATTGACTTTTATCAAGGAAGTGCATATAATAACCAATGATTCAAAGAGGTATGACCTCTATTTAAGTAATAAAAATGCAAGGAAGGAGCAGCTGTGATCATGTTAAAACGAGAATGGCAGAAAATTTCAAAGAACCCCTGGATGATTATCATTTTGATCGCGATCATTACGATTCCTGCAATTTATACATCTGTATTCCTTGGTTCTATGTGGGATCCATACGGAGATGCAGATCAATTACCAGTAGCGGTAGTCAATCACGATAAGAAGGTAAATTACGAGGGAAAAACATTACAAGTAGGAGATGATCTGGTAAAGAATCTGAAAGATTCAGGATCACTGGATTTTCATTTTGTAAGTGACAAGAAAGCAGAGGAAGGATTGAAGAGTGGAGAATACTATATGATCATTTCCATTCCAGAAAATTTTTCAAAGAATGCAACAACATTAATGGATAAGAATCCAAAACAGATGAAACTGACATACAAGACAAACCCAGGTACGAACTATGTAGCATCCAAGATGGATGATAGTGCCATGGCGAAGATTGAGAAGTCAGTCAGAGAAAAAGTAACAGAAACTTATGTAAAGACCGTATTTGATCAGATCAAGACAGCCGGAAGCGGTTTCCAGAAAGCAGCAGATGGATCTAAAAAGATCGAAAGCGGAGCGAAGAAGCTGAAAGCTGGAAATGATACGATCGAACAGAATTTAAAGAAGTTAGCATCCAGCACATTAACATTTCAGAATGGAGCAAAATCACTTTCCGTAGGGCTAAAAACATATACAGCAGGTGTATCCAAAGTTAACAGTGGAGCAAAATCTTTAAAATCAGGAACAAAGACATTGAAAAATGGAGTTGCAGTTCTGCAGACAGGAGCAACTCAGTTATCCAATGGCTCTAAATCCTTAAAATTAGGAATCTCCCAGTACACAAACGGAGTCAGCACAGCACAGGCTGGAAGCAAACAGCTTGCAGCGAATAATAAAGCATTAAATGCAGGTGTTGAAAAATTATCCAGTGGAAGTAAGGATTTAAAAGATGGAACTGGAACATTATCAGCAGGCCTTAAAAATCTGTTGGGTCAGACAAAAGAAACATCCAATGGACTTGGAACTCAGTTAAAAGAAAATGAAGCGAAGAAAGATGGAATTATAAGCAAACGAAGCAATTTCGATACACAATTAGAAGCATTTAATACAAAATTAAATGAATTAAATCAAATGCTTTCTGCTGGATCAACCGCATCAGAGACATCAACACAGACAGCAAACAATGAAACAGCTAAGAAGGCAGCAAGCAGTGCAGCAAATGCAAAGTCAAGTGTATCTGATTTAAACAGCAAAGTAAGCGAGTTAAAGAATTCATCTGTACTTGATAAATTAAGCGAAGAAGATAAAAAAGCATTATTAGCTGAAATCGACGAGGTAGATAGCGCAGCATCTGATGTTGAAAATAATGTTGATGAAACATATACAAATGCACAGAAAGCGGCAGATATAAAAACAACAGCAAAAACACAGTCCGCAAGTAGTGAACAGCAACTTGCAACAGTCAAAGCATATGTTAGTTCTTTAGCAAAATCATCTAAGCAACTTGCAGAATCATCCCAGACACTTTCTGGATACGAAAAAGCGATGATGAATGGCTTGTACGAAGGCTTAAATGAAGTAAAAACAACATTAGACCGTCAGGGAACAACTCAGGATACAATGGGTATGATCCAGGCGTTAACTCAGTTATCAGAAGGTGCCACAAAAGTACAGACAGGAATGACAACCTTAGAATCCGGAATCAATGACAGCACAAGTGGATTAAAGATTGGAATTGCAAACTACACAGCAGGAGTTGAAAGTCTGAACACAGGACTTACAACATTAACAAACAATTCCAAAGCATTAAATAGCGGAGCAACTCAGCTGAATAGTGGAATTGGTCAGGTAAGCTCAAAACTTCCAACATTTAAGTCAGGAACAGCAAAACTTTACAAAGGAACAAAAACACTGAAATCAGGAACAGCAGCCTTAGTTGCTAACAACAATACATTAAACAGTGGAGCCGGACAGTTAGCATCTGGAGCTGGACAGATCGCAAGTGGATCAAGTCAGTTAGCAGCAGGATCTACAACTCTTGGAAATGGAATTGGAACACTTCAGAGTGGAAGCAAGACATTAAAAGATTCCTTACAAAAAGGAGCAGATCAGGTTAATAGTATCAAGGCAACCAAGAAGACAAACAAAATGTTTGCCGCACCAGTAAAAGCTAAGAATGTAGAATATTCACACGTTGATAACAACGGTCACGCAATGGCACCATATATGATGTCCGTTGGATTATTCGTAGCATGTATGGCATTTACATTAATGTATCCTTTAATGGAGAAAAACGAAGAAGTCAAGAGTGGACTTCAGTGGTGGTTAAGCAAAGTCACAGTCATGGCAGCAGTATCCATTGCGCAGGCAGTGATCATGGTTGCAGTTTTAATGGGAATCAATGGACTCGAACCACACTACGTAGGAAAAACATTTGGAATGGCCGTCTTAGCATCCATGGCATTTATGTCATTGATCTGCTTCGGTGAAATGTTATTAAACCGTGTCGGAAGTTACGTCATGTTAGTATTCATGGTCGTACAGTTAGGTGCAGCCGGAGGAACATATCCACTGGATATGGCACCGCACTTCTACACAGTATTACACAAATATATGCCATTCAGCTATACAGTACACGCATTCCGTCACACACTATCTATGGATGGACAGATTGGACAGGATATTGCAGTATTTGTTGGAATCTTAGTTGTGTCAACATTAGCAACGATCATCTTCTACCGCTTCAGAATGAAGAAACAGGTTGGAGGAACATTGGAACCTAATGGAGCGCCACAGCATTAAAGATATAAATAATTAAATAAAAACTCTAATGAACAAAAGACTAAGGCAGTCAGTTTTGAAGATGCGTATTTATGCGATCTTGAAACTGGCTGTCTTAGTCTTTTGGCATGTAATAAATTATATTTATACGAGAATAACTATAAAATGTCAATAATAATCATTTGGAGTGACTGTTTTTTATTGTATGTATGAAAAATGTGTATAAAATGTGAACAAATACATTGAATAAAACTTGACGCAAGAGTATAATTAAAAAAGTATAGTAATTGTAAATAGGGATAATAAGTTAACAAGGAGGTTTTACTTATGAAGAAGACTAAGATTCCACGGAAAAAAGTACGTGGAAAGAACATGAAGAGATTATTTGCTTGTTTGCTGAGTTTGTCAATGATACCGGCGAATGGGGTAGCGGTATTTGCAGCACAGGAGCAGGCAAAAACTGCGAGTACACAAAGTACAGAGGTAAAAACACAGTCAGAAGATACAACGCAAGCACAAGTAACATTTGCAAAAGAGTCATTAGTTTCTAAAATAGGATATTTTAAAAATTATAAATTTGAGGGTATCGACAAGAATGAAATTAAAAATGTATGTATAGAGTATAAATCGAATGGGGCATTAGAAATGTACTCAGAATATGGAGTTGATGATAAAGGTGATTATCATCAAATAGGATATTCAATACGACCGGAAGAAGTTGGAAGTGTAACGATAGTTGCACATATTACAACAAAAAGCGGTGAAGAATTATCAACACCAGCTACAGAATTTAAAGTAGAGCCAGCAGATGATGATGTAGTTCCATTTACGGATATTGCATTATTTAATGATGTAAAAGATAGTTTGAATTTTGGTTCTGATGTGACACATATCACAAAAGAACAAATGAAGAATGTAAAAAAGATTAGTGGATACTTATCAAGAAATTTAGATGGAATAGAATATGCAGAAAATTGTGAAGAAGTTGCATTTAAAAATGTAGGATACTGGTTTTCTGACATATCTAAATTTGCTCAATTGACCAAATTAAAAAAAGTTGATGTTTCTAATTCAGCGGTAAGAAATATTAGTGCATTGCAAGGTTTAAAAAATCTTACATATGTGAATCTGAACAATACACAGGTAAGCACAGAAGACAGATTCTCATTATTCAAAACAGATGATGTATCAATAGAAGCAGGAACAGAGGTAACAGATCTGTTAAATCCGAAAGGATTAGTTCAAACAGCTGATACGATCACATCCAGTGATTCATCCATTGTGAGTGTACAACAAGAAAAAGGTTCCGATGGGAAAAGTGAATGGGTATTTAAAGCAGCGGAAGGAGCAGAAGGTAAAGAAGCTGTATTAACAATCCAGAATGGTACTCAGAAGAAAGAAATTAAAGTTAAAGTGACAGCAAAAGGGAATACAGTTCCTGATTTCGCAGAAAAATCAGTAGAAACCAATATTGGATGTTTTAAGAAAATTGCATTAAAAAATGTAGATTATGCGAAAGCAACAATTGCATCTAGTGACAGCACAATTTTGAATATTGCAGAGCAAAGAGATTACTATGGAAATGGACAGTATCATAAAAAATATCGTTTTGAACCAAAAAGTGAAGGATCAGTTACATTAACTGGATATTTTGAACAAGAAGATGGTACAAAGTATAAAAGTACTATGGATGTAACTGTGCATAAAGAAAAAAGTGATATTGTACCAATAAAAAGATATGAAGTACTGAGATCACTCGTAAACTATGATGATTCACAATATGAATTAACATGGGAAGAGATTGAAGATAAAAAAGACTTGTCTGTAGGATATGTTGATAATGAAGATATGAATTGGATATCCAAAGTAAAGAATTGTAAACATTTAACTTTATATAACAATAATCTAACAGACATCAGTAAGTTAAAAGAAATGACAACCCAATTGGATTATTTAAATATTAATAGTACAAGCATCAGTGATAGTGACAGATTAAAATTAATGAGAGAAGATACAATTTCTGTTCCTGAAGGTTCTTCAACAGAAAAAACAATATTACCAAATGGACTGCTGAAATCTGATGATACCGTAGAAATAGAAGATTCATCAATTGCAGAAGTTGAGGTAAAAGAAAACAACGATTATTCATCTTATAATTATGCAGTTATAAAAGCGAAAAAAGGACAAGCAGGAAAGAATACTGTATTAAAGATAACAAGCAGTGAGGGTGCAACAAAAGAAATACCTGTTAATATTACAAAGAAAATAGAAAATGCACCCGGATTTGCAAATGAAACAATGCAAGGATATATTGGAAAATTCAGTGAAATTGCATTAAAAAATATGGATGGAGTAAAGATTGTTTCAGCGCCAGTTTCCGATGATGAAGATATTGTAAAGGTTCGATCAGAAGAAACATATGATTCTAAAATAGAAGAATCAATCAAACATTATTATCTGGAGCCCAAATCAGAAGGAACAGCAAAACTGGAAGTGCAATGTAAGATCAATGGTGTAATTTATACAGATACCATGACAGTAAACATTACAACAGATGATAAGATTGTTCCAGTTAAAAGTTATGAATTGTTCAAGGCAATGGTCAGTGGAATGGACGATGATTCTTATGATCAGGATTACATTTCAAAATCTGACGCTACAAAAATACATGATATTTATGCATATAATTTAGATATTGAAGATCTTTCAGGAATAGAATATGCAACAGAATGTGAACGATTAGAATTGCCAGATGCAAGTAAATTGAAAGATATCAGCCAACTGAAATCATTGACAAAATTAAAGGAAATAGATTTGTCAGGATCATCAGTCAAAGATATTTCTGTACTCAAAAATATAAAAGATCAGTTGGAACGATTAGATTTAACTTCAAGTAAAGTGTCTGCATCTGATCGATTCGATATGATAAAAAATGATCAAGCAATCACAGTGGAGGCAGGAACAAAGAAAACAGTAGAAATAAAACCTGTGGGAATTATTGCAAAGAATGATCAGTGTATTGTTGATGAAGAAAGTGGTTTGACGATTACAAACCAAAATGGAACATTAACAATTGATGCTGAAAAAGCTGAAATAGGAGACAATGCGAATTTAACAATTACGAATAAAGATGCAGGAGAAAAGGGAGTTACAATTCCAATTAGGGTAACGAGAAATAAGAAAAAGATTCCATGCTTTAAAAACAAATCGCAGAATGCAGAGATTGGAAGTTTTGATGAAGTTAAATTAAATAATGCATCAAAAATGGGGATGAGCTTTAAATCAAGTAATTCAGATATCGTAGATGTAGAATATGCATATTTAGGAGATGCTAATTACAGATTGGTACCTAAAAATGAAGGAGAGGCAACGATCACAGCTACTTTCAAAAATAGTGAAGGAACTGTCTATACAGATACTATGACAGTAAAAGTCAGTGAATCAAAAGATATTGTTCCACTAAAATCAATAGATACATATGAGGAATTGTGCCAGGCAAATAAATTGAATGAAGATTTTAGAATCACGCAAGAAGAAGCAAAGAAAGTAACAAAAGTTATAATCAACTCGGAAGGAAGTAGCATCAAAAAAGATCAGCTTTCAGGAATCGATCAATTCGAAAATTGTGAAAAATTTAGTATAAATTGCTTTAGTGTAGATTACGAGTATATAAAATCAATATTACCTGAATTTACTAAATTAAAATCATTATATTTAGATGGTATTTCTATAACTCAGGAGGAATTTAATAATTTGTTTTCTAATGAAAATATACTTAATAACCTTGAAGAATTATGTTTACAAATTCGAAATGAAGGAGAGGATATTTCTGATTTTAGAGCGTTAGGTAAATTAAAAAATCTAAAAGTATTGAATGTACCATATGCACGGATTGATAATCTGGATGAAATAAAGAATTTGACGAAATTAGAGACATTAAATTTAAACTATGCGTCATTAGATAGTTTGGATGGAATTGAAAATCTGACACAATTAAAGAGTTTGTTACTAACTAGAGCAAATCAGATTACTGATTTTTCACCAATAGGAAAGCTGAAAAACCTTGAGGAGCTTGATTTGGCAGGAACAAATATCAAGGATGTAACGGATATTAAAAACCTTGAAAAATTGGCACAGATTAATCTTGCAGATACAAAGGTTAGTGCAGAAGATCGTTTGAGCCTGATCAGAACAAAAGAAATTGTGCTGGAAGAAGGTGAGAAAATAGTTACGAATAGATATACAACGAAAGGATTTCTTGCTCCAAATGGAATAATCGATGACAGTGATGATGTAATATTAGACAAAGAGGATCAAGGAATCACATGTGAGCAGGAAGAGGGAGACTGGGTCACATTAGAAGCAAAACAGGGCTCTAAAGGAGCTATAGCTAATTTAATTATCAAGCATAAAGGAGTAACATATAAAACGATTCCAGTAAGGGTTATTGCAGCAGATGAGGCAACACCAGACTTCGCGAAAAGTAATGATACAGTGCCTATAGGATGTTTTAAAGAAATCCCTCTTAAGAATTTAGGAAATCTGACAATACAAAATATGGATGATGATGATTTTATAGTAAGTCCAGCAGATGACGAAGATGGGGATATTATTGATACAAAATATATAGATGGAACTTATCATTACAGTCCGAAAAAAGCAGGAGATGCAAAGTTAGAATTAAGGTTTACAACGGAAACAGGAAAGACATACAGAAAACAATTAAAGGTTACTGTCACAGAGGCACCAGAAAACATCGTTCCGATTACGAGATTTGAGATTTTTGAATCTTTATTAGATGCAAACGGAAATAGTGCGGATGTAAATAAGGACTACATGATTGATACAACGGAAATGAATCATGTAAAAAGGATTCAGGCTGATTATAAGGAAATAGAAAATAGTGATCTTGAATATCTCAAAAAAGCAATAAATTGCGAAAAGATGGATATTTCTGATAATAAAGCTATTACTGATCTGTCATTTATTAAGAATATGCCATATCTAAAAGAATTAAATCTGGAAAATGATGAAAAAATTGAAGACTTTTCTGCATTGATCGATAAAAAGGCACAGTTTGATAAAGTAATCTTACCAGAGCAGATATCAGACAAAGATCGTATGAGCCTGATCAGCACAGATGAAGTATCTATGGATGAGGGAGATGTAAAGACGAAAGCTGTCAGACCATATGGAATCATTAAAGATACTGATAAAGTCAGTGTTGGAGATGACAGTATTGTGGAAACAAAAATCAAGGCAGAAAGTGGAGAAGATGTGCCAGACGATGAAGATTTATTATTATCATATATCGAATTAAAGGCTAAAAAAGCAGGCACAACAACACTTACGATTCAGATGGGTTCTGAAACAAAGACAATTCAGATTAATGTCAAGAAACAAGATGAAGAGAAGAAAGTTGCATTTGCAGATGCATCGAAAGAAACAAAGCTTGGAACATTTAAAAATTACAAATTTGTTAATGTGAACAGCGAAGATATTCAATCAGTTACATTTAATTATGGAACAAAAGATCAGAATATTTTAAGTATGGTTCAGAATGCAGATGGAACGTATACACCGGTAGCAAAGAATAAAGGTACAGTTTCAGTAGGTGCTGAAATCAAACTGAAAAATGGTGATGTGAAAGAAATTGCACAAACACAATTTAAAGTAAGTGATGCAGACGGTAATACAGTGATTATCAAAGATTATGATCTGTATAAAGGTATGAAGAACAATGGAAAATCTGTAGATACAAATGGAGATGGAAGAATCTCAGAAAACGAAATCAAAAATGTAGATGAGATCATTGTAAAGAACAGTGAGACACTTTCAGATTTAACAGGAGTTGAAAAAGCTGAAAACTGTAAAAAAGTTGAATTTAGCAATGATGCACAGTTAAAAGATATTAGTGCATTGAAAGAACTTAAGAATCTGACAAATGTTATATTACTTAATACATCAGTCAAAGAAAGTGATCAATTAGCATTATTAAGACTTAATGATGTATCAGTGACAACAGGAGAAAGCAAAACACAGGATATTATGCCAAGTGGATTGCTTGATAAAGATACCAAAGTTGAGGTTGAGAATTCTAAGATTGCTTCTGCGAAAATAGAGAATGGTAAGTTAGAAGTCGCAGGAAATGCTGTTGGAACAACAACTGTATCTATTTATAATACAGATAAAAAAGCAGCAAAAGTGATCACCGTTTCTGTAACTGCAAAGGCAACAGAAGCACCAGCAGAGCCAACAAAGCCTGAGAATCCAAAACCAGAAGCACCAAAACCAACCCCAACACAGCCAACAACAGCTGCACCACAAAAAGTTGCCAAGATCACAGTCATAGCACCATCAAACAAACTTTCCGCAGGAAAGAAAGTAAAATTAACAGCCAATATTTCCAACAATGCAAGCAATAAAAATATCAAATGGACAACAAGCAACAAGAAATATGCAACAGTTGATAAAAATGGTGTTGTAAAATTCAATAAAAAGGCAGCCGGAAAAACAGTTACGATCACGGCATATGCAACAGATGGAAGTGGAAAGAAAGCAACGTTCAAGATCAAGATCATGAAAGGAACCGTTAAGAAGATCAAGATCACAGGAAAGAAAACGGTCAAAGCAGGAAAGACACTAAGTCTGAAAGCCAAAGTAACCGCATCCAAAGGAGCCAACAAGAAACTGAAATGGACTAGCAGCAATACAAAATACGCAACAGTATCCGGATCAGGAAAAGTCAAAGCACTAAAAGCTGGTAAAAAGAAATCAGTGAAGATCACAGCAATGGCAACCGATGGAAGCGGAAAGAAAGCAATTGTAACGATTAAAATTAAATAATCCAAAAAATGCGCTAAAAGAGTGATCAAATCGATCACTCTTTTATGCATTCTACACGAAAAAGTGTTATAATAAACAAAGCAATATGCAGATTCAAACATGAAGAAAAGGAGGACGAATTTCATGCAAAAAGGATGGAAAGTATTCAACCACTTAAATGGAAAGAGCAGAAAGAAACTGTTAGCATGTCTGCTCAGTATATCCATGATACCGGTCAACGGATTTACGGTAATGGCGGCAACAGCAGATCAGGGGAATCAGGCAGCGGTGACACAGGAAGGTACAACCACACCAACAGTTACAAGTGGGATTTCATTTGCAGCAGAATCCCAGAATGTAACAGTAGGAAATTTCAAGTATTATGAATTCCAGGGAACGCAGGCAAAAGATTTCGATAAAGTCAACTTCAATATTTCTGATGAAAAAGCATTAAAGATTGAACAAAAGACTTTCAAACAAGCAGATGGAACAGAAGTTGTGAAGTATATGCCGATCGCATTAAAAGACAACGGAAAAGTTACTGTAACAGCAACGTTTGAGAAGAATAAAAAGCCATTAGATGGAGTAAGTGCTCAGCTTGAATTTAATTTAAGCAAAGATGATAATGTTATTCCATTTACCTCACAAACAATGTATCAGGTATTTAGTGGAAAGGAAGAAGGTGAACTTACTAAAGCAGACTTAGCAGCGAAGACAGAGATCAATCTTTCTGACAAAGGTCTGACAGATACAGAAGTAGCATATCTTCAGTATGCAACTGGTTGTGAAAAATTAGATTTAAGCAAGAATACAAATGTAAGTAAGATTGATGCATTAAAATCTATGACGAATCTAAAGGAAATCAATCTGGAAGGTACAAAGGTTTCCATAGCAGACAGAATTGCGTTGATCAAGAAAGATTCAATCACAGTAGAAAAAGGAGCCAAAACAAATGATCCTATCCGTCCAAAAGGAATCTTAAAAGGATGCAAATATGTTAAGTATTCTGAGGAAGTAGCAGCAGGAACAACAGCAAAATTAAAATCAATCCAGGTTCAGTCAGATGGATCCATAAGTCTGGAAGCAGTGGATACAGCAGAAGTAGGAACGACGAATTTAAAAGTTGAAAGTACAACAACACCAACAGTATCTGCAACAATTCCAGTAAATGTGACAGCCAAAAGTGCAACAACACCAGAGTTTGATAAAAATGATCCAAATGTAAGTGTAGGAGCATTTAAGAAACAGATCAAGTTAAATAATCTGGAAAAAGATGATGTAGTAATGATCACATCAAAAGATGCAAAGATCTTAAATATTCGCACAGAAACAGCGCAGGATGGAACAAAGACATACTATCTGGAACCAAAAGCAGCAGGAAAAGCAACGGTAGAAGCGGTAGTAGCAAGAGCAGGAAAGACATATACAGCAACGATTGAGATTCAGGTAGCAGCCGTAGGAAAAGATATCATTCCACTGACAAGTTACAAAGTATACGATGCATTAGAGGCAGATGCAAATAACGATGGAATGATCTCAACAGAAGAGATCAAAAATGTAAAATCTATTAATTTAGAAAATAAAGATCTGACGAATGCAGATTTAGCAGGTTTATCCGAAGCAGTTAATTGCACAAAGATCGACCTCGAAAACAACAAAAACATCACAGACATCAGTTTCATAAAGAATTTAAAACAGTTAAAGACACTCTATCTAAGAGGAACATCTGTGACAGATTTTACAGCATTAAATGATCTGAAAGCACAGTTAGAATCATTATATTTGTCAACAACAGCAAGCACAGCGACAAGAATGTCATTCTTAAGCGACAGCCTGTATCTAAAAGAAGGACAGGAATTAACAATACAGCAGTTTACAAAAGGTGTATTCGTAGATAGCAAAGAAGCATGCACGATCACATCATCTAATCTGGCAGCAGTATCCATTACAGGAGATAAGATCAAAGCCGGAATAAAAGGTCAGATGGCAACACTGACATTAAAAGCTGGAACAACAACAAAAACGATCAAAGTTTACACAACAGATGAAACAGGTAAGATTCCTACACAGGCGGTTGTATTAAACAAAACATTTGTAACATTAAATCCAGGCAAGATAGAACAGTTGAAGATCACATATTTACCAGATTATGCAACAGCTTCAATCGGAACAGTAAAATGGACATCTTCCAACGAAGCGGTTGTAACAGTTGATGCAGCAGGTAAATTAACAGCTAAGGCTGCAGGAAAAGCAATTATTACGGCAATAACATCTGACGGAAATGTAATGTACTGCATCGTAACAGTAGAAAATATCAAAGTCAGCAAGATCACGATCACAACAACAACATCTAACAAGATCGCAACTGGTAAGAAAGTAACATTAAAGGCGGCCGTAACACCATCCAACGCATACAATAAAGGTGTTACATGGAAATCAAGCAATACTAAAGTTGCAACAGTCAGCAGCAGCGGTGTCGTTACAACGAAGAAGAAAATGGGTGGAAAAACAGTAACGATCACAGCGACAGCCAAAGACGGAAGTGGTAAGAAAGCGTCATATAAGATCTATATCAAGAAAGGTATCGTAAAGAAAGTCTACATTTCCGGAGTTAAATCAGTAAAAGCTGGTAAGAAGTTATATCTGAAAGGAAAAACAAGCGCATCTTCAGGGGCAAATAGAACTTTAAAATGGTCAAGCAGCAATACAAAATATGCAAAAGTTTCTTCCAAAGGAACTGTAACAACATACAAAGCTGGAAAGAAAAAATCCGTGAAGATCACAGCAAGAGCAGTGGATGGAAGCGGAAAGAGCAAGACGGTTACAATTAAAATTAAATAGTAAAGTAATCTCTGATATTTATTGAAAGAAAAAGCAGTTAGAAATCAAAATTTAAGATTTCTAGCTGCTTTTCTTCTAAATTGCAAAAGTAGTAACAAAAACTTGCAATACCCCTCTTATATTAAATCAAATGATAATGTTTAAATGCATGATAAATCCCATCATCATTTACGGAATCTGTAACATATTCCGCAATTTCTTTTAACTCATCACAGGCATTTCCCATAGCAATTCCATGGCCAGCAGCTTTAAACATGGAGATATCGTTATTACTATCTCCAAATGCGTAGCAGTCATCTGTAGAGATATTGAGATGATCAGCGACATATGTAAGACCAGTTCCTTTATCATGATCTTTTAATAAAATCTCATACTGGGTATCATCAATTCGAATATAATCCATGGCATCAGAAATACTGTCAAGAGCATCTACAAAACCAGAAGTATTGCTCCCAGGGCCTGTAAATACAATGGCTTTATCAGGATTTTCAACATGATCCCATGTAAACTCATGCGCCATATAAGGAGCAAGGTCAAAAGCAGTGATCATAAATCCATAATGTGGATGAAAGTCAACGTTATGATCGCGGAAATAAGAACATTTTTCTCCTTCAAAGGTTCCATAGATATTGTTTTCTTCGCAAATCCGTTTGATCTGTTCGACCACTGTTTCAGGAACTGTTTTGTGATAGATCGTTTCGCCATCAAGAAGGATGTGAACTCCGTTAGAACAAAGATAACCGTCGCAGCCAATATCGAGAATCTCTTTTTCAAAATAAACAAGAGGTCGTCCAGTGTTGATCAGAACTTTATGACCATTTTCTTGTGCTTCATGGACTGCTTTGATCGTAGATTCTGGAACCAGACGCTGTTCTTTACTGTATAAAGTCGCATCGACATCCAGAAAGATTAGTTTGTTGTTTTCACTCATATTATCATTCCCCATCTAAATATTTATAAAAATTAAGAGCCGGATACAAATGAAGATTGATGGTCCGGCTCTGTGCTGTAAGGATATAGTTGACTATTCTTCCACAGTTACAGTCTTCATAATTTGTGGTTCTAATGGTTTATCGGAATAATCTGTTGCAACTTCAGCGATCTTATTTACAATATCCATTCCTTCGATGATCTTACCAAATGCTGCGTACTGTCCATCTAAATGTGGAGCAGCTTTGTGCATGATAAAGAACTGTGATCCGGCAGAATCAGGCATCATAGAACGAGCCATGGATAAAACACCAGGAGTGTGTTTTAAGTTGTTGATCACACCGTTCTGGCTGAACTCTCCTTTGATCGTATGTCCAGGACCACCTGTTCCTGTACCTAATGGGCATCCACCCTGGATCATAAATCCGTTGATGATACGATGGAAAGTTAAACCATCATAGAAACCGTCTTTTACAAGATTTACAAAGTTCTCAACAGTGATCGGAGCGATCTCCGGATATAATTCTGCTTTCATTACATCACCATTTTCCATAGTGATCGTTACAATTGGATTTGCCATAATATGAAATTCCTTTCTATATTTTATAATCTTTTGCCGTTTACGGCTATGCTTTGATTATAATGGAAATACTAAAAAAAGTACAGCAGTTTGACCAGAAGAGTTACAATCCAAAATATGCATATTTTTACACAAAAATTACAAAAAAGTTAAGAATATGAACAAAATTTAATGAAAAAGCTTTTATTTCTACAAAATGCGAGTATAATAGCATAGGAACACAGTATGATTTTAAAATCATACGATAATAAAAATTTGGGAGGACATCATGGATTTATATTTAGATTTTGATCATAATTCCAGAAGGCGCAGAAGGGGGCGCAGACGTGGAAGAAGAAATCGTTCCAGAGCTCCATTTGTCATTGGAGTCATCATTTTACTAGTGATCATTGTGGCAGGAGGTATATTTGCTGGAAGAAAATATATGGCTTACAGGCAGCAGAAAGCAGAAGAGGCCAGAAAACTTGCAGAGGCAAGAAGAGTCGTCACAGTCATGATCCCGGAAGGATATTCCATTGATATGATAGCAAAACGACTAGAGAAACAGGGAGTCTTTAAAGCAGATGAATTTATAAAGGCTGCGAAGAATACAAATCAGTATAAAAACGATTTTATTAAAGACATTGACCCAAAGAAGGGAACAAAGTACAAATTAGAAGGTTATCTGTATCCGGATACTTATAAGATTTACAAAAGTTCCAAACCAGAAGATCTGATCCAGAAGATGCTTGATAATTTCGATAAGAAATATTCAGCACTTGCGAAGTCTTATAAAGGAAAGCGTTCTATGGCAGAGATCATGACGATCGCATCAATGATCGAACGTGAAGCAAGCAATATGTCAGAACGTCCGATGATCGCAGGAGTCATTGAGAATCGCCTTGCAGCGAAAATGAGACTTCAGATCGATCCGACCGTTTTGTATACCACAACAAATGGATTATATAATGCGAAGAAAGTTTATTATAAAGATCTGAAAGTGAAAACGGTGTATAATACTTACGTTATGAAAGGGTTGCCAGCAGGACCGATCTGTAATCCGTCAGACACGGCGATCAAGGCTGCGATGCATCCAAAGAAACATGATTACCTATATTATAGAACTGACGGAAGCAAAAAAGGAACCCATGTTTTCACAAAAACATTCGATGAACATAAGAATGCGAAAAGCACAAGCACAAAAGATAAAAATAGTACAAATAGCACAAATACAACGAATTCAAAATCTTGAGTATTTTACTAAGGATTCAAAAAGATTGTTATTTTTTTGGCGTACAAAAAAAAATACCTAAAAATACATAAAAATCTCTTTAAAAACTTGTGCAAATAATGTAGAATAAAGCTGTATACAAAAGTTATATGTATACAGCTTTGTTTATGTTTTAAGCAACTTGTGAAAGTTGTAGTGATATTTTCTACGCCCATATGCTAGGTGGACGTAGAGATTAACAATGTGTGAATGTATTCACACGAGATTTTTTAGGAGGAAGAGAACATGGCAAGAAAAATGAAAACCATGGATGGTAACACAGCCGCTGCACACGTATCATATGCTTTTACAGAAGCTGCAGCAATTTATCCTATTACACCATCCTCACCAATGGCAGAGTCAACTGACCAGTGGGCAACACAGGGAAAGAAAAATATTTTCGGACATCCTGTAAAATTAGTTGAAATGCAGTCTGAAGGAGGAGCAGCAGGAACTGTACATGGTTCTTTAGCAGCTGGTGCATTAACAACTACTTATACAGCATCTCAGGGTCTGTTATTAATGATCCCTAACATGTATAAGATCGCTGGTGAACAGATGCCTTGCGTATTTGATGTATCTGCTCGTGCACTTGCATCTCACGCACTGAACATCTTTGGTGACCACTCTGACGTTTATGCATGTCGTCAGACAGGTTTCGCAATGCTTTGCAGCTCTAGTGTTCAGGAAGTTATGGACTTAGGAGCAGTAGCTCATTTAGCAACAATTAAAGGACGTGTTCCTGTATTACATTTCTTCGATGGATTTAGAACATCTCATGAAATTCAGAAAATCGAAATGTGGGATTATGATGATCTTGCAGATATGGTTGATTATGAAGCAATCGACAAATTCAGAGCTGAGTGCTTAAACCCAGAACATCCAGTTCTTCGTGGATCAGCTCAGAACCCAGACATCTTCTTCCAGGCAAGAGAAGCAGCTAACTCAACATATAATGCTTTCCCTGCAATCGTTGAAGATTACATGAATCAGGTTAACGCTAAGATCGGAACAGATTATAAATTATTCAACTACTATGGAGCAGAAGACGCTGAGAGCGTAATCATCGCTATGGGATCTGTTTGTGAAACAATCGACGAAACAATCGATTACTTAATGAAACAGGGTAAAAAAGTCGGTGTTGTTAAAGTTCGTCTTTACAGACCATTCGTTGCTGAGAAATTAGTAGAAGCAATCCCTGATACAGCAAAAGTTATCAACGTATTAGACAGATCTAAAGAGCCTGGAGCAAGAGAACCATTATACCTTGATGTTGTTAACGCATTAAGAGGAACAAAATTCGAAAGCTGCACAATCAATGGTGGACGTTATGGATTAGGTTCTAAAGATACTACACCAGCTGATATCATCGCTACATTCGAAAACGTTGATAAAAACGAATTTACATTATCTATCGTGGATGATGTTACTAACTTATCTCTTGAAAGAGGAGAAACTCCAGTTACAGCTCCAGACAGCATCGTAGCTTGTAAATTCTGGGGACTTGGAGCCGACGGTACTGTTGGTGCTAACAAGAACTCTATCAAGATCATTGGTGACCATACAGACAAATATGCTCAGGCATACTTTGATTATGATTCTAAGAAATCCGGTGGTGTTACAATGTCCCACTTACGTTTCGGAGATGACCCAATCAAATCAACATACCTGATCAACAAAGCTGACTTTGTTGCTTGCCATTGTGCACCATATTTAACAAAATATAACATGGTTCAGGACTTAAAAGACGGTGGAACATTCCTGTTAAACTGCAGCTGGACTCCAGAAGAAGTTGGAGAACATCTTCCAGGACAGGTAAAAGCTTACTTAGCTAAACACAACATTAAGTTCTATATCATTGATGGTATCAAGATCGGTAAAGAAATCGGACTTGGTGGACGTATCAATACTGTATTACAGTCTGCATTCTTCAAATTATCAGGAATCATCCCTGAAGAAGATGCTATCAAATATATGAAAGACGCTGCAACAGCTTCTTACAGCAAGAAGGGTGAAGCTATCGTTAAGATGAACCACGATGCTATCGATGCTGGTGCAAAAGCTATCGTTGAAGTACCAGTTCCAGCTGAATGGGCTGACGCTGAAACAGAAAGCTTATTCGTTGAAGCTAAGGGAGATAACAAACCTCTTGTTGATTACATCAACAACGTACAGAACTACGTTAACGGACAGGAAGGTAACGCTCTTAAAGTTAGCGATTTAGTACCTTACGTAGATGGACATATGCCTTTAGGTGCATCTGCATTTGAAAAACGTGGAGTAGCAGTAGACGTTCCTTCTTGGAATCCAGATAACTGTATCCAGTGTAACTTCTGTGCTTATGTATGTCCTCATGCAACAATCCGTCCAGTAGCTATGACAGAAGAAGAAGCTAAAGCAGCTCCAGCAGCTACTAAGACAGCTGATATGACTGGAATGCCAGGATACAAATTCGCTATGACAGTTACAGTTCTTGACTGTTTAGGATGCGGATCTTGTGTAAACATCTGTCCAGGTAAGAAGGGTGAAAAAGCTCTTACAATGCAGGGATTAGATTCTCAGAGAGATCAGCAGGAAGTTTATGACTATGGTCAGAAATTACCAGCAAAAGAAGAAGTACTTGCTAAATTCAAAGCTGATTCCGTTAAAGGAAGCCAGTTCAGACAGCCAATGCTTGAGTTCTCAGGAGCATGTGCTGGTTGTGGTGAAACACCTTACGCTAAACTGATCACTCAGTTATTCGGTGAAAGAATGTACATCGCAAACGCAACAGGATGTTCTTCTATCTGGGGTGGATCTGCACCTGCTACACCATACACAACAAACGCTAAAGGACAGGGACCAGCTTGGGCTAACTCACTGTTCGAAGATAACGCAGAGTTTGGTTTAGGTATGTTCACAGGACAGAATACATTAAGAGAACAGACAAAAGAAAAAGTTGTTGCATTAGCTGAATCTACAGATAACGCAGATGTTAAAGCAGCAGCAGCTGAATACTTAGACACATATGCAGACGGAAGCAAGAACGGAGCAGCTACAGATAAATTAGTAGCAGCATTAGAAGCTTGTGGATGTGACGCTGCCAAAGAAATCCTTGCTAAGAAAGAATTCTTATCTAAGAAATCTCAGTGGATCTTCGGTGGTGACGGATGGGCATACGACATCGGATTCGGTGGTGTTGACCATGTATTAGCATCTGGAGAAGACGTAAACGTATTCGTATTCGATACAGAAGTTTACTCTAACACAGGTGGACAGGCATCTAAATCTACTAACTTAGGTGCAATCGCTCAGTTCCAGGCAGCTGGTAAAGGAACTAAGAAGAAAGACCTTGCAGCAATCGCAATGAGCTACGGATATGTATATGTAGCACAGATCGCTATGGGTGCTGATTACAACCAGACAGTTAAAGCAATCGCTGAAGCTGAAGCTTATCCAGGACCATCATTAGTAATCGGATACGCTCCATGTATCAACCATGGTATCAAGGGTGGAATGAAGATTGCTCAGACAGAAGAAAAGAAAGCTGTTACTTCTGGATACTGGAATCTGTTCAGATTCAACCCAGCATTAGCTGCTGAAGGAAAGAATCCATTCCACTTAGATTCTAAAGCTCCTACAACAGAATACGAAGACTTCATCATGGGAGAAGTTCGTTACAACGCTTTATCTCGTCAGAACCCTGAAAGAGCTAAAGAACTGTTCGCAGAAGCTAAAGCAAACGCAGAAGCTAAATACAACAGATTAAAAGAAATGTCTGATAAATAGGAATTACCTATTATTTAGATGATCTTAATCTAATAAATCAAAATCCCTCTTTGTGAGTAATCGCAAAGAGGGATTTTTCCATTTCTAAGAACAACGTCGAAACGTCTTATCTGTAATGATTCTGGCAAAGATCAATCCAAGTGGTAATGCCGTAATAATAAGCAAGGCTTCTGTAAACCAAAATGCACCAGCATCAATGGAAGTAATGCCAATGTTATAAATTGCCCGGTACAGATACAATCCAGGAACCATAATAACGATCGATGGCACAGTCAGTGAGATTCGAGGATAACCAATCGAAGTTTTGATCATAGATGCTAGAAGACCAGCAAGCAAAGCTCCAAGGAATGCAGCCGCAGCTGGCGGAAATGATGCAAGATCAACCAGTTCCAGACGAGTTGTATTTGCAATTGCTCCAATGATCCCTGCTGTAGCAGCAAGTTGTAATGGACTGTTAAACATTACGGAGAAACCTAAAACTCCAAAAAAGCTTGCGATCAGTCGAAATATCAGGTATTCTGACTTGCTTAAATTCAATGGAAGAAAATCCATCGGTTTTAAATGAAGAACTAAAGCAAGCATCCATGCAGCTAAAGTTGCAACAGCAATGATAATCAGTGCGTAAGCCAGACGTTCAAGTCCGGAACGCATATCCAATTTTGCAAGGTCAATTCCACTTGTGATAAATGGAAATCCTGGAATAATGAATAACATAGAACAGATATAACCAGCTTGATGGTGTATCGAAATATGAAATCCAGATTTCAATGCCATGAAGGCAATTGTGTATACAATACATGCCAAAGCAACGCTTGCCGCAGTGCATAGGAATAAAGTTAAATGATGTTGATTCATTTTTGCCCGGAGAAAATTTCCGGCACCAGCACCTAAGAATGCACAAAACATCTCAATCGGTCCGCCACCGAGTAAAAAAGTAAATGCACTGCATGCAACAGCTGCAGCCAGACCAAGGAATGGCGGAGAGTAAAATCCATGAATTTCATGAATCTGATCAAGTAGTGTATGAAGTTCATCTCCAGACATCTTCTTGCAGTTTTTGGAAAATTTGTTAACAAACAATTCCATTCGATAAAGTTTTGATGTATTTACGCCTGTATTAAACAGACATAGGGATTCTGTATAACAGTTACCACCATCAATACAAGTATATTCAATTGATAATAAACCAATATCAGCAGTACAAGTAATTCCAAGTTCTCTAGCCAGTGTGTTCGTAGAACTTCGTACTCTCCATGCTCCAGTTCCGCAAGATAGAAGCATAATTCCAGTACGACCGATGATCGAGGCTTTCTCACTTAACGAAGCTTCTGTGATCGGACGACCAATACTTTTTCTTGTATAATCATGCCAAGGAATCCGCATATGATTATGAAATTCTTCCTCCATATATATCACCCCTCCGAATCCATAAGTATTTCTAATAATTTTTTCCCAGCAATTCCAATTGGTCGGGTAGAATCGGTAAGGAGACAAATGTCTCGTGGATTAGCATGTTCCTTTACAGGAATTTCTATAATTTCACCACGATCAAGATAGTCCTTAGCAAGAGCTTCCGGACAGAAACCAATTCCAAGATCATGCTGCACCAGAGATAAGATCTGGTTCGTTGTAGCAGTTTCCATATCCGGAGAAAAAACTAACTGATTCTGATAGAAATATTTCTCATAAAAATTTCTGGTTGCTGTTCCTTCATTTAATGAAATAAAAGGAAAATCCTGCAGATCACGTAGTCTTTTCGGTGAAAAACCAATATCCCTATAAGAAGGTCCGCCAATTAAAATGTCACGGAAAGAGCAAAGTCGTTGCGATTGTAATGGATGTTCGCAATACAATGGTGTTGTCACAATACTAAAATCAACGAATCCTTTTCTCAAAGCTTTGATTGCCTGTGGTGTGGAATGGTTGGAAATTTTTAATTTAATATGTGGATAAAGTTTATGAAACTTCTCTAATTTCGGCAACAAAAATAAATGAAGTGCAGTTTCGCTTACTCCGATCGTAACAGTTCCAGATTTCAGATTTTTTGTTCGATTTAGTTCATCATTTCCAGAAGAAATCTGCTGGATCGCAATTGCTACATGGGCATAAAGTTGTTCCCCTTCTGGCGTTAGCTTGATTCCCCTGTGTGACCGGATAAATAAAGTGCAGCCAAGTTCACTTTCCATAATATTCATGCAGCGAGTGATATTTGGCTGATTATTATGTAAGAATTTCGCAGCTTTAGAGAAACTCTTATATTTTGCAACATAATAAAAGATACGATAATAGTCAAAAGGCATGATTGACCTCCTAGTTATATAAAATTTGTATGTTATTGATATGATATATATATTTTACATATCATTCTTCCTAAAGTATAATACAGTTGATGAAAAAGTCAAGAAAGGGATGATCAGCGTGGAAACAATTTTTCCAAGAGAAGAAAATGCAGAGCATATATTTAAAAAAATTCTGGAAAATAATGATGCCTGTGAACGATTGAGAGAGTTATTTTATGAAGAGTTTGCCAACAGTGGAGATCGTGATCTTTCGGAAAAACAGTTTGTGAAAGCACTATTTAATGCATATCAAAATAGGGATCTTTCTGCTTTCTTGATGGAAATCTGTGGAAACAGTATGTTTGATCTGTTAAGAAATGCGTTTTTGATTCCTATGAGATTCAATGATAAAGGTGTAACAAATCCTGTAAGATTAACAGATGCAGAGGGTGAGCTGATCAAACAAACATCCGTAAACAAACAGATTTCACAAAAACAATATAAAATGTTTCAGCAGATTTCAGATCAGGCGGACGATATACCGGATTATGAAATCTGTCTTGCTTATGGATTTCGTGAAAAACACGATTATCGGAACAAAAATGAAATTAACACAATGAAGATTGGGGAACATATTGGAATCCTGCTATTATTTAAACTACCTAATGAAGTAAAAGAAATGATAGAGGATAACGAAGTCTACAGCATTGTTTGGGATTTTATGATGAGACTGGAAGAACAATTACCAAGAGCGTTCATGTATTATGGTGTAATGGATGAAAACAAATTTGAACAACAAAGCAGCGAGATTGGCATCTTTCTTCCCTTCCGTCACTTTGAACACCAACTAGAGAAAAACATCGAACAGGCCAATGGCATTGGTCTGGGATGTAGAGAACGGATCCTGACAATGATCAAATAAAAAGGAACTATTTTATTTATAGTTACTAATAGTAGTCATAAAAGACATCGCATGAAATACAAATATTCGTGCGGTGTCTTTTGTGTTTCTATCAATTTATGATGAGAGTGTCAAAAGTATAAATAAAATAAGGATTGACATTTTATAAAAAATAGCATACAATATTATTGTATTAAGGAAGTAATACAATAATACAATAAGAAGGAAGGAGAACTATGGGGTGGAAGATAGATGATGGAAGACCAATCTGGACACAACTGAAGGAACAGATGATCAAGAGGATTGTCTCAGGAACCTATCCAAGCGGAGAGAAACTACCAAGTGTCAGGGATCTTGCAGGAGAAGCAGGGGTGAATCCGAATACGATGCAGAGAGCGTTATCAGCACTTGATCAGGATGGATTAACGATCACCAACCGAACAAGCGGGCGCTGTGTCACAGAAGATGTGACGAAGATAGAAGAATGTCGGAAAGATATAGCACACAAGATTGTAAAACAATACATCAGGGATTTAGAGGAACTTGGATACAATAAGGAAGATGCAGTCGCATTGATCGGAAAGGAAGAGGAAGAATGAAGGATTTGAATTTAATAGAATTAACTGATTTAGAGAAACGGTATGGAAAGAAGGAAGCTTTAACGGGAATCAACTTAACAATAGGGAGAGGAAAGATCATCGGGCTTTTAGGACCCAATGGTTCTGGAAAGACAACATTGATTAAGTTATTAAACGGTCTGTTGCAGCCAACATCAGGTGAGATTAAAGTCAATGGTAAAGCACCTGGTGTTGACAGCAAGAAGATCATCAGCTATCTGCCAGATAAGATGTATTTTGCAGATTGGATGAAGATTGCAGATTTGATGGATTTTTTTGAAGATTTTTACGAAGACTTTGATCGTAAAAAAGCAGAGGGCATGTGTGAGACATTAAAGATCAACACCGAAGCGAAGATCAAAAGCTTATCCAAAGGAAATAAAGAGAAAGTCCAGTTAGTTTTGGTAATGTGCCGAAAAGCACAACTCTATCTGCTAGACGAACCGATCGCAGGAGTCGATCCCGCAGCAAGGGATTTTATCTTAGATACGATCTTAAACAATTATAATGAGGAAGGAACTGTGATCATTTCAACACATCTGATCGCAGATATCGAGAAGATCATGGATGAGGTTATTTTTATCAAAGAAGGAAATATTGTAACATACAAGTCAGCTGATGACTTAAGAGAAGAAAGCGGCAAATCCATCGATGCCCTGTTCCGTGAGATATTTCATACAGATGTATACAGAGGAGGGGACGAAGCATGCTAGGAAAATTAATAAAGTATGATCTGAAAGCATTAGCGAAGATTTTAGCACCATTATGGGGTGTACTCTTAGTGATGGGACTGATCTTTGGAATCAGTATTCGGTCGAATCTTGACGGAATTGGAAATACGATGATCGTATTTAGTCTTGTGGTCATTGTTGCAGTGATCGTTGCGATCTTTGTAATGAATGTGATCATTGTGATTCAGCGCTTCTGGAATGGGTTATTGCAGGAAGAAGGATATTTAATGTTCACGCTTCCAGTTACTACAAGAAGCCTGATTTTATCTAAAGTGATCAGTGCATTGATCATCAGCTGTGGGACAGCACTCGTAATCTCTTTATTGGGAGTAGAGATCATTGCGATAAGCCCGGTAAAACTTATGGACACCGTAACATATTTTGGAAACTGGGTCGTCAAAGTACATGCAGGACCATGGATTGGATATGGAGCGGTGATCGCAGTGGTAGGTTTGCTAAGCGGAATCTACCATATATATGTAGCAATGGTGATTGGACAGTTGAGTAATGGCAATCGATTCTTGTTTGCATTTGTAGCATATGCAGGATTATCGATCATTGTATCACTGATCGGAATTCCAAGTATGACAAACTTAGATAATATGGGATCAAGTCTGCAGAACACATTTGGATTTGATAGTGATCTGTGGATCTATCTTGTAGAAAATATTGTGATCATTATCATTTATCATATTGTTACAGAAGTGATATTAACGAAGAAATTGAATCTGGAGTAGGAAAAATAGGAGGGATAAGGAGAGGAGGAAAAATTATGTTAAGGAAATTGATGAAATATGATCTAAAATATTACCGTAAGATCATGCTGCCACTATGGGCTGTTTTGATCATTTATGGAATTGTCCATGGAATCAATACTGTGTTCAATTATGAAACATTTTATGATCATATCCCAATAAAGGCACAGGCTATTGTTGTTGTGACCGGTATTTATTTTATATTCTGCGTGAATATTATTCTTGTGATACAAAGGTTCTGGAAAAGCATGTATGGAAAGGAAAGCTACCTTACACATACACTTCCAGTGACTGAGAGAAAGTTGATCTTGTCAAAGGTCTTCAGTGCGATCATCATCAGTTTTACAACAGTTTTTATCTTCTTTGCAGAAAATGATATATTGATTTATATACAAAGTATTGTATATCACGGAGAAGCTTCACTTCAAGGAATACCGATTCGACATTTTCAGGATTTTACAAAAACAAAAGTTGTTTTAACCATTCTTTATATGATCATATATGGAATCATATGGACGATGCATCTGATCTATCAGGCATATACAGCAATATGCATTGGACAGATGAGAAGTAAAAACAGATTTGCGACAATGATCATTGTAGGAGCTTTTTTATTCTTGGTTGGCTATGAAATGCAAGTGGTATTGTTGCAACATAATAGATATTACAGTTGGTTTTATCTTCCGTGTCTTATTGCCTTTCTTCTGGAAATTGTGTTGTGTCATTTGGTGATTGAGTTTATTTTGACTAGAAAGTTAAATATAAATTAGATAATAGAATTGACATAAAAAATTATAGATGTTAATATAACAATATAAAAAGGTGCTACCGATGACGGTTTGCCTGATTAATATAAGTTTTATAGACCGCTTACTTTCTCAGGGTAGGGCGGTCTTTTTCTGTCTTGGCATCATGCTTTCCACGCACATAGCCAAGACTATAAAAAGTCGCACACAGTGAGATTACTGCGATTAGATCTGTAATGGTTAGCATAATTTCAAGTCCCCTTTCCGTCAGATTTCTCTATGAAAGAGATGGATCTATGTAATCGGGGCTAGAACTCCCCGTAGGAAGCAAACCGCCATTCACGTCA